>Ga0136617_10001511_pt1 | contig 20618 bp, 25 predicted proteins | sample AntDrymUQ3222106_2_FD_129672 | JGI IMG/M metagenome (GOLD analysis project Ga0136617, IMG submission 129672) | Polar desert sand microbial communities from Dry Valleys, Antarctica - metaG UQ322 (21.06) | ecosystem: Environmental > Terrestrial > Soil > Desert | place: Antarctica: Dry Valley...
GTCGCGCCGCTCGAGGAAGGCGGGGACGTTGCGCAGCGTCGCCGAGCGCGCCTCGCCGTCCTGCACCGCCACGCGCACCTCGACGAGGCCCGCCGGCGTGTCGAGCCGGATCACGGTCTCGGGCTCGGTCACCGCCACCATCCCGGTCTCGACCAGCACGGTGGCGACGCCGATCGTCCCGTGCCCGCACATCGGCAGGCAGCCCGAGACCTCGATGAAGAGCACGCCCCAGTCGGCGTCATGGCGCGTGGAGGGCTGGAGGATCGCTCCCGACATCGCGGCGTGGCCGCGCGGCTCGCGCATCAGCAGCCGCCGCAGGTCGTCGCGCTCGGCCTCGAAGTGCAGCTTGCGGTCGAGCATCGTGGCGCCGGGGAGCGGGCCGACCCCGCCGGTGACGACCCGGGTCGGCATGCCCTCCGTGTGGGAGTCGACGGCGGCGAAGACGCGCGCCGCCCTCAAGCGGGCACCTGCTGCCCGCGCAGCGCGCCGAGCGCCGCGTCGAGCAGCGCGCGGTCCTCTCCGGTGAGCTCGAGCCGCGGCGGCCGGCACGGCCCGCCGGTGCGGCCGACCGCGTCCTGGGCGGCCTTGAAGAACTGCACCAGCTTCGGCGTCATGTCGAGCCGGGCCAGCGGCAGCAGCCGCGTGTAGAGCTCACGCGCGGGCTCGAGCTCGCCGTCCTGGACGTGGCGCAGCAGCGCGACGCACTCCTCCGGCGCGACGCTCGAGACGCCGGAGATCCAGCCGGTCGCTCCGGCCGCGAAGCCCTCGAGCGCCCAGTCGTCGCCGCCCACGAGCACCTCGAAGCCGTCGCCCGCGCCGGCCAGCAGTTCCGCGAGCCGCCGCGCGTCGCCCGAGCACTCCTTGATCGCCACCACGCTGTCGACCTCGCGCGCCAGCCGCAGGATGAACGCGGGCAGCATGTCTGTGCCGCCGCTGGCGACGGGGTTGTTGTACGCCATGATCGGCAGGTCGGTGGCCGCCGCGACCGACGCGTAGAAGGCGAGCACCTCGCGCTCGTCGCCGCCGTAGCCCAGCGGCGGCAGCAGCATCAGCGCGCCGGCGCCCGCGTCGGCGGCGGCCCGCGCATAGGTGCTGGCAGCCTCGGCGGTCTGCGCCGAGACGCCGGCCGTCACGATCACGCGGTCGCCGGCAGCGTCGACCAGGGCCTCGATAGCCGAACGGCGCTCGTCGGCGCTGAGGCTCCCGGCCTCGCCCATCGTGCCGTTGCCGACGAGTCCGGTCAGACCGGCGTCGAGGAGCGATCGGGCGTTGGCGGCGAGGGCGTCGAGGTCGACGGCTCCGCTCGCGTCGAAGGGGGTGGTGACGGCGGGGATGACTCCGGGAAATCGCATTCGCGAAGTATCGCGCGGCGATTGCGGATGAGCGAGGCGACCACGCCGGTGCCGAGGATCGCGGCGATCGCGGGAAGGGAATACTCCGGTCCGATCTTGCCGACGAACTCGGAGGCCGCCATCTTCGCGCCGATGAAGACGAGCAGGACGGCGAGCGCGGTCTTGAGGTAGTAGAGGCGCTCCACGAGGTCCGCCACGAGGAAGAACAGCGGCCGCAGGCCGAGCAGCGCGAACGCGTTGGCGGCGAAGACGATGAACGTGTCGCTCGTGATGGCGAGGATCGCGGGCACCGAGTCGACCGCGAAGATGACGTCCACGATCGCGATGGCCGCCAGGGCCGCCGCGCCCGTGGAGAGCGACCAGCGGCCGTGCCCGGGGCGCAGCCACCGCTGCAGCCGCTCGACCATCGCCTCCTCCGCGCCGTGGTCGTGGCGGTGGCGGAGCATCTTCCAGCCGGTCCAGACGAGGAAGGCCGCGAAGACGAAGCTCAGCCACGCGACCGCGCCCAGCGCGGCGGCGCCGACGACGATGAACACGGCGCGCAGGGCGAGCGCGGCGACGATGCCGTAGGAGAGCAGGCGGTGGCGCTCGGCCACCGGCAGCCCGAAGGCCGTGAACACGAGCAGGAAGACGAAGACGTTGTCGAGCGAGAGCGACTTCTCGACCAGGTAGCCGGCCAGGTAGGCCTCGGCGTCCGCGCGCTCGCCGGCGAGCAGCAGCACGGCGCCGAACGCGAGCGCGATCGCCACCCACAGCGCGCTGGCGATGCCTGCGGCACGCAGGCTCATCTCGCCGCCGCGGCCGCGGACGACGAGGAGGTCGATCGCGAGCAGGACGGCGAGCGCGCCGATCAGGGCGATCCAGGTGGTGGGGGAGCCGGACAACGTGAACCTCCGCGGTGATGGGGACCGCGAAGGTTTCTCCGCCCGTTGCAGCGGGCCGCGGGCACCGGATGACGCCATCGGGGCGCGACCGTGTTGACGATGCCCGCCGTCGGGATACTTCCCTTCGACCCTTCCAGCTTACCGAACGTAAGCGGGCGCCGCGCTTCAATGCCGGTGATGGACGATCCGTACGCAGTCCTCGGCGTCGATCCGGGCGCGCCGCCGGCCACGCTCACCGCGGCCTACCGCGAGCAGGCCAAGCGCTGGCACCCGGACCGCAACGAGGACGAGGAGTCCGCGCGCCGCATGGCCGAGGTCAACGCCGCCTACGACCTCCTGCGCGCGGGCGGCTTCAGCGCGCCGCCGAAGCCCGCGAGGCCGGGGGGTGGGAGGGCTCCGGTGACCCCGCGAGGCCGGGGAGCGTGGCTCGCGCCGGCCGTCCGGCGCGCCCTCGGCCGCGAGCTGCTCGAGGCGCTCGAGGACCGCGAGGAGGTCCACTACGTGACGCCGACCGCGACGTGGGCGAGTGCGCGCGCCCTGCTGGTGGTCACCGACCGGCGCCTGCTGTGGCTGCTGGACGACGTGGTGATGAAGCGCGTGGATTTCGTGCGCCTGACGCGGATCGCGAGCATCGACCACCATCTGCGCCGCCCGCGCCGCCGCGTCGCGCTGCTGCGCGTTCAGACCGTCGACGGGCGGCGGCTGGAGTTCTCCGAGCTGCGCCCGCAGACCGCCGAGGCGATCGTCGGCCGCATCGCCCAGGCGCGCGCGGCGTGAGCACCGAGCGCTTCGACCGGCGCGGGCTCGGGGTCCTGGCCACCGGCCATCTTTGGGCCGACTTCCTCCAGGGCGCGATCCCCGCGCTGCTGCCGTTCCTGATCGCCGAGCGCGGCTACTCCTACGGCGCCGCGGGGGCGCTGCTGCTCGCCGCGAGCCTCGGCTCCTCGCTCGTGCAGCCGCTGTTCGGGGTCGCCTCGGACCGGTTCTCGCTGCCGTGGCTGATGCCGCTCGGGCTCGCACTCGGGGGCGCGGGGCTCGCGACGGTCGGGCTGACCGACAGCTACGCGGCGACGTTCGCGGCCGTGGTGGTCAGCGGTCTCGGGGTCGCCGCCTTCCACCCGGAGGCGGCGCGCTACGCCAACTACGCCAGCCGCAGCCAGCGAGGGCAGGGCATGAGCATGTTCTCGCTGGGCGGCAACGCCGGCTTCGCGCTCGGGCCGCTGCTCGTGACGCCCGCCGTGCTCGCGTTCGGGTTGCCGGGCACGCTGCTCGCGCTGATCCCGCTGTGGCTCGCGGCCGGGCTGCTGGTCTTCGAGCTCGCGCGCCTGCGCGCGCACGCGCCGGCTCCGACGCGGATCGAGAACGGGCGAAGGGTGACGACGGGCCGCGACGAATGGGGGCCGTTCGCCCGCCTGGCGTCGATCGTCGGGCTGCGCTCCGCCGTGTTCTTCGGGCTCCAAGCATTCATCCCGGTGTACTTCGCGGTCGAGCTCGGGACGAGCGAGGCGGCCGGCAACGGCGCGCTGAGCGTGATGCTAATCGCCGGCGCGGTCGGGACCTATGTCGGCGGCCGGCTCGTCGACCGCCTCGGGCGGCGCCCGATCGTCGTGCTCTCGATGGGCGCGCTGTGCCCGCTGCTGGTCGCGTTCCTGCTCGTCGGCCGCTGGCCCGCGACGGCTCTGCTGGCCGCGATCGGCTTCGTCGTGATCGCGAACTTCAGCATCACCGTCGTGATGGGGCAGGAGTACCTGCCGAACCGGCTCGGGCTGGCATCGGGCATCACGCTCGGCGCCGCGATCGGCTTCGGCGGGCTCGCCGCGGCGGCGCTCGGGGCGCTGGCCGACGCGACCAGCCTGGAGACCACGCTGTGGACGATCGCCGTGATCCCGCTGCCGGCGCTTCTGATCGCCCTGACGCTGCCGCCGACGGAGATGGACCGGCGGTTGGAGCGTGAGGCGCGCGCCGGGGTGAAAGTGGCGGCGCCCAGCTAGTAGATCCGGCCGGAAATTCTGGGCATCACCGGGCCCGCCGGAATGCTCAGAATTTCCGGCCGGGTCTACTAGGCTGCCCGCATGTGCCGCTGGGTCGCGTACTTCGGGAATCCGATCCGCCCCGAGCTGCTGCTCTACGACACCGAGCACTCGCTCGTGGAGCAGAGTCGCCGGGACCGCATGGCCGGCGGCAATCCGAATGCCGACGGCCTGGGCCTGGGGTGGTACGGCGGCCGCGACGAGCCCGGTCTGTACCGCAGCATCGCGCCGGCCTGGGGGGACCGCAACCTGCACGAGCTGTCGCAGCAGATCGAGTCGCCGCTCTTCCTCGCCCACATCCGCGCCGCGACCGGGACCCCGATCGAACAGACCAACTGCCACCCGTTCCGCCACGGGCGCTGGCTGTTCATGCACAACGGGTTCATCGACGGCTATCTACGACAGCGCCGCGAGCTGCTGCTGGCGGTCGACCCCGCCGTTTTCCCCAGCATCCAGGGCACGACCGACTCCGAGCTGATGTTCCATCTCGCGCTCACGTTCGGGCTCGAGCAGGAGCCATTGGCGGCGCTGGAGCGGATGGCGGGCTTCGTCGAGGAGACCGGCCGCCGCCACGGCGTCGCCGAGCCGCTGCAGATGACTGTCGCCGTGAGCGACGGCGAGCGGCTGTATGCGGCGCGCTACGCGAGCGGGCCTGTCGTCAACTCGCTGTTCGTCACCGCCGACGCGAACGCCGTGCGCGCGCTGCATCCGGGGGACGAGCGGTTCCAGCAGTTCTCCGACGAGGCCCGCGCCGTCGTCTCCGAGCCGCTCGGCGACCTTCCCGGCCTCTGGCACGAGGTACCGGCCGGCACGGCGCTCGTCGTTCAGGCCGGCGAGGACGCGGCGGTGCCGTTCACGCCGCGCTCGCCGGGCTGAACCTGAACGACTCCGAGCTTCACGCACTGTGCGCCAACCTCGCCCGGGAGGGCGCAACGTCGACCGGCGGCCGGTGTTCCCACGCACGGCCACCGAGGGCCGATCCGCCAGGTACGGCGATCCTTCCCGGGATGCGTCGGGGCACGAACCGCCCCGCGCATCCCCTCGAATACTCGCCGCAGCCGATCGTGATGGAGGCCCCCGGCCGCACCCATGGTGTTTCAGCTGAGCTGCTCGGCCAGTCCGATGATGATGCCCTCAGGGCCACGCAGGAAGCACAGCCGGTAGATGTCCTCGTACTGCGCGATCTCGCCGACGAGTTCGGCACCGTGGCTGCGCAGGCGGGCAACGACGTCGTCGAGGCCCTCGACCGCGAACATGATGCGGCGTATGCCCAGCGTGTTCGCCGGCGCGCTTTCCGGCTCGGCTCTGACCGCCGGCGGCGTGTGGAACTTCGTCAGCTCAACCCGGCCGTGGCCGTCTGGCGTTCGCATCATGGCGATATCGGCACGGACGCCCTCGAGCCCGACGGTGCTGTCCACCCAAGGCCCCTCGACCAGCGCCTCGCCTTCCAGCTCCATACCGAGCTCGGAGAAGAACGCTTTGGCAGCCTCGAGGTCGTCGACGACGATGAGGACGTTGTCCATCCGTAGAACCGTCATATCCCCGCAGCATAGGGTCCGGGGGGGTGCCTAGAAGTCGAGCTTGTGGGTCGGATGCTCGCGCCACGCGGCGCGCGAGCGGTCGTACATCCGTGTCGTGTCGCTGGACGCGTGGCGGGCCGCGTCCTGGACCGCGGCAAGCGGCACGCCGCGGTCGAGCAGGAGCGTGACGAACGTGTGGCGCAGGCGATGCGGGTTCACGCCGTCGACCTGGTCGTCGCCCTCGCCGACGAGCCCGGCCGCCTCGGCGAGCTCGCCGAGCAGGCGGTAGACCGCCTGGCGGTTGTAGGGGACGCGCGGGGCGGCTGCGCCGGCGCGCAGCCGGCGCCCGTCCTGGCGGCGGAAGATCGGGCCTTGGCCGCGCGCGCCGACCGTCTTGAGGACCGCGCGCTCGGTGCGGTCGTTGAGGGCAACGTCGACGTCCTTGCCGCCCTTGCCGCGCACGACCAGCGAGTGGCCGCCGCCGGGCTCCCGGTGCAGGTTCTCGACGTCGGCGGAGCAGAGCTCCGACACGCGCAGGCCGTTGAGCAGCAGCAGGCAGATCATCGCCTCGGTCTCATGGCCGCGCTCCGTCGCGACGGCTAGCAGCCGGCGGACCTGAGCGTCGGTGATGGCCCGTCCTCGGGGCTCGCGCCGGAGCTTCGGGCCCTTGACGCCGGCCGCGGGCGAGCCGGGGATGACGCGGCGCTCGGACAGGTAGTTGTAGAAGGCGCGCACCGCAGAGAGCTTGCGCGCGATCGTCGCGGGTGCATAACGCGGGCGGCCGTTGGCGGCGGGCTTGCCGTCGGGCCCGATCAGCTCGGCCAGCCAGTTGCGGTAGCGGTCGACGTCCGGCCGGCTGACGTCGCGCGGGTGCGTGTCGCGGCCGGCCAGCCAGCCCAGGAAGATCGTGAGGTCGCTGGCGTAGCTCGAGCGCGTCAGCGGCGACAGCTGCGACGCGAGGAAGTCGTCCAGCAGATCGGCGAACTCGTCGTCGGGGGCGAGGGAGACGGGGTTCGCGGCCACGGTACGCGCCTTCCGCGGCGCAACGAGGACTCCTGCCGGATCATTCTCCAGAACCGTGATTCTGACCAGTAGGGATCGCGAGCGCGAGCTCCGCCTAGGCGCCTTCGCCCGGCGCCCACCCGAGCCGCTCGCGCGTCTCGCGCGACATCGCGCTGACCACGAGGTCGTAGGAGTCCTCGAGCATGTCGATGATCATCGGGTCCGGGAGCGAGCCGTCGCAGACGACGGTGTTCCAGTGGCGCTTGTTGAGGTGGTAGCCGGGCTTGACCGCGGCGTGGTCGCGGCGCAGCGCCGCCGCCAGCTCCGGGTCGCACTTGAGCGAGACCTGCAGCGGCTCGGAGTCGAGCGCGCTGAGCGCAAACAGCTTGCCCTCGACCTTGAAGACGGTCGTGACCGGGCCGAACGGCATCTCCTCGGTCACGCCCGGCCGGGCCAGGCACCAGTCGCGCAGTGCGGCCGCGTCGATCATCGCGGCCCGATCGTGCCATACCGTGGGCCGGTGCCCGCGGATCCGCTGCTGCGCGCCGTCAGGCTCGACCGGGCGAAGATCCCGGATCCCGACGCGTTCCCCTTCACCCTGCCGGCGCTGCGCGGGCTCGGGCGGCTCGAGCTGCATCCCGAGGTGACGTTCCTCGTCGGCGAGAACGGGAGTGGCAAGTCGACGCTGATCGAGGCGATCGCCGCCACGCTCGACCTCGACGCCGAGGGCGGCGACCGCGACCTGCGCTTCGAGGACCGTATGGCCGACGGCACGCTGCATGAGGCGCTCACGCTCGAGCGCGGCCCGCGCCCGCCCAGCATGCGCTACTTCCTGCGCGCGGAGAGCTTCTTCAACGTCGCGCGCTCGGTGGACGAGAACCCGGGCATGCTCGCGGCGCACGGTGGCCGGGCGCTGCACGAGATGTCGCACGGCGAGTCGTTCCTGGCGCTCGTCAACGAGCGCTTCTATCCCGACGGGCTGTTCGTGCTCGACGAGCCCGAGGCGGCGCTGTCTCCGACCGGGCTGCTCGGCCTGCTGCGGCGGATGCGCGAGCTCGCGATCGAGGGCGCGCAGTTCGTGATCGCCACCCACTCGCCGATCCTGCTGGCCTATCCCGGCGCCCTGATCTACGAGCTCACCCCCGACGGCTTCGTCCCGACGGCCTACGCCGAGACGGAGCACTACCGGCTCACGCGCGCGTTCCTCCAGGACCCGGAATCGTTCCTGCGCCACCTGTTCGCGGGCGGCTGAGCCAGCCGTCGATCAGCGTGCGCGCGATCGCGACCGGCGGTGGCAGCTGCATCTCACCGCGGCCCGCGGCGGCCTCGGAGAGCTCCTCCCGCGTGAACCAGCGGGCGTCCTCGAGCTCGCCGTCGCTGGCGATCGCCTCGCCGCCCACGTAGCCGACCGTGAAGCCGAGCATCAGCGAGCTCGGGAACGGCCACGGCTGCGAGGAGTCATAGCGGGCGCCGGCCACCTCCACCCCCGATTCCTCGAAGACCTCGCGCGCCACGGCGTCCTCGAGGCTCTCCCCCGGCTCGACGAACCCCGCCAGAGCGGAGTAGCGGCCCGGAGGCCAGCTCGGCTGGCGCCCGAGCAGCACGCGATCGTGCTCGTCGTCGACCACGAGCATGATCACAACCGGATCGGTGCGCGGATGGTGCTCGGCGCCGCACGCCGGGCAGCGGCGCAGCAGCCCCGCCTCCTCGATCCGGCTCGGGCTCCCGCAGACGCTGCAGAAGCGGTGACGGCGGTGCCAGTTAAGCAGCGACGCGGCGTAGGCGATCAGGCCGCCGTCGTCCTGGGCCAGGCGCGGCGCGATGTCACTCACCGAGACGAGCTCGGCAGGCGCGAGTACCGCCCTGTCGAGCGACGCCGCGTCGACCGCGAACAGCGCGCGCTCGTCCTGCATCCCGAGCAGCAGGGGCTCGGCGCCGTGCGCGAGCAGCTGCGGGAGCTCGACCAGCGCCAGCCGCTGATCGTCGACGAGCACCGCGGTCTCGGCCACCACCACGGCGCGGCTTGCGCGATCGTCGAGGCGCTCGGCCACCCAGTCCGCGTCGCGGCGCTGCGTGGTGACCCGGTCCAGGCGAGCGCCCGCGAAGGTGTTGGGCGAGGCCACGAGGCCCCACGGTAGCCTGCCGCGATGCCTCGCTGGGCCCCCGAGCCGCCCGTCCCGCTCCCGCCCGGCCGCATCGTGCACGTGCCCGGCCGCGGCGAGCTGTTCCTGCGCGACAGCGGCGGCGACGGCCCGCCGCTGCTGCTGCTCCACGGCTGGATGTTCTCGGCCGACCTCAACTGGTACGGCAGCTACGCGCCACTCGACGAAGCGGGCTACCGGGTGCTGGCCCTCGACCACCGCGGCCACGGGCGCGGCCTGCGCTCGCCCGAGCCGTTCTCGCTCAGCGACTGCGCCGCCGACGCCGCCGGGCTTGTCGCCCACCTCCAGATCCCGCCGGTGCTGGCCGTGGGCTACTCGATGGGCGGGCCGATCGCGGCGCTGATGGCGCGCAACCATCCGGAGTGGGTGTCGGGGGTCGTGCTCGGCGCCACCGCCATGGACTGGAGCGGGCGGCGGATGAAGACGTTCTGGCGCACGATGGCGGCCCTGCGACTCGCGATGGGTCTCGCGCCCGAGTCGTTCTGGCAGCGCGGGCTGCAGGCCGGCGGCTTCCCCGAGTCGCAGATCACGACCTGGACCGCGGCCGAGCTCAGCCGCGGCAGCTCGGTCGACATCGCCGAGGCCGGCCGCGAGCTCGGCCGCTTCGACGCGCGCGCCTGGATCGCCGGCCTCGACGCGCCCGGCGCGGTGATCGTGACCACGCAGGACACGGCCGTCCCGCCGTCCAAGCAGCGTGCCCTCGCGGCGGCGATGAGCGCGCCCGAGTTCGAGGTCGGCGGCGACCACTCGTCGGTGATCACGCGCGCCGACGAGTTCAACGCCCAGATGCTCAAGGCGCTCGACGCCGTGCGCGACCCGCGCGCGGCCGCGGCGATCTAGTGGAGCTCGTCCGGGGCGAGGACGGCGTCGCGCGCTGCGGCTGGGGCGACTCGACGCCGGACTACCGCGCCTACCACGACACCGAGTGGGGCCGGCCCGTCACCGACGACGTGCGCCTGTTCGAGAAGCTCTGCCTCGAGGGCTTCCAGTCCGGCCTCTCGTGGCTGACGATCCTGCGCAAGCGCGAGGCGTTCCGTAGCGCGTTCGCCGGCTTCGACTTCGAGCAGGTGGCGCGCTTCGGCGACCGCGACATCGAGCGCCTGCTCGGTGACGCCGCGATCGTCCGCCATCGCGGCAAGATCGAGGCGACGATCAACAATGCCCGGCGCGCGGTCGAGCTCGTCGAGGCCGAGGGCTCGCTGGCCGCGTTCGTGTGGGGCTTCGAGCCGGATCCCGCGGGCTACCCGAGCGAGCAGAGCGAGTCGGCCGAGTCCAGGGCGCTGGCGAAGGAGCTCAAGCGCCGCGGCTGGCGCTTCGTCGGACCGACGACGGTCTATGCCTTCATGCAGGCGATGGGCCTCGTCAACGACCACCTGGAGGGCTGCGACGCCCGCCCGGCGGTCGAGCAGGCACGCGCAGCGCTGCGCTAGTCGATCACGGTGGCGACGCGGATGTTGTTGACGCGGCCCTTGGAGTCGATGCGGAACTCCGTGACGGGCTTGGAGGGCGTGAACGACCCGAGCCAGCAGATCCGGATGCGCTTGGGCTGCTTGAACGTGCGGCACTTCTCGCCCTTGAGCTTGGCGCGCAGATCCTTGCGGGTCGTGCCCTTGCCGACGCCCTCCTGCGTGCGCTCCTCGCCGCTGCGCGTGCGGATCGAGCTCAGAACGAGACACCGGCCTGCGCCGCGCCGGAACTCGAGCTTGAGCGCCCGCGCGTTGTAGTAGTAGCTCGACTTGATGCCGGCGAAGTCGCGCGATCCGAACGTGCGGTCGGGTGGGCCGAGGACCGCGACGGCGCGTGCCTGGCAGTCGCCGAGCTCGACGCCGGCCAAGCCCTTGCCGGGCACGATGGTTGCGCTCGCGGGCGCGGCCGCGAGCAGCAGGACGGACAGGCTGAGAAGGATCACTCGGGTCGGCATGACGCGCAGCAGAGGCCTAGCGCAGTCCCTCGAACGCGATGTCCAGGGCGGCGTCGATCTGCTCGGGCTCGAGCGGCCGCGTGTGCAGCAGCAGCCGGTAGTAGATCGCCCCCCACAGCAGGTCGATCATCGCCTGGCGGTCGGCATCCGGGCGCAGCTCGCCACGCTCCGCCGCGCGCGCGAGCCGCGCGCGGCACGCCACGTTGGCCGGCTCGATGACCTGCTCGAGGTGCGCGCGCGAGAGGTCGGGGTCGGACTGCGCGGCCGCGATCAGTCCCTGGTAGACGCGCCCGACCTCGGTCGATCCGAGTAGCTGCGTGACGCCCTTCATCTGGGTGCGCAGATCCTCGACGAGGTCGCCGGTGTCAGGGAAGTCGACGACCGTCGCGAGGCTGTCGTCGAGCGCCTCGAGCGCGACGGCGCCCTTCGAGGGCCACCAGCGGTAGATCGTCTGCTTGCCGACGCCGGCGCGCTTGGCGATCGCCTCGATCGAGACCCGCTCGTAGCCCAACTCGCCGATCAGGGCGATGGCGGCGGCGAGGATGGCGCGGCGCGAGCGCTCGTTGCGCCTGGCGGGATCGGGCGTGGACGGCGGCACTCGGTGATCATACCGCGAGGCGAGACGAGACGGATCGTCTTGACACGAGACGAAACGGTCCGTATCGTCTAGCGCATGACACCAATTCAAACAACTACACGGCCGGCAGCGCCTCGGTCCTCGGGCGAGCCGTCGACCCCCGCGATTCGGGTCCGCGGACTGCGTCGGACCTACGGACAGGGGTCCTCTGCCTACGAGGCCGTGCGTGGGGTCGATCTCGATGTTCCGACCGGGTCGATCACCGCGCTGCTCGGCACCAACGGCGCGGGGAAGACCTCGACCCTCGAGGTGATCGAGGGGCTGGCCCCGGCGACCGACGGTGAGGTCAGCGTGCTGGGTTTCGACCCGATCGCCGACCGCACCGTCCTGCGCAGCCGCACGGGGATCCTGCTCCAGCGGAGCGGCTTCTCGGGCGATCTGACGGTCCGCGAGACGCTGCGCCTGTGGAGCGCCACCCTCACGTCCCCGCGCTCGGTCGACGAGATGCTCGCCCTGCTCTCGCTCGAGGAGCGGGCCGACGTGCGCATGCTCGCCCTGTCGGGCGGCGAGACCCGCCGGGTCGACCTCGCGTCCACGTTGATGGGCAGCCCGGAGCTCGTGATCCTCGACGAGCCCACGACCGGCCTGGATCCCGAGAGCCGGCGAGAGGTCTGGACGCTCGTCTCCGACCTGCGCGACGACGGCGCCACGGTGCTCATCACGACGCACTACCTCGAGGAGGCCGAGGCGCTCGCCGACCGGCTGGAGATCATGCACGCCGGCCGCATCGTCCGGTCGGGGACGCCCACCGAGATCGAGGCGGGATACCCCTCGAAGATCACCTTCGCGGAGGTCCCCGACGTCCCCGACGACCTGGCCGAGATCCGCCGCGTCGTCCACGCGCACGGGCGCACGACCCTGGAGACCGACGCGCTGCAGACCTCGCTCTCCGACCTGCTGGCCTGGGCCGCGCACAACGACATCCAGCTGGGCGATCTCGACGCTCGCAGCCCGAGCCTGGAGACCGTGTTCCTCTCGATCGCCGACGGCCGCGATCCGGCCGACAGCGCTCACGTAACCCCGACCCAAGAAGGAGCCCTCCGATGACCGCGCTTGCCCATCGTCTCTCGCTGCGGCGGACCGCCAGCCTCACGCGCTGGAACGCGACCCTGCTCTCGCGCAACCGCCTCGCGCTGTTCTACGCAGCGGTGATGCCGCTGCTGCCGCTCGGACTGCTGTTCACCGGCGAGCGCGGCTCCGCGTCCGTTGGTGCGGGCGCCGTCGTGACCATGTTCCTCGTCATCGCGCTGTTCCCGGTCTACTACAACGTGCTCGCCCAGTTCGTCAGCCGCCGCGACGAGCTCGTGCTCAAGCGCATGCGGACCGGCGAGTCCCGCGACGCCGAGCTGCTCGCCAGCATCGCGCTGCCCGGGGCGATCACCGCGCTGATCCTGATCGCGGTCGCTATTCCGATCTCCGCCGCGATCAGCCAGCCCCTCCCGGTGAACCCCCTGCTCTACGCGGCACTGGCGGTGCTGGCGGTCACCATGTTCACCGCCTTCGCCTACTGGACCGCCGCGTGGACCAAGAACGCCGAGGCCGCCCAGCTGACCAGCATGCCGATCATCATCCTCGCCTCCCTCGGGCCGCTGACCAACTCGATCCCCTCCATGTCCGACCGGCTCCGCGACATCCTGTCGCTCACGCCAGGCGCGGCGATATCGGACCTGGTGAGGATCGGATGGTTCGGCCTCGACGGACCTGGCGCCACAAAGGCGACGCTGACGTTCGCCGAGACGTGGGGCCAGGCGGCCGGCCCGCTCCTCGTGATGGCGGCCTGGACCTTCGTCGCCGTCATGCTCGCCCGGCGCTCGATGCGGTGGGAGCCGCGCGCCTGACCGTTACGCGGGCTGTAATGACTGCTCGCCACGATGGGACGCATGACCCGCGCCATCTGCATGCTCATCTGCTGCGCGGCCGCCGCCACGACGACACTCGGGGCCGGCGCGCCGCCGGCCGCCGCGGGCGCGCCGCACACCGCGGCTGCGGCCGCCGATGCGCGTGCGATCACCGTGCGTCGCTCACGCTTCGGCCGCGTCATCTTCGACGGGCGAGGCCGGGCGCTCTACCTCTTCACGCGCGAGCGGAGCGCGCGGCCTCGATGCTACGGCGACTGCGCCGACGCGTGGCCGCCGTTCCTGGTCGAGCGCCGGCCCCGCGCCGGATCCGGCGCGCGCAGGTCGCTGATCGGCACGACCCGCCGCCGCGACGGGACCAGGCAGGCGACCTACCGCGGCCATCCGCTCTACTACTACGTCACGGACCGACAGCCGGGGCAGATCACCTGCCAGGACGTGTTCGAGTTCGGCGGGACCTGGCTGGTGGTCTCGCCTCGCGGTAGGGCCGTTCGCTAGGCCGAGTTCACAACGAGCAGATCCGCGCCCTCGACCCCGGCCTTGTTGACCGCCGGGTTGGCGGGCGCCGCGCTCGTGCGCTCGGCGGGCAGCGGGCCGAGCAGCTCGAGGTCGCCGCCCTGCATCCACGCGGCCTCCTCGGCGGGGCCGCCGAGGACGACCGGCATGCGGTCGTGGACCGGCGCGCAGACGGCGTTGGCCGTCGTGGTGAGGATCGTGGCCGACGGCACCCACTCGCCGTCGATCTTGGCGACGTCGCAGAGCCCTGCGAACGCGAACATTTCGCCGCCATCGACGCGGTAGTGGAACGGAACGCGCGGCTCGCCCTTCTTCTCCGGCGCCAGCCACTCGTACCAGCCGTCGGCGAGCACCAGGCAGCGGCGCTCCGGCCGCTCGAGCAGGCGCGAGAAGACTTTCTTCTCCGCCACCGTCTCGGAGCGCGCGTTGATCAGCAGCGGCCCCTTCCCCACCTCCTTCGACCACGACGGCACGAGGCCCCAGCGCACCGCGCGCGGACCCTTGTGGGTGACGACGAGAATGTCCTCCGTCGGGCAGACGTTGAAGCGCCCCAGCGTGGCCGGCTCGAGCGCGACCTCGCCGGGCTGGAAGCGCTCGGTGACGAGCGTCGGCCCGACCTGGGTGAGTGTGTAGCGCCCGCACATGGCGGCTCTCAGGTTAGGCGGGCGGCAGGCGGCTGGCCATCGGCGGGATCGGGTCCCGCGGCGCCAGGCGGCCGTCCTCCATCGCGAAGCGCACCTTGACGGTGCCGTCGCTCGGGCAGCACGGCTTGTCGCCGACCGCGTAGCGCTTGTAAGCGAGCGTGATCTCGCTGCCGCTCTGACCTGCGACCTTCAGCCGCAGGCTCGGCGAGAGGGCGTCGGTGCCGATGTACTCCTCGCGCACGAAGAAGAACGCGCGGCGGCCGCGGACGCCGGTGGAGGAGGCCTTCGGCCTGCCGATCAGCACCCGCAGCGTCTGGCGCGGCTTGTAGGTCGTGATCGCCACGGGCTCGAAGCCCTGGCTGCGCATCTGCGCGACGGCGGCGGCGCGCGACTCGCGCTGGGCGTTGGTGAGTTGCGGCCGGGTCGGCCCCTTCGCCTTGCGGTCCTTGGCGGCGCCCCGCTTGGGCGTGGCCGTCGGGGCGGCTGCGAAGGTCTCCTGCTCGGATGGGTCGCCGTCGCGCGTGATCGTGAGCACCACGGCCACGCCGACCCCGAGCAGCACCAGCGTCGCGGCAAGCCCGATCGCGCGCGCGAACATGCCGCGGGCGCCGCGCTGCGGCGCAGGCCGGCGGCGGCGTGTCGCTCCCCCGGAATGCTCCTCTCGCTCCTTCGCCCCGTCCCGCATGGTCGGCGCGATGCTCCCCGAGCGGGCGGACGACGTCAACGTTCGTAGGATGTACGGCAATGGGCGACCACCTCATCGTCCTCCATTCCGCGGTGCGGGCCTGCGCGGGCTACAGCCGCCACGACGCTCCCTCGATCCTGTTGGACGGCACGTCGATGGCGCGCGACACGGAGCACGGTCGCGTGACCACCACGCAGCTCACGCGCCGCGACGGGACGCTCGAGGAGGCGATCGCGGCGGGGGGCTTCGCGCTCGGCGCCGCGGGGCTGTCCAAGGGCATCCGCCGCCAGGCGCGCGCAGCCTGCGAGGACTACTTCTACACCCGGCTCGGCCTGACGCCGAGCCACGAGCTGGGCGGACGGGAGGAGAGCGTGGAGGGGCTCGAGCTGATGCCCGACCCGATGTACCGGGCACTCGAGGACATGGTCGAGCTCGTCGTGGACGGCGAATACGACGAGCTCCGCGTCGCGTCTCGCGATCGGCTCGAAGTCGAGGACCTGCGCCGCCGCGTCGAGGACGACTGCCCGGAGTCGCTGGTGCTGCCGCCGCGCGAGGTCTATCGAGTCGAGGCGGTCACCAAGTCCGACGACCCGGACCTGCCGGGCTGGGCCTACTTCCTCGAGCTGTGGACCGAGACCGGCCCGGCGCGCCTGCACATCGAGGGCGAGCTCGAGGAGTCGGGCGAGCGCTTCACGGCGACGCTGAGCGACATCCTGCCCTGATCGGCCCCCGTTAACGCGGAAAGCCCACCCGCGGGTGGACTCTCGGCCATCAGAAGATCAGGCGGCTTTCGCGGGAAGGGGACGTTCAGTAGAAGGTCTCGCCCTCTGGATTGCCCTCGCTGTCTGACCCCACAAGCGTAGCGCGCGGTTCTTTAGACGAACGTCTCGTAGAGCAGGAACGCGTTGAGACCGATGATCAGCGCCGCCACCACGCCCGCCACGACCGTCGTGAGCGGCCGGTTGACGAGCGCCCCCATGAGGTCGGCGCGGCGCGTGAGCAGGATCATCGGCAGGAGCGCGAACGGGATGCCGAAGGACAGGATGACCTGGGAGAACACGAGCGTCGAGGTCGCGTCGAGTCCCAGCGCGAGCACGATCAGCGCGGGGATCATGGTGATTAGACGGCGCAGGAACAGCGGGATCCGGAAGTTGATGAAGCCCTGCATGACGACCTGCCCGGCGTAGGTGCCGACGCTCGAGCTCGACAGGCCCGAGGCCAGCAGCGCGACCGCGAAGGCCAGCGCCGCGCCGCCGCCGAGCAGCGTGTCGAGGCCGGCGTGGGCGCCCTCGATCGTGTCGATGTTCGTCTTGCCCGCGTCGTTGAAGAGCTCCGCTGCGACGACGAGCATCGTCAGGTTGATGATCCCCGCGAGCCCCATGGCGATCATCACGTCGACGCGCTGGAAGCGCATCAGCTCGCGGCGCTCGTCGTCGTTCTCGGCCTTGATGCGGCTCTGCGTCAGCGCCGAGTGCAGGTAGACCACGTGCGGCATGACCGTGGCGCCGAGGATGCCGACGGCGAGCAGGATCGAGTCCGTGCCCTGGAAGCTCGGCACGAGGCCGCTCGCGAAGCCGCCGGCGTCGACGCTGATCTGCGAGATGTCGTAGGCGAAGCCGAGCAGCACGATCCCCAGCAGCGCGGCGATCGCGAGCTCGAAGCGGCGGTAGCCGCGCGTCTGCAGCGCGAGGATGCCGAAGGCCACGGCCGCCGTCATCAGGCCGGCGACGAAGGGCGGGACGCCGAACAGGAGGTTGAGCGCGATCGCCGCCCCGACGAACTCGGCGAGGTCGGTCGCAATCGCGATGATCTCCGCCTGCACCCACAGGCCCCAGGTCACCGGTCGGGGGAACGCGTCGCGGCACAGCTCGGGGAGGCTGCGGCCCGTCGCCACGCCGACCTTGGCCGACAGGTACTGCACCAGCATCGCCATCAGGTTCGCGGCGATGATCACCCACACCAGCAGGAAGCCGTACTTCGCGCCGCCGGCGATGTTGGTGGCGAAGTTGCCGGGGTCGATATAGGCGACGGCGGCGACGAAGGCGGGGCCGAGCATGGCCAGGCGGCCGCGGATGCGCCCGCGGGCGCGCACGGCCTGCAGCTGGCTCATGTGCGGCGGGACCGGCGGCGGTATGAGGGCCGGCTCGACCAGGACGGGCGGCGGCGCGCTCATGCCTCGACCTCCACGCGCATCGCGTCGGCGAGCCGGCCGCCGAGGAGATGGATGGCGTCCCCGAAGGAGGCGAACAGCGGGCCGCCGAACGGTTGCTTATCGACCACCTCGAAGTCCGCGCCAGGGGCGATCCCGCGCTCGGCCAGGTAGCGCAGCATCGCCGGGTCGGAGTCCGAGATGCGCGCGAACGTGCCGCGCGCACCGGGCTCGAGCGAGGACAGCGGGACCGACGGCAGCTCCTGCATCACGAGCTCGCGGGTCGGGATCGGGTCGCCGTGCGGGTCGCGCGTCGGGTGGCCGAGCTTGGCGGCGATCAGATCCTCGAGCTCCTCGGAGAGCACGTGCTCGAGCACCTCGGCCTCGGCGTGCACGCGGTCCCACGGGACCCCGAGGCTCTCGGCCAGGTAGAGCTCGAGCAGCCGGTGGTGCCGGATCACCGTGAGCGCCACCTCCTCCCCACGCTCGGTCAGCCGCACGCCCCTGTAGGGCTCGTGCGAGACCAGCTCGAGGTCGCAGAGCTTGCGCACCATGCCCGACGCGGAGGCGGGCGTGACGCCGAGGCGCGCCGCGATCGCCGTCGTGGTGACCGTGCCCGGGCATTCCGACTGGAGGGCGTAGATCGCCTTCGCGTAGTCCTCTACCGCAGAGGAGATGGCTGGGTCACGGACTGGCACGACCGTGATTATGGCACGCCTAAACCTAAGTTGCCAATCGTACAAACGTTGGCGCAGCCGCAGAACACAAGGCCACGCTCGCGCCCGCGGCGAGGTCGGCGTAGTAGGAGAGCGCCAGCCCGCCCACGCCCGCGGCCATCGCGAGCCCCGCCGCGAGCGCGAGCGCAGCGGGAAGCCGCCGGGTGACCTGCAGCGCCGCCGCCGCGGGCGCGATCACGAGCGCGACGAGCAGCAGGCTGCCGAGCCCCGGCGCCGCGGCGACCGTGCCGACGCCCAGCAGCGCGAGCAGCGCCGCCTCCCAGCGCGCCGCCGGCGCGCCGAGCGAGCGCGCGGCCGGCCGATCGAAGGCCGCGAGCGCGAGCGGCCGGTGGGCCGCGACCAGCGCGGCCGCGACGGCCAGGGCGAGCGCGGCGGCGGCCGCGAGGTCCGCGCTCGAGATCCCCAGCAGGTCGCCGAACAGCAGCTCCTCGAGCCGCGGCGGCGCGTCCGGCGCCAGCGCCAGCAGCGCGCCGAGCCCGAACAGCGTCGACACCGCGACCGCGACCCCGAGGTCCGCACCGATCCGCTCGTCGCGTGCCGCGAGCGCGATCGCCCCGGCCGCGACCAGCGCGCCCCCGGCGGCGCCGAGCACGAGCGGGAGACCGGCGAGCGCCGCCAGCACGAGCCCGGGCAGCAACCCGTGGCTGAGCGACTCCGCGGCGTAGGCCTGGCGGTGCAGCAGCACCCAGACGCCGAGCGGGCCGAGCGCGAGCGCCAGGATCAGGACCTCGAGCAGCGCCCGGCGGGTGATCGGGTCGGCGAGCATTCAGTGCTCGTGGTGCTCGACGGTGACCGCCGTGGAGCCGTCGGCGAGGACGACGAGCTCGGCGCCGTAGGTGGCCTGCAGCACCTCGGAGGTGAGGACGTCGGCCGGCGCTCCGTAGGCGACCTGCGTGCGGTTGAGGCAGAGCACGCGCTGCCACGCGCGCGCCTGGCGGGCGTCGTGGGTGGCGACGAGCAGCACCCGCCCCTCCGCGCTCAGCTCGGCGAACAGCGCCTCGATTCGCGCGGCGCTGACCGCGTCGACGCCCGACAGCGGCTCGTCGAGCAGCAGCACCGGCGCGTCCTGCACGAGCGCGCGGGCGATCAGGACGCGCTGGCGCTGGCCGCCGGAAAGCGCCCCGAAGCGCTCGCCCGCCTCGGCTTCGAGCCCGACCCGGGCGAGCGCCGCAGCGGCCGCGGCGCGGTCGGTGCGGGCGAGCCGCCGGAACCATGGCGTGCGCCCGTAGGCCCCCATCAGCGCGACGTCGAGCGCGGACACGGGGAAGTCGAGCCGCGCGCGCTCGGTCTGGGGCACATACGAAGGCCGGCCCGCGAGCTCGACCGTGCCGCGCCGGTGCGCCAGCTCGCCTAGGAGCGCGCGGAACAGCGTGCTCTTGCCACCGCCGTTGGGCCCGAGCACCGCGACGACCTCGCCGCCGCAGGCGTCGAAGCTGACCTCGGCGAGGGCGTCCACGCCCGGCCGGTAGCCGCCGGCGAGGTCCTGCACGCGCACCAGCGCATCGCTCATGCTCGCCGCCCCCGCGCGAGCACGGCCACGAGGGCGAAGACGGCGCCGCCGAGCACCGCCATCGCCGGCCCGGGCGCGACGTTGAGCCCGTCGGCCAGCCACAGCGCGGCCACGCCCTCGACCGCGGCCAGCGCGCCCGCGCCGAGCTGGAGCGTGCGCAGGTCGCGCGCCACGAGCCGCACCGTCGCGGCGGGGACCACGAGCACGACGGAGACGAGCAGCGCCCCGACCGCGGAGAGCGCCACGATCACGGCGCCCGCCACCGCGGCGAGCAGCAGTCGCTCGGGGCCGGTGACGGCGACGCCGAGCGCCCGCACGCCCTCGGGGTCGAAGGCCCGGGCCAGCCAGGCGCGCCGCAGCGCGGCGTCGGCGGCGAGCGCCAGCGCCGCGGCGATCGCGGTCAACAGGAGGTCGCGGTCGCTGAGCCCGATCAGCGTGCCGAACAGCAGCCGGTCGACGCCGGCGCCGGAGCGGTAGACGTCCGAGGCGAGCAGCGCACCGAGGGCGAGCGCGGCCACGAGCAGGATGCCGGTGGCGGCGTCCTCTTCCGACTCGCGCCCGCGTGCCATGCGCTCGCGCAGGCCCGCGAAGCCCAGCGCAGCCCCGAGCGCCGCGACCTGCGGCGCGATGCCCCACGCCGAGGCGACGACGAGGCCGGGGAAGGTGGCCGTGCCGACGGAGTGGGTGAAGAACGCGAGCCGGCGCAGCACGATCCAGGCGCCGAGCGCGCCCGCCAGCACGGCCAGCAGCACGATCTCGACGAGCGCGCGCTGCATGTAGGGAGCCGAGAACGTGTCGAGCACTAGATGCAATCAACCATCAGGGGCAGCGCTTGAGGTCACCGCCGAGGGCGGCCGCGATCGTGTGCGTGTTGGCCTCCATCGAGGCGACGTAAGTCGCGCCGGACGACCCCTCGGGGCCGAGCGAGTCCGCCCACAGCGGCGGCGCGACGCGGGCGCCGGCCTCGCGCGCGATCGCCTGCTCGACGTCGGAGCGCACCGAGCTCTCGGCGA
>Ga0136617_10001512_pt1 | contig 20600 bp, 23 predicted proteins | sample AntDrymUQ3222106_2_FD_129672 | JGI IMG/M metagenome (GOLD analysis project Ga0136617, IMG submission 129672) | Polar desert sand microbial communities from Dry Valleys, Antarctica - metaG UQ322 (21.06) | ecosystem: Environmental > Terrestrial > Soil > Desert | place: Antarctica: Dry Valley...
AGACCGTCGGCGCGACGACGCTCGACGAGTACCGCAAGTACCTGGAGCGCGACTCCGCCCTGGAGCGGCGCTTCCAGAAGATCACCGTCGACCAGCCGTCGCTCGAGGAGTGCGTGCAGATCCTCAAGGGCCTGCGCGACCGCTACGAGGCGCACCACAAGGTCACCATCACCGACGAGGCGCTGGAGGCGGCGGCCGAGCTGGCCGACCGCTACATCTCCGACCGCTTCCTGCCCGACAAGGCGATCGACCTGATCGACGAGGCCGCGTCGCGCATGCGCATCAAGTCGATGTCCTCCCCGCCCGTGTACCGGGAGCTCGAGGAGGAGATCGAGAAGACGCGGCGCGAGAAGGAGGCCGCGATCGAGAACCAGGAGTTCGAGAAGGCGGCCCAGCTGCGCGACGCCGAGCGGCGCCACACCAACCAGAAGCGTGAGCTCGAGGAGGCGTGGGAGTCCGGCGAGAGCGGCGAGCGCCCGGCCATCGGCGAGGAGGAGATCGCGGACATCGTCTCGATGTGGACGGGGATCCCGGTCTTCAAGCTCACCGAGGCCGAGACGCAGAAGCTCATGCGCATGGAGGACGAGCTGCACAAGCGCGTGATCGGCCAGCACCCGGCGATCGAGGTCATCTCCAAGGCGATCCGCCGCTCGCGCGCCGGCTTGAAGGACCCCAAGCGCCCGACCGGCTCGTTCGTCTTCCTCGGCCCGTCGGGCGTGGGCAAGACCGAGCTGGCGCGGACGCTCGCCGAGTTCCTGTTCGGCGACGAGGACGCCATGGTGCGCATCGACATGTCGGAGTACATGGAGAAGCACGCCGTGTCGCGCCTGGTCGGCTCGCCCCCCGGCTACGTCGGCTACGACGAGGGCGGCCAGCTCACGGAGGCCGTGCGGCGCAAGCCGTACTCCGTGCTCCTGCTCGACGAGATCGAGAAGGCGCACCCGGACGTGTTCAACATCCTCCTGCAGATCCTGGAGGACGGGCGGCTGACGGACTCGCAGGGCCGCACGGTGGACTTCCGGCACGCCATCGTGATCATGACCTCGAACATCGGGGCGTCGGAGATCGCGCGCAACACGCCGCTCGGCTTCGCCGTCTCCGACGACGAGACGGGGATCACGTACGACGACATGAAGACGCGGATCATGGGGGAGCTCAAGAAGGTCTTCCGGCCCGAGTTCCTCAACCGCATCGACGACGTCATCGTGTTCCACAAGCTCACGCGGGATGAGATCAAGTCGATCGTCGATCTCCTGCTGCGGCGCATCCGCCAGTCGCTGGCCGAGCGCGAGCTCCAGCTCGAGCTGACCGCGGGCGCGGAGGACTTCCTGGTCGAGAAGGGCTGGGACCCGTCGATGGGCGCCCGCCCGCTGCGCCGGGCGATCCAGCGCTACATCGAGGACCCGCTGGCCGACTTCGTGCTCAAGTCCGAGCTGATGGCGGGCGGCACGGTCATGGTCGAGCCGGCGCCCGAGGGCGACGAGCGCGACGTGATCCTCACGGTGGTCAAGCCGGAGGAGCCGGTGCCGGCCGCGGTCGGTGGCCGCGAGTCGGAGGGCGACGAGTCCGAGGACGGCGACGTCGACGACGGCGGCGCGTTGGACCAGCCGGCGGTGCCGCCGGCGGACGACGAGTAGCGACGCGGCTCTTGGCCGCGGAGGAGATTGGCCGAGGGCGCCCCGCGGGGCGCCCTCCGTCGTTCCGGGACGCCCTTCCGTACATCGCACTGGAGATGGTCGTCGCCGCCCCGTTGCCGCGAGTGTGGCGGCGCACGGCGCGATGGCAGTGCTCGGGCCCGCGCCGCATCGTGCGCAGGCATGCATGCATGGCGGCGTTCCGCTTCGTGGTCATGCAGTGGTGGGCGCCGTGGTCGCGGCGGCAGGAGGCGAGTTCCGGGCCGTGGTTTCGGCGAGTGGCGAGTTGTGCACCGTAGAGGTGCTCAACTCGCCACTCGTCGCTCACGACAGGCCGCGAAGTAAGCGTTTGAACACGCCGCGCAGGGTGCGCTTGCCGTACTCGTGGTCGGGGTTGCCGGTCGTCATGACCGCGAGCGCCACCCGCTCCTCGCCGCGGACCAGCAGCGCGACCTGGTGGTCGACCGCGCCGGTGCCCGAGCCCCAGCCGCCCTTGAAGTGCAGCCGCCAGCCGGGCGGCAGCGCCACCGCCCCGACGCCCCAGCGCTGCTTGGGCACGATCCTGCGCAGCAGGCGCATCGCGTAGGCCCGGTGCCGCTTCGGCACGAACGACTCGAAGCGCAGCCACAGCCGCGTCTGGTCGCGCGGGCTGATCCGCGAGAGGCCCCACTTCGGGGCGACCTCGAAGCGCGTCATGCCGGCCCGCTGCGCCAGCCGGCGCAGGGCGCCGTCGCCGACCAGGTTGCGCACCGTGGTGGCGGTGACGTTGTCCGAGCGGCGCACCATCGGGTCGAGCAGCGCGCGATCGGCCGCCCGGAGGCGCCGCCCGCGCACACCGCGCTGGTTCAGGTAGGCGGCGAGCAGCATCGCCTTGATCACGCTGGCCGCCGGCACGGTCCGGTCGGCGGCGAGCCCCCACACGGCCGCCTCGGTCTGCACGTGGAACGACACCTCACCCGCGCGTCCCAGCGCCCACGCGCGCGCCGCGTCCACGTCCACGTCCGGCGCCCACCCGGCCGGCGGCAGAACCGCACCACCCACCGCGGCTTCCGTCAATGCCGCAGTTTCCGGCGCTGCCGCACCACGCTCCGCGGCTTCCGTCACTGCCGCAGCTTCCGGCGCTGCCGCGGCGCGGATCGCTGCCGCTTCCGTCAAAGCGGCAGTTGCGGGCCCCGGCACGGCCGCGGCGATCGCCATCGCCGTCGCCGCGACGACGCCCGCCGCTACGGCGCGACGGGCGCAGGTCACCCGAGCGGCAGCTCGGACTCGAGCGTCGCCACCACGTGGTCGGCGCCCGCCTCGCGCAGCTGGGCCTCGTCGTAGTGGCCGGTGGCGACCCCGACGGCGCTGCAGCCGACGGCGTGGGCGGCGTCGATGTCCTTCGGCGTGTCCCCGATCACGAGGATGTCCTCGTTCGGCACGTCCATCCCGAGCAGGCGCTCGCCGCGCTCGACCGCCTTGCGCACGATGCCGGGCCGGTCGATGCCCGCCTCCGCGTAGGCACCGAACGTGAACCAGCGGTTGAGGTCGCCGCGGGCCAGCTTCGTGTGGGCGGCGCTCTCGCCGTTGCCGGTGATGATCCCCAGCAGGTGGCCGTCGCGGCTGAGCTGGGCGAGGCGCTCGGGCACGCCGGGCAGCACGTTGTAGCCCTTGCTCTCGGCCACCGCCTCGGGCAGGTGCTGCTGGCGCCGCTGCAGCAGCTGGGCCAGCTCCTGGCGGGTCGGGTCGCGGTGCAGGACGGCCTTGAACGTCTCCGTGCCGACGTCGGGATCCGTCATCCCCGAGTCGGTGAACTCGCCGATGTCGGCCGGGATGCCGTGGAGCTCCTGGAACGCTTGCTTCCAGGCAACCGCGCCGGCCCCGCCCGTGGTCACGAGCGTGCCGTCGATGTCGAAGAGGAGGATGCGGTGAGCGCTCGCCATCTCGGCGGTCTACCCGGAGGCCGCGGCCGGCGGTGCGGCCGGCAGTTTCGCGAGGCCGCGCAGCAACCGCCTGGCCACCCCGCGCAGCGTCTCCTGCCCGTAGGCGTCGGACGGGTTGTCGGCGGTGAGGACGGCGACCGCCACGCGCTCCTCGCCGCGGGTGAAGAGGCCGGCCTGGTGGTTGACCTCGCGCGTGCCCAGCGCGCCCCAGCCGCCCTTGAAGGCGACGCGCCAGCCGTCGGGCACGGCCCGTGCGAGGCCCCAGCGCTGCTCTGGCACGATGCCGCGGAGCAGGCGCATCGCGTAGCGGCGATGGCGCGGCGGGACCAGCCGGTCGACGCGGACGAAGAAGCGGGCCTGGTCGGACGCCGTGATCCCAGACCCGCCCCAGATCGCGTACGGCGCGAATTCGGTCATCCCCACCTTGCGCCCCAGTGCGGTGAGTCGCGGCACGCCGACCCGGGCCGAGATCGCGTCGGCGGCGTCGTTGTCCGAGCGGCGGACCATCGGATCCAGCAGCGCACGCTCGGAGGCTGACAGGCTGCGGGCCCGGACGTCGCCGCGACGCAGGTAGGCCACGAGCAGCATCGCCTTGACCACGCTGGCCGAGCGCATCCTCGTGGCGCCGCGCCAGCTCCAGGCGCGCTCCTCGGTCCGCACGGCGAAGCTCACGTCGCCCTGGCGCCGTGCGGCCCATCGGCGCGCCGACTGCATGCCCGGCTGCCAGCCGGCCGGCGGCAGCGCCGCTGTGGAGCCGAGCTGCAGCGCGGCCGGGAGCGCGACCTTCGCCACCGTGGTCGCCTCGCGTGCGGTCGCCGCGGGCACCAGCAGCGGCGAGAGGGCCAGCGCGGTGGCAAGGATGCGGCGCAAGGCGCCGAATCTATCGCGCGGCAAGGCGGCTCGCGTGAACGATCCGCGGGCGGCTCGGCCGTCGGCCGCGCCGCCCACGGGTGGTGAGCGGGCCTGCCACCCTGCCGGGCATGAGCGATCCCCGTGGCCCGTCGACCCGCGCCGTGCACGCCGGCCTCCCGCCCGCCGTGCAGGGCGCGCCGCTGGTGCCCGGCCCGGCGCTCGCCGCTCCGTTCCATCTCCAGGGCGAGCTCGGCGACGCGCCGTACGGCTACACGCGCGACGGCAACCCGACCTGGTCGGCCGTGGAAGCGGCGCTCGGGGCGCTGGAGGACGCCGAGAGCGTGCTCTTCGCCTCCGGGATGGCCGCGCTGTCGGCCGTGCTGGAGCCCGCCCTGGCCGCCGGCGACGTGCTCGTCGCCGTCGCGGACGGCTACCCCGGCGTGCGCGGCGTGGCCGCGGACCGGCTCGCGCCGCACGGGGTGGAGGTCCGCCTCGTCTCCACCGACACCGAGGCGACCATCGCCGCCTGCCCGGGCGCGACGCTCGTGTGGATCGAGACGCCGTCGAACCCGCGCCTGGACGTGTGCGACATCGCGGCTGTAGCCGCCGCGGCCCACGCGGCGGGCGCGCGGCTGGTGGTGGACAACACCCTGGCCACGCCGCTGGGCCAGCGCCCGCTCGACCTCGGGGCCGACGCCGCCATGCTGAGCGCGACCAAGGCACTGTCCGGCCACTCCGATCTCGTGCTCGGCGCGGTCGCCGTCCGCGACCCGGAGTGGGCCGGCGCGCTGCGCCGCCATCGCTCGCAGGGCGGCGCCATCGCCGGGCCGTTCGAGGCGTGGCTGCTGCACCGCTCGCTCGCCACGCTGGAGCTGCGGCTCGCCCGCCAGAGCGCGAACGCGCTCGCCGTCGCGCGCTTCCTGCAGGGCCGGCCGGAGATCGCGGAGGTCGTCCATCCCGGCCTCGAAGACCACCCGGCGTACGTGCTCGCCGCGACCCAGATGCGCCACCTCGGCCCGCTCGTCGGCTTCAGCCTGCACGGCGCCGAGGCGGCCCGGCGCTTTCTCGGCGCACTGCAGCTGGTGGCCGAGGCGACGAGCTTCGGCGGCGTGCACGCCACGGCCGAGCGGCGCGCCCGCTGGGGCACCGACGCGGTCCCCGAGGGCTTCATCCGCTTCTCGGCCGGCATCGAGGACCCGGCCGATCTGCTGGCCGACGTCGAGCAGGCGCTCGCCGCCTGACGCCGACGGGGGGCGAAGCCGTCCGCGCCCGCGCCTACCGTCACCGACGACCATGGCCCGCGCATCCACCGTCTTCGTCTGCTCCGCCTGCGCCCACGAGGCGCCTCGGTGGCACGGGCGCTGCCAGGGCTGCGGGGAGTGGAACACGCTGGTCGAGGAGCAGCGCGCTCCCGTAGCGGGCCGGCGCGCGCCCGGCGCTGCGCTGCCGCGCCCCGCCGCCCGCCCCGTCCGCCTCGCCGACGTCACCGCCGAGCGCATCGCCCGGCTGCAGACCGGGATCGGCGAGCTCGACCGCGTGCTGGGCGGCGGCCTGGTCCCCGGCTCCCTGGTGCTGCTGGGCGGCTCGCCCGGCATCGGCAAGTCGACGCTCACGTCGATGGCGCTCGGCAACCTGGCCGGGGCCGGCCGCCGCACGCTCTACGTCTCGGGCGAGGAGAGCGCGGCGCAGATCAAGCTGCGCGCCGAGCGGCTGCCCGGCGCGGCGCTGGAGGTCCCGGTGCTGGCCGAGACCGACCTGGATGCCGTGCTGGCCACGCTGGAGGCCGAGCGCCCCGACGTGTGCGTGATCGACTCGGTGCAGACGCTCTACGCCGCCGAGTTGAGCGGCGCGGCCGGCTCGGTCGGCCAGGTGCGCGAGGTGGCCGACCGCATCACCCGCCTGGCCAAGGCACGCGCGATCGCCGTCCTGCTGGTCGGGCACGTGACCAAGGAGGGGGCGCTGGCCGGCCCGCGCGTGCTCGAGCACCTGGTCGACTGCGTGCTGCAGTTCGAGGGTGAGCGCGAGCGCACCTACCGCACGCTGCGCGCGCTGAAGAACCGCTTCGGCTCGACCAACGAGGCCGGCGTGTTCGAGATGCGTCAGGGCGGCCTCGTCGAGGTCCAGGACGCCAGCGCGCGCTTCGTCGGGGAGGCCACGCGCGCGCCCGGCAGCGTGGTCCTGGCCGCGATGGAGGGCTCGCGCCCGCTGCTGGTCGAGGTGCAGGCGCTCGTGTCGCCCTCCGAGCTGGTGCCGCCGCGCCGGATCGCCAACGGGATCGACCGCAACCGGCTGGCGCTCGTGCTCGCCGTGCTGGCGCGGCACGCGGGGGTCGGCGTCGGCAGCGCCGACGTGTTCGTCAACGTGGCCGGCGGCGTGCGCGTGGACGAGCCCGGCGCCGATCTCGCCGTCGCGCTGGCGGTGGCGAGCGCCCAGCGCGGCGTGCCCGCGGGCGGCGGGGAGCGGCCCGTGGCGTGCTTCGGCGAGATCGGGCTGACCGGCGAGCTGCGCTCGGTCGCGCACCCCGAGCGGCGGCTCGCGGAAGCCGCCAAGTTCGGCCTCGCGCCGGTGACCGGACCGGAGTCCGGCAGCCTGCGGGCGGCGCTCGAGACCGCCCTCGGACCCCGCCGGGCGGTCGCCGCGTAGCAGGCCTGAAGCGCTTTGACAACCCCCGATTTTGGCTTCAGAGCGGGGGATATGGCCTAAACGCAAACTTAATCGAGTGCTAGAATGGACGTCCTGATGACGCCGCGATCAGGGGAAGAGCTCGCGGAGCTCGAAGCGCGGCAGGAGCCCAGGCTCGTGAAGGCGCTGGAGATGGTGGCACCGGGCACCGCGGTGCGCGAGGGCATCGACAACATCGTCCACGCCCGCACCGGCGGCCTCATCGTGATCGGCGATCCCGACGAGCTCGCGTTCCTGTTCTCGGGCGGGATCAAGCTCGACATCGACTACTCGCCCCAGCTGCTCTACCAGCTCGCGAAGATGGACGGCGCGATCGCGTTGAACGCCAACGCGACCAAGATCGGCTGGTGCAACGTCCAGCTGATGCCCGACCCGACGATCCTCTCGTCGGAGACCGGCACGCGCCACCGCACCGCCGAGCGCGTCTCCAAGCAGACCGACGCGCTGATCGTCGCCGTCTCCCAGCGCCGCGACGTCGTGTCGCTCTACATCGACGGCGCGAAGTACATCCTCGAGGAGATCCCGGCCGTGCTGGCCAAGGCCAACCAGGCCCTGGCCACGCTGGACAAGTACCGCACGCGCCTCGACCAGGTCTCCACCCGCCTGACCGCCCTGGAGTTCGAGGGCGGCGTCACGCTGCACGACGTGCTGACTGTCCTGCAGCGCGCCGAGCTGGTCACGCGCATGGTGGTGGAGATCGAGCGCTACATCGTCGAGCTCGGCATCGAGGGCCGGCTGATCGAGATGCAGCTCGAGGAGACCATGGTCGGCGTCGCCGGCGACAAGGCCGCCCTGCTCCACGACTACCTCGCCGTCCCCGAGGAGGACTCCTTCGGGAACGCTCACGACGGCATCGCCCGGCTGCCCCACGCCGACCTGCTGGACTTCGGCCGGCTGGCCGAGATCCTCGGCTACGACCGCAAGGTCAACACGCTCGACTTCCCCGTCTCGCCCCGTGGATACCGCATCCTGGGCCGCATCCCGCGACTCCCGAAGCTCGTGGTGCAGAACATCGTGCGCCGGTTCCGCGGGCTCGACGAGATCCTCGCCGCCACCGACTCGGAGCTCGAGGCGGTCGACGGCGTGGGGGAGATCCGTGCGAAGGACATCCGCGAGGGCCTTCGCCGGTTGCAGGAGATCAACCTCGTGGACCGCTACCTGCAGACCTGATCAGACCACCGTTCCGCCCGGTGCGCCGGGCGCTGTCCACCGACCAGAGGAGGTCACCATCCCCGAGACCATCGAGCAGATCGAGGACCTGGAGATCCAGCGCGAGATCGAGTGCATCGACTTCGCGATCGGCGACCACGTGGTGTATCCCCATCACGGCGCGGGCCAGGTGATCAAGAAGGAGGACAAGAACATCCTCGGAGAGGTGCGCCAGTACCTCACGATCAAGATCCTCCACAACGACATGACCGTGATGGTCCCGTGCGAGAACGCCGGCAAGGCCGGCCTGCGTCGCGTGATCGATGAGGACACGGTCAAGAAGGTACTGGGCGTGCTGTCCGACGACGTGTCCGACATGCCCAAGAACTGGAATCGCCGGTTCAAGCACAACCGCGACAAGATCAAGACCGGCGACATCTACGAGCTCGCCGAGGTCGTCCGCAACCTGGCCATCCGGGAGCAGGACAAGGGCCTCTCGACGGGCGAGAAGCAGATGTACACGCGCGCGAAGAAGATCCTCGCGTCCGAGCTCATGTACGCGCTGGAGAAGTCAGAGGACGAGGCCGAGGAGTACCTCGACGGGATCCTCACGCGCGAGAAGCTCGTCGTCTAGCTCCCGCCACCCCCCGGACTTCGACGCACGATCCGCGGCATGCGGCCATCGGATCGTGCGTCGGAGCATCGCGTGACCGCCGCGGCGCTCGTCGTCGCGGCCGGCAGCGGCGAGCGCCTGGGCGCGTCCGTGCCCAAGGCGTTCGTCGTGCTCGCGGGCCGTCCGATGGTCGCCTGGTCGCTCGACGCGGCGGCCGCCGCCGGCCTCGAGCGCGCCGTGGTGGCCGTGCCATCCGGACACCGGGCGCAGGCCGAGGCCGCGCTCGGGGGCGCGGCCGGCGACTTCCCCCACGGCCTCGTGCTCGTAGAGGGCGGCGCCACCCGCTCGGGCTCGGTGCGCGCGGCGCTCGAGGCCGCCGGCGCGGTCGACACGGTGGCGGTCCACGACGCCGCCCGCCCGCTGGTGGAGCCGGACCTGTTCCGCCGCACGCTCGCCGCCCTGGACGGGGCCGACGCCGCCATCGCCGCCGCCGCCGTCACCGACACGGTCAAGGCGACCGGCTCGGACGGCCTGGTGCTCGAGACGCTCGACCGCCGGCGCCTGTGGGCGATCCAGACGCCGCAGGCCTTCCGCGCGCGGGTCCTGCGCCGGGCGCTCGACGTCGGCGACGACGTGCTGGCCCGGGCCACCGACGACGCCTGGCTGGTCGAGCGGCTGGGCGGCCGCGTGCGCGTCGTAGAGTCTCCGCCCGCGAACTTCAAGGTGACCACGCCGCACGACCTGCGCGTCGCCGAGAGCCTGCTGTGCTGACCGACTACCACGTCCACCTGCGTCCCGACGGGGACGACACCCCGGCCGAGCGCTACTTCACCGCCGCCAACGCCGAGCGCTACCGCGAGGTGGCCGACGAGCGCGGGATCGCCGAGCTGGGCGTGGCCGAGCACATCCACCGCTTCACGCAGGCGCTCGAGGTCTGGACGCACCCGTGGTGGCGGCGCTGGGCGCGCGACGACGTCGACGACTACTGCGCGTTCGTGCGCGGGGAGACCGATCTGCGGCTGGGCATCGAGGCCGACTACGTGAGCGGCCGCGAGGACCGCCTCGGCCGCTTCCTCGAGACGCGCGAGTGGGACTACGTGATCGGCTCGGTGCACTTCGTGGGCGACGCCGGCGTCGACCTCGAGGGGACGGAGTGGGAGCACGTGTGGGGCCGCGGCGACCGCCCCGACCGGATCTGGGAGCGCTACTTCCAGACGCTCGCGCACGCCGCGAGCTCCGGCCTCTACGACGTGATGGCGCACCCCGACCTCGTCAAGGTGTGGGGCTCCGCCCGCCCCGCGCCCGAGCGCGACCCGCGGCGCTACTACGAGCCGGCCGTGGAGGCGATGCTCGAGGCCGACGTGGCCATGGAGATGTCGACCGCCGGGCTGCGCAAGCCGGTGGGCGAGCTCTATCCGGCCCCCGCGCTGCTCGAGATGGCGGTCGACGCAGGACTGCCGATCGCCCTGTCCAGCGACGCGCACACGCCCGACCACCTCGGCTTCCGCTACGAGGACGCCGTGGCCGCGCTGGAGGCGGCGGGGGTGCGCGAGATCGCGGTGTTCGAGGGCCGGGTGCGCCGGATGGAGCCGCTCGGCTGATGGCCCGGACGGGCCTGGGGTTCGACTCGCACCGCTTCGCCCCCGGCCGCCCGCTGATCCTGGGCGGCGTGACCATCCCCCACGACGAGGGCCTGGCCGGGCACTCGGACGCCGACGTGCTCACCCACGCGGTCATCGACGCCCTGCTCGGCGCCGCCGGGCTGGGCGACATCGGGCAGCACTTTCCCGACACCGAGGAACGCTGGGCGGGAGCGGACTCGCTCGCGCTCCTGCGCGCGGTGGTGGAGCTGGTCGGCGCCGCGGGGCACCGCGTCGGCAACGTCGACGCCACGGTGATGCTCGAGCGGCCCAGGCTCGCCCCGCACCGGGACGCCATCCGCGTCTCGCTGGCCGCGGGCCTCGGGGTGGCCGAGGCCGACGTCAACGTCAAGGCCACCACCGGCGAGGGCATGGGCTTCGTCGGGCGGGCGGAGGGCGCGGCGGCGCTGGCCGTGGCCACCCTGCTCGACGCCTCCCGACGCGGGTAGGTTTCCCGGATGCCTCCGATCCCGAAGGACCGCATGCTCGCCTTCCGCGGCCAGGACCTGCACGACCAGGAGGGCGGCAAGATCGGCTCGATCGAGGAGATGTACCTCGACGCCGACACGGGCGTGCCGGAGTGGGCGCTCGTGGACACCGGGCTGTTCGGCACCAAGCGCCACTTCGTCCCGCTCCGCGACGCCACCGAGGCCGACGGCGACCTGCGCGTGCCGCTGGAGTCGGGCAAGGTCAAGGACGCGCCGACGGTCGACCCGGACGGGCAGCTCACCACGGAGGAGGAGCGCGAGCTCTACGCCTTCTACGGCATGCCCGACGCGGCGCTGGCCGCGGCCGCCGCCGGCGACGAGGGCGGCGACGAGCCCGTTGACGAGTCCGAAGATGCGCCCGCGACGCAGCCCGACGAGGACGACGACGGCCCGCCGCCGGCCACGCCGCCGCCCGCCGCCTGAGCCGGTCGCCCGGCCCGGCTAGGCTGCGGCGCGCGATGCGCACCGTCCGCCTGCACGACACCCTCACCGGCGAGCTGTCCGAGCTGCGCCCACGCGACGGGCGCAAGGTCGGCATCTACGCGTGCGGCCCGACCGTCTACGGCCCGATCCACGTCGGCAACGCGCGGCCGTTCGTGGTCTTCAACCTGCTCGCGCGCTTCCTCGCCCACGAGGGCTACGAGCCGACGCTGGTGGCCAACGTCACCGACATCAACGACAAGATCTACGACGCGGCGCGCCCGCTCGGGGTGGGCTCTGACGCGCTGGCCCGCGAGATGACCGCCCGCTACCTCGCCGACACCGACCGGCTCGGGCTGGGCCGGCCCGACGCCGAGCCGCTGGCCACCGAGATGGTGCCCCAGATCGTGGCGCTGATCGGCGACCTGATCGAGCGCGATCACGCGTACGCGGCGGAGGGCGACGTCTACTTCCGCGTGCGCTCCCTGCCGGAGTACGGCGAGCTCTCGCACCGCGACCTCGATCAGATGGACCAGGGCGAGGGCCTCGAGGGCGCCGCGCGCAAGCAGGATCCGCTCGACTTCGCGCTGTGGAAGGCGCAGAAGCCGGCGGAGGACACATCGTGGGACGCACCGTGGGGGAAGGGCCGGCCGGGTTGGCACATCGAGTGCTCGGCGATGGCCGAGGCGCTGCTGGGCGCGCCGTTCGAGATCCACGGCGGCGGCAACGACCTGATCTTCCCCCACCACGAGAACGAGGCGGCGCAGACGCTCGCCGCGCGCGGCCGGCCGCTGGCGCAGATCTGGATGCACAACGGGATGCTGGGCATGGCCGACGGCGACAAGATGTCCAAGTCGCTCGGGAACATCCGCTCGCTCGCCGACGCCCTGGACGACGCCGGCCGCGACGCGCTCGTTATGTTCTTCAGCGAGGGCCACTACCGCCAGCCGCTGGCGTTCACGCGCGAGAAGCTCGACGACGCCGCCCGCCGGCTGGAGCGGATCCGCGACGCCGGCCGGCGCCTGGTGGCGGGCGCCGACTCCCCGGCCGCGCTCGCGCCGCACCGCGACGCCTTCTTCGACGCGCTGGCCGACGACTACAACACGCCACGCGCCCTGGCCGCGCTGGCCGCGTGGATCCGCGAGGCCAACCGGGCCGGCGGCGGGGTGGGCGACGGCCACCTGCGCGAGATGCTCGGCGTGCTCGGGCTGGAGAACCTGCTGGAGGACGCGGCGGGGCCGCCGGCGGTGGTGCTGGAGCTGGCGGCCGCGCGCGACGCCGCCCGCACGGCGCGCGACTTCGCGGCCGCCGATCGCCTTCGCGACGAGTTGCGCGCGGCCGGCTGGGAGGTCCGCGACGGCGCGGGCGGCCCGGAGCTGATCCCGATCGGCCCGTGATCCTGTACGGCCGCAACGCGGTGCGCGAGGCGGTGCGGGGGCCGCGGCGGGTCGACCGGGTGTGGGCCACCAAGGGGGCGGCGGACGCCTTCCCGGGCGCGACGCCGGCGCGCGGCGAGGAGATCGCGCAGCGCTGCGGCTCGGACGCCCATCAGGGGGTGTGCGCGGACGTCGAGGAGTACCGCTACGTGGACGCCACGGCGCTGCTGGGCCGCGACGCGCCGGTGCTGGTCGCGCTCGACGAGGTCACCGACCCGCACAACCTGGGCGCCGTCTGCCGGACGGCCGAGTGCGCCGGCGCGACCGGGGTGATCGTGCCCGAGCGGCGCTCGGCGGCGGTCACCCCGGCGGTCTGCAAGGCCTCGGCCGGGGCGGTGGAGCACCTGCCGGTGGCCCGCGTGCGCAACCTGGCCGACTTCCTCGCCGACGCCAAGGCGGCGGGGTGCTGGACCTACGGCGCCGCCGCCGGCGCCCGCACCGCCTACCGCGACGTCGACTGGCGCGGCGGCGTCGTGCTCGTGCTCGGAGCCGAGGGCCGCGGGCTGCGCCCGCGCGTCGCGGCCGGCTGTGACGACCTCGTCGCCCTCCCTCTGCGCGGTCGGATCGACTCGCTCAACGTCAGCGCTGCGGCCGCCGTGCTGCTCTACCAGATCCTCGCCCAGCGCCCGGGCTGACCGCTCGGGCACCGGCGCCGCATCCCTCCACCCTGCACGTGATCGTGCACGGCGCCTTGACGGCGTCACATAACCGTGCCACACTCGCGCTGTTCAGGTTGAGCTTGAGGGTTAGTGATGGCCTTCGATGCTCCTCATAGGCGCCGGGGGAGGTGTGCGCCACGACCACTCTGCGAGCCGTCCGGCTCGGGGAAGGACGATTCGTGGCACGACTCGCAGCAAAGTCTCAACCTCAAGTTCAAGTAGATGACGGGTACCTGCTCGCGCTCGCGAAGCAGGGCAGCCACGACGCGTACGACCGCCTGGTGCGGCGCTACTACTCGTTCGTGCGCCTGAAGGCGTCGTCGTACTTCCTGATCGGGGGCGACGCCGAGGACCTGATCCAGGAGGGCCTCGTCGGCCTCTACAAGGCGATCCGCGACTACCGCACCGACCGCGAGTCCTCCTTCCGCAACTTCGCCGAGCTGTGCATCACGCGGCAGATCATCACGGCGGTGAAGACCTCGACCCGCAACAAGCACACGCCGCTCAACGGTTATGTGTCGTTCTCGTCCACGCCGGCCGGCGCCAGCGACTCCGAGCCGACGCTGGACGAGATGCTGCCGGGGCCGGGCATCCACGACCCGGTCAACCAGGTGATCTCCTCCGAGGAGCTGCGCTCGCTGGTGGCCTGCCTGTCGACGGTGCTCTCCGAGCTGGAGTCGCGCGTGCTCTCCCTCTACCTCGACGGCCACTCCTACACCGGGATCGGCGACCAGCTCGGCTGCGACTGCAAGACGGTCGACAACGCGCTGCAGCGGGTGAAGCGCAAGGTCGGCGAGCACCTGCGCTCGCGCACCGTCCTGCTGTAATCGAGAGCCATGCCCACCTGGCTGGCCATCGTCCTCGGCGTCCTCGCGCTGCTCCTGCTCGTGCTCGCCCTCGGCGGCGTCTACGCGCGCAGCCGCCAGCTCGGGCAGACCGAGGACTCCTTCAACGCCCACCTGGCGGCGGTCAACCGCGACCTGGCGGCCGCGCACGCCGAGGACCGCGGCTGGGCCCGCGACGGGCTGGAGCGCGCCGCGCGCGAGGCCTGGAGCGCCGAGCGCGGCGGTGAGCCGCCGGACCTGACCCTGGTCCAGATCGTCGACCGTCCGGGGACCGACGACGACAAGGCCGTCTTCCGGGTCGGCGAGGAGCAGCTCACGCTCGGCCGCTCGGACGGCGACTGGGTGTTCGAGCGGCTCGCATAAGCGGAGCCGGAGCATGCCTTCAGGTTGAGATGCAGTTCTGCACCTTGGCATGCGTACTTGCATGCTAGGATCGGGGCGTGCCCAAGACGGTGCAGATCCGGGATCTCGACGACGATGTCTACGCGGGCTTGGCCCGCCACGCAGCCGAAGCCGGCGTCAGCGTCCCTGAACTGTTGCGCGCCGAGGCGGCGCGCCTCGCGGCACGTCCCAGCGTGGAGTCGTGGCTGGCGCGCACACGGCGCCGGTCATCGCCGCACGGCCGGGCCGACGTCCTCGCGGCGCTCGACGAGCGGCGCGGGGAATGGCCCGATGCTGGTCGTTGACGCTTCCTGCCTCATCGAAGTCCTGATCGGCGCGCCGGGGGCGGAGGCGATCCGTGACCGGATGGCGGCGGATCGGAATCACGCAGCACCGCACATCGTGGACGTCGAGGTGTTCGGAGTGGTGCGGCGCGACCATCTGCTCGGGCGGCTGGACCGCACGGCGGCCGGGCAGGCAGTCGAGGATCTCGCGGCTTGGCCCGGGGAGCGCTTCGGTCACCGGCTGCTGCTCGACCGCGCCTGGCAGCTGCGCCACACCGTGCGCGGCTGGGACGCGATGTACGTGGCGCTCGCCGAAGCCCTGGACGCCATCCTGCTGACGACCGACCGGCGGCTCGCGGCTGCGCCTGGCCCCACCTGCCGGATCGACGCAATCGCCGCCCGGTAGCCGTCGGAGCAGACGCCGGGTTGGCATGACTCCAAGCTGGAGACTCCGCAGGAGACCGAGGAGTACCGCGCCGCCGGTGTGCGGCTGGAGATCGCCAACCCCGAGGAGGGACCATGAGCCGCCCCGTCACCCTGTTCACCGGCCAGTGGGCCGATCTCACCCTTTCCGAGCTCGCTGAGAAGTGCGCCGCCTGGGGGTTCGACGGGCTCGAGCTGGCCTGCTGGGGCGATCACTTCGACGTGGCCGAGGCAGTGCGCGACCCGGGCTACGCCGCGGGTCGCCGGGCGCTGCTCGAGCAGCACGGGCTCAACGTGTGGGCGATCGGCAACCACCTCGCCGGCCAGGCGGTGTGCGACCCCATCGACGCCCGCCACCGCGGCGTGCTCGACCCCGAGGTGTGGGGCGACGGCGATCCCGAGGGCGTACGGCAGCGCGCGGCCGAGCGGATGCAGGACACCGCGCGGGCGGCGGCGCAGCTCGGCGTCGAGGTGGTCACGGGCTTCACCGGCTCGCCGGTCTGGCACCTCCTCTACTCCTTCCCGCCCAACGACTTCGCGGAGATCGACCGCGGCTACGAGGAGTTCGCCGAGCGCTGGGGCCCGATCGTCGACGTCTTCGAGGCCGAGGGGGTGTGCTTCGCGCTGGAGGTCCACCCGACCGAGATCGCCTATGACTTCCCGACCACGCGGCGCACGCTGGAGGCGATCGGCGACCGTCCCGGCTTCGGGATCAACTTCGACCCCAGCCACCTGGAGCACCAGTTCCTGGACTCGTCCGCCTTCATCGCCGAGTTCGGCTCGCGCATCGTCCACGCGCACGTGAAGGACTCCAAGCGGCGGCTGGACGGGCGCAGCTCGATCCTCGGCGGGCACCTGGACTTCGGCACGGCGGGACGCGGCTGGGACTTCGTCTCGCCCGGCCACGGCGACGTCGACTTCGAGGGGATGATCCGGGCGCTCAACCGCGTCGGCTACGAGGGGCCGCTCTCGATCGAGTGGGAGGATGCCGGCATGGACCGCGACTGGGGCGCGCCGGACGCGCTGGCCTTCGTGCGCCGGATCGACTTCGCGCCCTCGGCCGTCGCCTTCGACGCCGCGTTCGCGAAGGAGGCGTGATGTCCGAGACGAGCTTCGCCACGCAGGGCGACGCGCGCGGGGGCGGCGAGGTGGCGACGATCGGCGTCGGCATGCTCGGCTACGCGTTCATGGGCAAGGCCCACGCCAACGGCTACAAGACGCTCGCCTACATGACCTGGCCGCCGCCGCTGATGCCGGAGCTCGTGGCGATCGCCGGGCGGTCCGAGGCGCCGCTGGCCGAGGCGGCGCGGCGCTACGGCTTCGCCGGCCACGTCACCGACTGGCGCGAGCTGATGGCCGACGAGCGCATCGGCCTGTTCGACAACAGCGGCCCCAACGGGCTGCACGCCGAGCCGACCGTGGCGGCGGCGCAGGCGGGCAAGCACGTGATCTGCGAGAAGCCGCTCGGGCGCGACGCCGCCGAGTCCTTCGACACCTGGCAGGCCGTGGCGGCCACCGGCGTGAAGCACATGTGCGCCTTCAACTACCGCTTCGTGCCCGCCGTGCGGCTCGCGCGCGAGCTGATCGCGTCGGGCGCGCTGGGGGAGATCCACCACTTCCGCGCGCGCTACCTGCAGGAGTGGGGCGCCACCGACGCCGACCTGTGGCGCTTCGACAAGGCCGCCGCCGGCTCGGGCGCACTCGGCGACCTGGGGGCGCACGTGATCGACCTCGCGCGCTACCTGGTCGGCGAGGTCGAGGCGGTGAGTGCGATGACCGCCACCTTTCAGCCGGGCCGCGAGGTCGACGACGCGGTCGAGGCGGCCGTCGCCTTCGAGTCCGGCGCGGTGGGGACGATCGAGGCCACCCGCTTCGCCGCGGGGCGCAAGAACGCCTTGCAGTGGGAGATCAACGGCTCGCAGGGCTCGCTGGCCTTCGACCTCGAGCGGCTCAACGAGCTCCAGCACTCCGAGGGGAACGCCGGCTTCCGCACCATCCTGGTCTCCGAGGCCGACCACCCGTTCTGGGAGCACTGGTGGCCGCAGGGCCACACGATCGGCTGGGAGCACACCTTCGTGCACGAGCTGCACCATCTGCTCACGGCGATCCGCGACGACGGCGACGTGGCTCCGCACGGCGCCACGCTGGAGGACGGCTACCGCGCGGCGGAGGTCTGCGACGCGATGGCGCGCTCGGCCGAGAACGGCGCGCGCGAGCGGGTGGAGTACCGGTGAATGGGGTCAGACCCCCTTTATGTGCGCTCGACTCGAGGGTGAGGTGAACCGGTGGCCACGGTTCTGCTGATCGGCACGCTGGACAGCAAGGGCGACGAGTACGCCTATCTCGCGGAGCGGCTGCTCGCGCACGGGGTCGACGTCCTGGTGGCGGACGCCGGCACGGACGGCCCGCCGCGCGGGCCGGCACCGGACATCTCGCGCCAGGAGCTGGCCGCCGCGGGCGGCGTCGACGTGACGGATCTGGACGACCGCGGCAAGGCCGTGGCCGCGATGGCCGATGCCGCCGCCGCGCTGGCCCGCCGCCTGCACGAGGAGCGGCGCATCGACGGGGTGCTGGCCGCCGGCGGGTCCGGCGGCACCGCGATCGCCACCGCCGCCATGCGCGCGCTGCCGGTCGGCGTGCCCAAGCTGATGGTCTCGACCATGGCGGCCGGCGACACGAGCGACTACCTCGGCGGCTCAGACGTGACGCTGATGGCGTCCGTGACCGACGTCGCCGGGGTCAACTCGATCTCGGGCCGCATCCTGGCCAACGCGGCGGCGGCGATGGCGGGCATGGTGACGGCGCCGCCGGTCGAGCTCGGCGAGCAGCGCCCGCTGATCGGCGCGACCATGTTCGGCGTCACGACGCCCTGTGTGACCCGGGCGCGCGAGGCGCTGGAGGCGCGCGGCTACGAGGTGCTCGTCTTCCACGCCACTGGCACGGGCGGCAAGGCGATGGAGGCGCTCGCGACGGGCGGCTTCCTGGCCGGCGTGCTCGACGCCACGACCACCGAGCTGGCGGACGACCTGGTGGGCGGTGTGCTCTCGGCCGGTCCCGACCGGCTGGAGGCGGCGGGGAAGGCGGGCCTCCCGCAGGTGGTCTCGCTCGGCGCGCTCGACATGGTCAACTTCGGCGCGCGCGACAGCGTCCCGCCGCAGTTCGCCGACCGCACCCTGTACGAGCACAACCCGTCGGTGACGCTGATGCGCACCACGCCGGAGGAGTGCGCCGAGCTGGGCCGGCGGATCGCGCTGAAGGTGTCGGCCGCGACCGGGCCGGTGAGCGTGTTCGTGCCGCTCGGCGGGGTCTCGCTGATCGACGTCGAGGGCCAGCCGTTCCACGACCCGGAGGCGAACGCGGCGCTGTTCGCGGCGCTGCGCGAGGGCTTGGAGGGCGAGCGCGTCGAGCTGATCGAGATGGAGTGCGACGTCAACGACCCGGCCTTCGCCGACGCGATGGCTTCCAGGCTCGACGAGATGCTGCGAGACGAGGCATGACGGGCGAGGAGGCGCGCGCCCGGCTGCAGGCGACGCTGGGCGGCGGCGGCGTGATCATCGGCGCCGGCGCCGGCACGGGGCTGTCGGCCAAGTGTGCGCAGGAGGGCGGCGCGGACCTGATCATCATCTACAACTCGGGCCGCTACCGAATGGCCGGGCGCGGCTCGCTGGCCGGCCTGATGCCCTACGGCGACGCCAACGCGATCGTCATGGAGATGGGCGCCGAGGTCCTCCCGGTCGCGCGCGACACCCCGGTGCTGGCGGGCGTGTGCGGCACCGACCCGTTCCGGCTCATGCCGCGCTTCCTGGCCCAGGTGCTCGACACAGGGTTCGCGGGCGTGCAGAACTTCCCCACCGTCGGCCTGATCGACGGCACCTTCCGGGCCAACCTGGAGGAGACCGGGATGGGCTTCGGCCTGGAAGTGGAGATGATCCGGGCCGCCGCCGGGCTCGGCCTGCTCACCGCGCCCTACGTGTTCACGCCTGCTGATGCGGAGGCGATGGCCGAGGCGGGCGCCGACGTGCTCGTCCCGCACATGGGCCTGACCACCAAGGGCACGATCGGCGCGCAGACCGCGCGCACGCTCGACGAGTGCGTGATCGACATCCAGGCCATGCGCGACGCGGCCGTGGCGGTGCGCCCAGACGTGGTCGTGCTCTGCCACGGCGGCCCGCTGGCCGAGCCCGAGGACGCGCAGTACGTGCTGGAGCGCACCGAGGGGGTCGTCGGCTTCTTCGGCGCCTCCAGCATGGAGCGGCTGCCCACCGAGGTGGCCATGACCGAGAACATGCGGCGCTTCAAGGCGCTCGCCCAGGAGTGAGAGGAGCGGTTCGAGATGCCGTCCAAGCTGGTCGACCCCGCGACGCTGCCGACCATGACCTTCGACTGGGGCGTGATCAAGCCGCTGGTCTCCGGCGACAGCGTGGAGGCGCCCGACGTCTCGCTGATGCACGTCGTCCTCCTCCCCGGCCAGGGCCACGTCCGCCACAACCACCCCGACGCCGACGAGATCCTCTACATCCTGGCCGGCGAGGGCGAGCAGATGGTCGACGACGGCGACCCCTTCCCCGTCCGGCCCGGACAGGCGGTCTGGATCCCCAAGGAGGCCTTCCACTCGACCGTCAACACCGGCTGGGAGCCGCTCGTGCTGCTGGCCATATACGCCCCGGCGGGCGCCGAGCAGGCGCTCAAGACGCTGCCCGACTACCGCGAGGTCGCCGCCGGCGCTGCCCCGCCCGTGGTGCGGGGTCAGGACGCTTGAGACGGTGGTTCGATCAGCTCACAACCGCGCGCATTGATCCTCCTTGTTGCCCTGAGGCGACGCGCACGCTGCGCGCGCCCTCGGCCTGGACGTTGCCGTTGACCGCGATGCGGGTGGCGTTCAGCGTCGCGCCGCGCTCGACGACGAGCTGGCCCTTCAGCCGCGTGCCGTTCAGCGTGCATGTCGCTCCCTGAGGCACGCGCAGGTTGTCGACCGTGATGGCGCCCAGCGTGCCGCGGCATGTGCGCTCGTCGGCGGCCGCGGGAGCGGCGACGATGGCCAGAGCGCCGGAAGCGCAGACGGCGGTCAGTGTGAGACGGTGCATGACGAACCTCCGGATCGGCGGCGGTCACCGCGATGCGACCGCCTCAGCAGGCCAACCTTCGGGGCGCTCGGTGAGGCGACCGTGAGGC
>Ga0136617_10001513_pt1 | contig 20599 bp, 23 predicted proteins | sample AntDrymUQ3222106_2_FD_129672 | JGI IMG/M metagenome (GOLD analysis project Ga0136617, IMG submission 129672) | Polar desert sand microbial communities from Dry Valleys, Antarctica - metaG UQ322 (21.06) | ecosystem: Environmental > Terrestrial > Soil > Desert | place: Antarctica: Dry Valley...
CACCCCAAGCCGCCGAGTCAGGCGCTAGCCTCAGCCGATCTCGTACCCGAACCGGGAGCACTCAATGACCAAGCAGGAGCTCGCACAGAAGGTGGCCTCGGACACCGGTCTTAGCGGTTCTGACGCAAAAGGCGCGGTTGACGCCACCTTCGACGCGATCGCCGCAGAGCTCGCCGATGGCGGCGAGGTCGCGGTCGCAGGCTTCGGCAAGTTCAGCGTGAGCGAGCGTTCCGCGCGCGAGGGCCGCAACCCGGCCACCGGCGACACGATCCAGATCGCCGCAAGCAAGGCCGCGAAGTTCTCGGCCGCCTCCGCCCTGAAGAAGGCGCTCAACGACTAGTGGGCCGCCCACAAACGTTGCACCTGAAACCGCGGGCGCCGATCACCGCCAGGCGGCGTCCTCGGATCTCGATGTGGCAGGACCACACCTTCGATCCTGCGTCCTTGCCTGACGGCGCCGGCATCCCGCCGTTTCAGGCACAACGTTCCTGGACGACCCACTAGCGTGGCATCCGGCCTGCCCATCGGCGCCTCGATGACGCGACGAACCCCGGCACGCGTGCGCGCCGGGGAGTTCGTCGCGCTCAGCGCGACTCCCGCCGGATGAGGAGCTTCACGCCCGACCACGCCGCATCGATCGCGCAGACGTCGTCGCTGCTCACAAACTCCTTCACCGACGCGCCAGGTCCGCCTGCGCGGCGAGCTCGGCGATGATCTTCGACAGCCGGCCGCCCTGCCAGGCCAGCGGCGAGCTGCCGGGCTCCTCGACGAGCAGGCGCCCGCGCGGGAGCAGCTCGGCGTAGGCCTCCCCGAGCGCGAGCGGGTGGCCCGGATCGGCCTCGTCGCGGCTGGCGACGACGACGGCCGGGCACTCGATCTCCTGAAGCGCGTGAAGGTCGGCGAACGGGCGTGAGCGTGGCACGGCGCGCAGCGCGTCAGCCACCGCGTCGGGGTGCTCGTGAAGCGTCAGGCGCTGGCGCATCACGGTCGCGAGCGTGTCGCGCCAGGCCGCCGGCAGGCGCTGCACGCCGAACGCTTCGACGAAGGCGTCGATTCCGCCGCCGCGCAGCGCGTCGGAGAGCGCGTCCCAGCGGGCGAGGCGCGACGGATCGTCGAACTCGACCGGGTCGTAGCCGGGCGTGATGACGGCAGCCGCCGCGACGCGCTCGGGCTGCTCGAGCGCTAGGCGCAGGATCGTGTGCGCGCCCATCGACGCGCCGGCCAGCACCGCACGCTCGACACCGAGATCGTCCAGCACCGCGACCAGGTCGGCCGTCAGCTCCTCATAGCCGTAGGCGTCGGGCGCGGGCGCCGGCGACGAGGCGCCGTGGCCGCGCGCGTCGTAGGTGACGACGCGGTGGCCGGCGCGTTGCAGCGCCGTCGACCCCATGACGACGTAGCGCCGCGAGGCCGTGAGCCCATGCAGGAGCACGACCGGGATCCCCGCCCCGTCGTCGGAGAACGCAAGCGTCACGTCACCGGCTGCGATGGACCGTTCGGGCATGCGGGAAGCCTCGCAGCCCCGGCGCCGGGCCTACCGTCTCAGAGCATGCGCCGCGCCTTCCCTAACCTGTGACACCGTGACCGTCATCGATGTCAACGACGCCGACTTCGAGACCGAGGTCCTGCAGCGGTCGGCCGAGCTCCCCGTCGTCGTCGACTTCTGGGCGCCCTGGTGTGCGCCCTGCCGCCAGCTCTCCCCGGCCCTCGAGAAGGCCGCCGGGGCGCGCGAGGGCAAGGTCGTCCTCGCGAAGATCGACACCGACGAGAACCCCGGCATCGCGCAGAGGTACGGCATCCAGGGGATCCCGGCGGTGAAGGCGTTCGTCGACGGCGAGGTCGCGGCCGAGTTCGTCGGCGCCCTGCCGCCGAGCCAGGTCGAGGCGTTCTTCGACGGGCTCGTGCCGTCCGAGACCCAGCTCCTGCTCGACGCCGGCGACGAGGAGTCGCTGCGCAAGATCATCGAGAAGGAGCCCTCCAACGTCGACGCCAACTTCGCGCTCGCGCAGCTGCACTACCGCAACGGCGACCCCGACTGCGCGCTGGAGCGCCTGCGCAACGTCACCGGAAACTTCCGTGCCGACGGCCTGGCCGCGCGCATCGAGCTCGAGCGCGAGGACCGCCCGCGCCTGCGCGAAGCATTCGCGGCGCTCGACGAGGGCGAGCTCGAGGAGGGCCTCAACCTCCTCCTCGAGGAGCTTGCCGACGGCGACCTCGATGCGGACGACCGCGAGCGCATCCGCAAGGTCATCGTCGCGGTGCTCGACGAGCTCGGCGTCGACCACCCGCTCGCGCGCGAGTCGCGCCGGCGGCTGGCCACGGCGCTCTACTGACCCGGAGCCCGCTCCGCTGCGGCGACGTGCTCGCGCACGAGCTGCGCCGAGCGCTCGGGCTGCTCCCAGAAGAACATGTGCCCGGCACCCTCGAGCAGCTCCAGCCGCGCACCCGGGATGAGCCGTGCGAGCAGCTCGCCGTTGACGGACTCCAGCAGCCGGTCGGCGGTGCCGTGCAGGACGAGCGTCGGTGCGCGGATGTCCGCCAGCCGCGCGCTCGTGTCGTGACCGGCGACCGCCTGCAGCTGCGCCATGAGCACCGGGATCGGCGCCATGTACTGGGCGGCGACCTCCGCGTAGAGCGCGTAGTTCGCCGGGTCGGCCGCGTACTCCGGGGCGATCATGACGTCGTAGCCGGCCCGTAGCGCGCGCTCGCCGTCGCCCGACAGCACCGCCTCGGCCAGCATCCCCACCACCGCCATGTCGGTCATCCTCGCCTCCGGCCCGCCGGGGAACGTGCCGCCGAGCGTCAGCGTGCGCACCCGCTCCGGATGGGCGAGCGCGAGCTCCTGAGCGACCATCCCGCCCATCGAGATGCCGACGACGTGGGCGGACTCGATCCCGAGCGTGTCGAGCAGCGCGGCGGCGTCGCCGGCGAGCGTGGCGATCGTGCACTCCCCGGTCAGCGGGCCGCTGCGCCCCGCCCCGCGGTGGTCGTAGAGAACGAGCTCGAATGCGCTCTCGAGCCCGGCGAGGAAGCCCTCGCCCCAGTGCAGGCTGTTGCCGCCGAGCCCCTGGATGAGCAGCAGCGGCTCGCCGGCGCCACGGCGCTCGTAGTAGACGTCGGTCCCGTCGAACGCGAGCGTCGGCACGGCGCGAACGCTACAGCGGCAGCGAGAGCTGGTCGTCGGTTCGCTCGCCTGCGCCGCCGTGGTCGAAGGCCGCGACGCGGACGCCGAGCAGCCGCACGGGCCGCGACGGCGCGTACTCGCGCAGGAGCGCGACGGCGACGCCCGTGACCGTCGCCGGATCGTTCGTCGGCGCGGCGATCGTCCGTGCCCGCGTGAGCGTCTCGAAGTCGTCGAGGCGCACCTTGATCGCGATCGTGCGCCCGCGCCGCGACTGCGCCGCCAGGCGCGCGCAGAGCTGCTCAGCGAGGTCGACGAGGATTGCCTCGAGGCGCGCGGGATCGGCGATGTCGGCGTCGAACGTCGTCTCGCGCGATTCCGAGACGGCGATCCGGACCGGCGTCACCGCACCGGAGCCCTCAAAACGCGCGCGGCGCTGAAGGTCGGGGCCGTGGTTTGCCCCGAACTCGGCGACGAGCGCCTCGAGCGGGGCGGCGGCGAGCGCCGCGAGCGTCACGATCCCCATCCGCTACAGGCGCGCGGCCGTCTTCGGACCGATGCCGGGCACGATCCCCGGCGGGTGTGGGCCGAAGCGCGCGCATGCCTGCTCGCGCGTGAGGCAGACGAAGCCGCGCGGCTTCTCGGCGTCGGAGGCGACCTTCGCGACGAGCCGGTTGGGTCCGATGCCGACCGAGCAATCCAAGCCGGTCTCGGCGCGGACCTCGCCGACGAGGCGGCGCATCGCCGCCCGCGGGGCGACGAGCCCCTCGAGGTCGAGGTAGGCCTCGTCGAGACCGACGACCTCGACGCGCTCGACCTGCGCGCGCACGCGCGCCATGACCGCCCGCGACGCCTCCCGATAGGCGGTGAAGTCCGGCGGGACGAGGATCGCCTCCGGGCACAGGCGCCGTGCCCGCGCCGTCGGCATCGCCGACCCGATCCCGAAGCGCCGCGCCTCGTAGGACGCCGTCGTCACGACCGCGCGCGGGCCGCTGCCCGAGACGATGACCGGCAGCCCACGCAGCTCCGGCCGGCGCAGCAGCTCGACGCTCGCGTAGAACGCGTCGACGTCGAGATGCGCGATGAGGGTGGGCCACGACGCAATCGACGCCATTCCCCCGACCATAGGCGTCGCACCGGAGGTCACCGCTGGTCGCGCGGCGCACGGCGGCAGCCCGGGCCGACGACGATGTCGGCAGAAGCTGTTTCGTCAGCTCGTCACCTCGTCACCTGCTTGCCCGTCGGCCGCAGCCGGCGGGAGAAACCCCGTGCCGCCCAGATGGAGCACCGCCGCCAGTCCCAGGAACATGACGCCGACCGCGACCCGGGCAACGGACGTCTCGAGGTGGAACTGAAGCGGCAGGGGGCTGATCCAGTACGCCCAGGCGAGCGAGGCGAAGTACAGGGCCCCGACGGCGACGTAGAACCCTGCCAGCGGTCGCAGCCGCCGCGAGCGCCAGGCCAGGGCCGCCAACGCCAGGGCGAGGGGCACGAGGCTCGCGAGGGGGCCGCGCGTGATGAGCTGGCCGTGCAGGGCCTCGAGCGACGGGCCCAGCCGGTCGAGCCGACTGGCGAGAAACGCCGGATCGACGCTCTGTCCGACCGCGAGGTCGCCGTGCAGGTCGTTCGCCGCGAGCCAGACGCGCCAAGGGATGACCGCGACGACGAGCACGGCCGCTCCGGCCACGCCGGTCAGGAGCACCTCACGGCGGCGGCGGGCCATCGCCAGCGCCCCAGCAGCCTACGACGATGACCGCGGCGCCGACGAGCCCCTCGTTCTTCATGGCGGCGCAGCCGGCCAACAGCGTAGCCGCGACTGCCAGGTCGGCGGGCATCCGGCGCTCGATCCAGAGCCCCGCCGACAGCGCTGCGAGTGCTAGGAGGTACGCGAGGGGCACGTCGGCGTAGGCAGTCAGCAGCCCCGGAATGCTGAGAATGGCCGCGCCGGTGACGAGCGGCGCCCACACCGCCGGCCGGGTGACTCGGCTCGCCAGGAGGCCCGCTGCCCACACGAACGCGCCGAGCAGCAGCCACAAGGGGAGGTGGAACGCCCGCGGATCGAACCGCCCGAGCGACCGCAGGTGCAGCGCCTCGTACGTCGGCAGGAGGTAAGGGTAGTCGGAATGGACCCGGGCGTAAGGCTCGCCGCGGAAGAGCGCCGACGGTAGCTCGCCGTCCCAGAACAGGAGGTTCGCCTTGCGCGCCCACAGGTTCCAGGCGTCGAACCCGTCCAGCGGGCGCAGCCCGACCGACGGCAGGCCGAACAGGAAGACGAGCGCGAACGCGCCGACGAGGCTGACCGCGATCCATGCCTCGGCACCCGAGGGTCGAGGCGGCGGGCGAAGGGCGGGCCGCGCTCGTAGCAGCACCACGACCAGCGGAGCGGCCAGCATCGCGATGACGACGCCGGTGCCCTCCATCGTCAGCGGAACGCCGGCGACGAGCAGCACGATGGTGACCGACACGACGCCGATGACGCCGCACACGTACGCCAGTCCGCCGACAGCGGCCCAGCGTGCCAGCGTGGCGTCGCGCAGCACGCCGAACGTCGCCAGCAGCCCGTAGCCGGCCGAAAAGAACCCCGCGTGCAGTGCCAGCGGCCCCGCGAGCTGCCTCATCGGCGCACCCGGGCCAGCTCGAACCCCGGCTCGAAGCGCACCAACCGTTCGTACGCGCCGGCGGGCACGTCCGCGTCCTGCGGCTGGACGCGGTAGAACACGAGCCAGTCGGCGTCCTGCGGACGCTCGGTGAAGCGGCGCGGCGACAGGCGCCAGCTAATCCAGTCGCGCTCGTCCGAGCACGCACAGGCGAGGTGGACCGTCGCGGCGCGCGGGACGCGGCTGTCGACGAAGGTCAGGAAGTCCTCCCGGGCCGAGAAGATCGTGCCGCCGCGGCCCTGGTACTCGGACGGGCTCAGCCTCGCGTTCGCCGATCGCTCCGTCAGGAGCGAGCGAGTCGTCACCCAGGCGCCGTCGAGCGCGCCGAACCCGACGAGCACCACTGCGACCGCGGTCACAGCGCCCGACTCGACGCGAAGGCGCCGATCGCTACCGACGACCGCGCGCGCCACCGCGGCGACAAGGAGGACCCCGATGACCTGCAGCAGGAGCGTCACGAGCGGGTCAGGACGGGCTCACGCGGCGATCGCAGCGCCGCCGAGGCGACGGAATCCCGCGCGCTGACCCTGCGAGTGCGGCGCTCCCGTCGTCGCGGCCAACCTCGACGGCCGATGCGTTTGAAGAAGTTCGCCGTGGTGATGTGATCATTTTCCCACAGCGACCACGACACGGCCCACCTCCCAGCGGTTCACCCTGACTGGCGAGATGAGCCGCGAGATGGGCCGCTACACGCGCGACGCATCCGGTGCGCGATCGTGGCCATCGGGGCCCCCACGTTGACGCGCGCGCCCAGGAGCGCATATGTCTGCCCGCACACGCCCATGGAACAATCGCCGCATGACCCGCGGCCACCGCCTCTCAGCGCTCGACGCTTCCTTCCTGCACCTCGAGAAGGCGGGGGCGCGCCTGCACGTCGCATCGGTGACGATCTTCGACGGGCCGACGCCGCCCTACGACGAGTTGCTCGCGCACATCGAGGGTCGCCTGCACCTCGTGCCGCGCTTCCGCCAGCGCCTGGCGGAGATCCCGCTCGACCAGGGCCGGCCGGTGTGGGTCGACGACCCGCACTTCAACCTGCGCTACCACCTGCGTCACGCCGGGCTGCCGGGGCCCGGCGGCGAGGAGCAGCTCAAGGTCCTGGCCGGCCGCGTCTTCGCCCAGCGCCTGGACCGGACGAAGCCGCTGTGGGAGATGCTGCTCGTCGACGGCCTCTCCGATGGGGGCTTCGCGCTCATCACAAAGAGCCACCACGCCCTCGTCGACGGGATCTCGGCCGTCGACATCACGACCGTCCTGTTCGACACCGAGCCGGACGCGCCGCCGCCGCCCGCGCCGCGACGCGCCTGGACCGCGCGGCCGCTGCCGACCAGCGCGCAGCTGCTCTCCGACGCGCTGGTCGAGCGCGCGACCCACCCCCGTGAGCTCGTGCGCGGCGCGCGCGCCGCCGTGCGGACCCCGCGCCGGGTCGCACGCTACGCCCGCGACAGGCTGCAGGCGATGGGCGCACTCGCCTTCGCCGGCCTCAGCCCCGCGCCCCCGACGCCGCTGAACGTGCAGACCGGACCGCATCGCCGCTACACGTGGGTCGACGTGCAGCTCGCGGAGCTGCGCAGCGTCAAGGACGCGCTCGGCGGCACGGTCAACGACGCCGTGCTCGCGGTCGTCGCCGGCACGCTCGGACGCTTCCTCCGTCATCGCGGCGTCGACACGCGCGAGCTCGCGCTCAGGGCGCTCGTGCCAGTCTCCGTCCGGGCAGAGCCAGACCAGGGCGCACTCGGCAACGAGGTCGCCCCGATGTGGGTCCCGCTGCCGGTCGGCATCGAGGACCCGGTCGCGCAGTTCGGGGCGATCCGCGACGCGGTCGCCGCGCGGCAGGAGTCCCACCGGGCGATCGGAGCGCGAACGCTCACCGAGCTCGCCGGCTTCGCGTCGCCGACGATCATGAGCCAGGCCGCGCGGCTGCAGCAGCGCCAGCGCTCGTTCAACCTCGTCGTGACGAACGTGCCCGGCCCACAGGTCCCGCTCTACCTGCGCGGCCGCCGGCTGCGGGCGCTGTATCCCGTCGTGCCGCTCGCGGGACGACAGGCGCTGGGGATCGCGGTCGTGAGCTACGACGGCCGGCTCGGCTTCGGGCTGCTCGCCGACTACGACGCGATCCCCGACCTCGACGTTCTCGCAGACGCGCTGCGCACATCGGTCGACGCGCTCGCGGCGGGCGCATCGGTGCCGCGCCGCGCTGCCCTCGGACGGCGACGGGCGGCCGCCGGGCCGCCGGTCGCGAACCACACCTGATGCCCCGCAAGGCCATCCTCGCCGTCGCCGTCGCCGTCGCAGCAGTGGTCGGGGTCGCCGGCGGCGCCGCGCTGCTCGCCGCACGCGACGACGCGACCGTGACGCGCTCGGCGGGCCCCGGTGTCGCTCGCGCCGCCGGCGCGACGCCGCACGTCGACGACGGCAACGTCGTGCTGCTCTACAGCGACGAGCGGCTCACGCGCCGGCTGCGCGAGCTCGCGCTCGATATCGCCGGGCCGTCCGACGGCCCGCTCGTCGCGGCGGGGCAGGCCGTGCTCGTCCGGCGCCGGCCCGGCCTGCGCGTGCCCGTCGTCGCCGTGAGCGCCAGCCGCCGGCTCGACGCGAGCGGCCCGGACGACCCGGCACTGCGCACGTTCGTCGAGTACTGGCTCGGCCGCGAGCCGGCGCGATGACTGCGACAGCGCCGCTCCGCGTCGCGCTGGCGCAGATCAACGCCGTCGTCGGCGACATCGCCGGCAACGAGGCGAAGATCGCCGGGCAGATCGCGGCCGCCCGCGACGCCGGCGCGCAGCTCGTCGTCTTTCCCGAGCTCGCGCTCACCGGCTACCCCCCGGAGGACCTGCTGCTCAAGGAGCACTTCCTCGCCGACACCCGCGATGCCCTGAAGCGGCTCGCCGCAGGCGTCGAGGGGATCGTCGCGATCGTCGGCTATCCCGAGCGCGCCGAGGACGTCTACAACTCCGCCGCGATCCTCGCCGACGGGGCGGTGCGGGCGAACTACCGCAAGATCCACCTGCCCAACTACGGTGTCTTCGACGAGCTGCGCTACTTCCAGCCGGGCTCGCGCGGAGCGACGATCGAGGTCGACGGGGTGACGGTCGGGCTGACGATCTGCGAGGACATCTGGCAGCCGGGGCCGCCGCTGTCCGACGAGGCGCTGTCGGGCGCACGGGTCATCGTGAACCTGTCGGCCTCGCCCTACCACGCGGGCAAGAGCACGAGCCGTGAACGGATGATCGCCCAGCGCACTCGCGACGAGCTGACGATCGTCGCCTTCTGCGCCCTCGTCGGCGGCCAGGACGAGCTCGTCTTCGACGGCGACTCAGCCATCGTCGACCACGAGGGCACGGTGATCGCACGCGCGCCGCAGTTCGAGGAGGCGCTGCTTGTGACCGACGTCGATCCGGTCACGGCGGGGTCGGCGCGGTTGCGCGACACGCGCCGGCGCATGCCGGCCGCGGCCGCGGCCGGCAGCGTCGACCGGCTCGGGTCGTTCACCGTCGGGCGCCGCGAGGACGCGCCACCACTGCTCGCGCCTGTCGTCGGCCCTCTGCTCGAGGCCGACGAGGAGATCTACGGCGCACTCGTGCTCGGCACGCGCGACTACGCGCGCAAGAACGGCTTCGAGCACGTCGTGCTCGGCCTCAGCGGCGGGATCGACTCGACGCTCGTCGCGCTCATCGCCGTCGACGCGCTCGGCACGGACTGCGTGACCGCTGTGACGATGCCCTCGCCATACTCCTCGGAGGGCACCCGCAGCGACGCGCACGCGCTCGCCGCGAACCTCGGCATCCACCTGCTCGAGCTGCCGATCGAGCCGATGATGCACGCCTACGACGAGGCGCTGCACGATGTCTTCGCCGGCCGCGAGCCCGACCTCACCGAGGAGAACCTGCAGGCGCGCATCCGCGGCAACCTCCTCATGGCGCTGTCGAACAAGTTCGGCTGGCTCGTGCTGACGACCGGCAACAAGTCCGAGATGTCGGTCGGCTATTCGACGCTCTACGGCGACAGCGCCGGTGGCTTCGCGGTCATCAAGGACGTCCCCAAGCTCCTCGTCTACCGGCTCGCTCGTCATCGCGACGCGCGCGCCGGCGGCGGGCTCGTCCCGCCCGAGCTCTTCAGCCGGCCGCCGTCGGCGGAGCTGCGCCCCGACCAGCGCGACGACGAGTCGCTGCCGCCCTACGAGGTGCTCGACGCGATCCTCGAGGGCTTCGTCGAGCACGACCTCGGCCGCGAGCAGCTCATCGCCCGCGGGCTTGCGCCCGACGACGTCGATCGCGTCATCCGACTCGTCGACCGGGCCGAGTACAAGCGCCGCCAGCAGCCACCCGGGATCAAGATCACGACGCGCGCCTTCGGCCGCGACCGGCGCGTGCCGATCACGAACCGGTATCGGGGGTAGCCGGCGCCCGTAGGGACGAACGGCATCACCGACAGGAGGTGGGTCGCGAGGCACGCGGCACCCCGCGCGAGGGTTGGGCGGATTTCGGACTACATACGTCCGTTTCAGGCATCCGTTCAAGGGGGTCGTGCGGATAACGTCCCGAGTGAGGACGTTTTTCACACGACCCCCTCGGGCGCCGCCGGCACGCCCGGCTCACCCTCCTTCAATGTGATCGCGCGATCCCCCTGCACAACCCCCGGCTCGCTCCCGGCCACTTCGCGAACCGGAGCATCTGCATCGCCCAGCTGCACAACCCCCGGCTCGCTTTCGGCCGCCTTGCGAACCGGTGGATATGCATCGAGCGTGATCCGGCGGTCCGCCAACCGCCGGCGCAGACCCTCCATCTGGAGATCGACGATCCGCTCGATCTCGCCGAGCGTCAGCGGCTTGAAGAGCACCGTCTCGTCGACGCGGTTGAGGAACTCGGGAACCATGCCGTCCGCCAGCGCCGGCACCCCAGCCCGCGACCGAGCTGAACGCCAGCCCGCTCAAGCCCCCGCTGCCGCACCAACCCCCGCCACCGGCCGGACCGCGATCGTCATCCGCGTCAGCGCGCAGAGCCGGCCGGCGTCGTCGGTGATCTCGACGTCCCAGACCCACGTCGTGCGCCCGCGGTGGCGACGCAGGGCCCGCGCGTGGATCGTCCCGTCGGTGATCGGCCGCAGGAACGACGTGCTGTTGGAGAGCCCCATCGCGGCGTTGCCGTCGGGGAGGACGACGACCGCGGTGCCCAGCGACGCGAGCGTCTCGGCGATCGCCGCGAAGACCCCGCCGTGGACGAGCCCGAACGGCTGGCGGATCTCGTCGCGCACCGCGACCTGGGCGCGGACGAGGTCGTCGTGACACTCCAGAAGCTCGAGTCCGTAGAGCGCGTCGAAGCCTCCGACCGGCGGGAAGACGGGTTCGTCGTCCATGCGCGCCGGACCCTATCGGGGCGCGGCGGCGGGTCCGTCGCGACCGTCTCGCGCGGGCGGTGGGTGGACTAGGGTTGCGCCCCCGATGGGATCGATCGAGAGTCTCAACGACGGTCAGCGCGCTGTCCTGCAGCTGTTGCTGCGCCAGGGCAAGTCCTATGACGAGATCGCCGGGCTCCTGCACACCGACGCAGGCGCGGTGCGTCGGCGCGCCCACGAGGCCGTCGACGCGCTCGGATCCGACAGCGCGGGCGTCTCCAGCGACCGCCGCCGCGAGATCGTCGACTACCTGCTCGGCCAGCAGACGGCGTCCCAGCAGGCCGCGACGCGCGAGTACCTCGAGGGCTCGTCCGCCGGGCGCCGCTGGGCGCGGGCGGCCGCGGGCGAGCTGGCATCGCTCGCCGGCGACGAAGCGCTGCCCGACATCCCGGCCGAGCGCGAGGAGGTCGCGGGGGCGTTCGGCACGCCCGACCGCCCCTCCACCCGTCAGGAGGATGTGCAGCCCAGCTCCCAACTCGGCGGCAGGCTCATCGCCGGCGGTCTCGGGGTCGTGCTGGCGATCGCGATCATCCTCGTCGTGAGCCTCAGCGGCGGCGACGACGGCTCCCCGTCCGCCGCGAGGACCTCCAGCCCGACGACGACGGCCCCGACGACGACCACCCCGACCCTTGGCGGCAATCCGCAGATCCTCGCGCAGGGCGTGCTGCGCCCGCCGAAGGGCAATGACTCGCCCTCCGACGGCCAGGTCGCGATCGTGCTCTTCCGCGAGAGCGACCGCTACCGGCTCGCTCTGACGGCCAACCGCCTTCCGCCAAGCAGCGCCGACTCGTCCTACGGCGTGTGGTTCTACACCTCGCCGGGCAATGCGCTGTTCCTCGGCTTTCCGGACAAGGTCGTCGACACCGACGGCAAGCTCAACACGGTCGCCGACCTCTCGCCCAAGACGCCCAACTACCGCGAGGTGCTGCTCACGCGCGAGCGCACCGACGCGCCGCCCGCCAAGCCCGGCACCGTCGTCCTGCGCGCCCGCCTGGTCAGCGCGACCCCCCGGGGCGGGAGCCAGACGCAGACGGCGCCGGGCTGACAAGCGCCTCGAGCCCGTCCAGCGCCTCGTCCAGCTGGCGGCGCGCCGCCGCGCGCACCATGAACGAACCCAGCAGCGCCAGGCCGCGCGGGCGCTGCGCGAGCGATATCGCCACGCGGGTCGCGTCGCCGTCCGGCTCGAGCCGGATCTCGGTCTCCGAGCGCGCGAGAACCCGCTCGAACGGCGTGCCGGCAAGCTGCTGGGCCCAGCAGCTCAGGGTCGGGGCGCTCGACCGCACGACGCGGAAGTCCGCCCGCACGGGCCTGCCCTTCGTCGTCTGCAGGACCTGCGTGAAGCCGTCGTCGTCGACGCACTCCACGCGCGTCACGCGCGGCCACCAGCGCGGCAGGTGGTGCGGGTCGCCGACGATCGCCCACAGCTCGTGGGTCGACGCACGCAGCGTCCGCGAGCGGCGGACCAGCGCCACGCTACTCCGCGTCGTAGCGGATGAGCGCGCGCACCTCGTGCGGGGCCAGCCGCTCCCGCCCGCCGAGGAAGGCGAGCTCGATGAGAAACCCGCAGCCGACGACCTCGCCGCCGAGCTGCCGCACGAGCGCGCACAGCGCGCTGGCGGTGCCGCCGGTCGCGAGCAGGTCGTCATGGACCAGCACCCGCGCGCCGGGGGCGAACGCGTCGGCGTGCAGCTCGAGGCTGTCGGCTCCGTACTCGAGCGAGTAGTCGGCGCTCACGGTGTCGTGCGGGAGGCTGCCGGGCTTGCGCGCGAGCACGAATCCGGCGCCGAGCTCGCGTGCGACCGCCGGCCCGAGCAGGAAGCCGCGTGCCTCGGGACCGATGACGACCTCCGGCCGCAGGTCGCGCGTGGCCTCCGCGAGACTGCGCACGGCCGCATCCAGCCCGTCCGCACTGGCGAGCAGCGGCGTGATGTCGCGAAAGACGATCCCCCGCTTCGGGAAGTCCGGGACCGACCGGATCCAGCGCTCGAGTTGCGCGTCGGTGCTCATCGCGCCGTCAGCCGGCGATCTTGCGCAGGTCGCGGATGAGCAGGAGATGCTTGAGGTGCGATGCGACCGCCGCGAGGTTCTCCAGCGCCTCGAGCGCCTCCTTGCGGCGATCTGGATTGCGCGAGCGCAGCGCCGGGGCGAGGATCTGCTGCAGCAGCGCCGCCTCGCGATCGGCGGAGGAGCGAAAGACGCGGAGGTTGCGGCCACCGACGCCGTAGCGGGCCAGCTCGGTGACCGCGCGGATGATCTCGCGCTCGGTCTCGTCGTAGTAGTTCGTGCCGGCGCGCACCTCGCCCTTGATGACGCCGTAGTCCTCGAGCTCCTTGACGAGCTCCGGGCTCGCCCGCGTCTCCTCGAGCACGTCCTCGAGCGCGTACAGCGCGCCGCGGTCCTGCACCGACACGCTCGCACGCCGCTTGCGCTTGTCGGCCACCGACGTGCTCGAGCCGGGTGCCACGGCGCCGTCCTGGGTGCCACCACGACCGGACGCGAGCTCCTGGCGGATGACCCGCAGCGGCAGGAACTCGTCGCGCTGCAGCCGCAGGATCGTTCGCAGGCGGACCATGTCCGACGACGAGTACAGCCGGTAGCCCCCGGGCGTCCGGCGCGGGTTGAGGAGCTTCTGGTCCTCGAGGTAGCGGATCTTCGAGATCGAGATGTCCGGGAACTCCTGCGCGAGGCCCTTGCAGACGGCGCCGATCGTCATCGACTTCTGCGGCCGGCCGGCCTCGAGGTCGGGATCCTGCGGTGCGGCGGTCTGGTCGGTGGCCATCAGCGGGAGAGGAAGGTGAGCTTGTACTTGCCGACCTGCAGCTCGTCGCCATCGGTCAGCCGGTGGCTCTCGATGCGATGGCGATTGACGTAGGTCCCGTTGAGCGAGCCGAGGTCGTCGAGGTGCCAGTCGCCACCGCGGCGCACGATGAGCGCGTGATCGCGCGACACCGTCACGTCGTCGAGGAAGACGTCGGAGTCCGGTCGACGTCCGATCGTGCTGCGCTCGCCCTCGAGCGCGAAGCTCTCGCCTACGCGGCCGCCGCCGGCCCGGATGACGAGCGCCGCTCCCTGCGCGACGACGGCTTCGAGCTCTACCGGGACGAGCTCACCGGTCTCGTCGATGCGGTACGTCGCCGTGGCGGGATCCTTCGGCGTCTCCAGGGGCCCGACGAAGGCACCGCACTTCTGACAGTAGTTGGCGCCCTCCGCATTGACGAACCCACACTCGGGACAGTGGTGCGCCATTACTCCTGGGGGGCGCGCCCCGCGAGGATGTCCGTCAGCCGCTGCACGTCGGCGCCGGAGATGACGTCCTCGCCGGTCTCGTGCTTCTTGCGCAGGCGGTTGACGAGCTCAGCTCGCAGGATGTCGATCTTGCCGTGCAGGATCCGCCGGCGGTAGGAGACCTCGACCTCCTCGTCTGTGAGCTGCTGGATGAGGTCCTTCAGCTCTTGATCCGACAGCGAGCCGAGGTCCGGAAACGTGTCCAACACGAGAGGTCTCCTCCATGAAAGGGGCGCGGCAAAGCGGGTCCGGCGAGCATACCAGCGCCGGTCTTGCCTTCAAGCTGAGCTTGAGAGTCGGGCCGTCGGCCCTACGAACGAGCAAGAGGACCGGTCGGTCCAGTAGTCTTAGGGCTCCCTAACCACCTTCACGTTCCCGAGAGACGACATGACGCCCACGCCGACGCCAGCCCCTGGAACGAGCTCGATGCTCGCGCCGTCGTTGGTCGATCCCGCGGCGTGCGGGGTGTGCACGCTCGTGCCTGGGTCGTTGCAGCGGGTGTTGCAGATGGCGGCGTTGCGGGAGCAGGGCTGGAGCCTTGACGAGATCGCGCTGCGTTTCGAGGTCTCGCGCGAGCGGGTGCGTCAGATCCTGCGCGCGCACGGAGGACCGCATCTGCAAGACGTCGCCGAGGCCCGGCGCCGACGCGCCGAGCGGCTGGCCGAGGCACGGGTCGATGAGCTGCTTGCCCTCTGGCGCGCGGGCGAGGGCCCGGGCGGCGTCGCGGGCAGGCTCGGGCTGCAGGCTGCGGCCTGTCGCGCCACGATCGAGCGCTTCGCCACCGATGTCGACCGTGCCGCGCGCAGGGCCAGCATGGCCGGCGCCCGCGGCGCAAGGACCTACTCCGACCGCGACATCATCCTCGCGCTGACATCCGCCGCCGCACGGCTGGGGCGCGTCCCCAGCGCCAAGGAATACGCCGCCGTCGCACGCGGCATGCAGTTCCCCAGCCTCGCGACGGTCCTCAACCGCATGGGCGGCTGGTCAAGCGCCATCACCGCCGCAGGCCTGCGCCCCGCCGCCACCAGGCCCGCCCGCCCCCGCCCCCGCCGTTGGACACAACAGGCCTGCTGGGACGCACTGCGACGCGCCGCCGACGACCTCCGGGAAATCCCAACCGTCCTGGCCTACGAACGCTACGCCGCCGGCCGCACCGACCTCCCCTCCTCCGCCACCATCCGCAACCGCCTCGGCCGCTGGAGCACCCTCGCAACACGCCTTGCCGCCCAACGCGAACTCACGCAACAAACGCAGGCCCGCTCCCACTCAGCCGGCAGCCGGCGGTCCCGCGCGTAGCTGCACCAAGCCGTCGCGCACATAGACCACGACCGCATACCAGGCGAGCGCGAGCCCGACGTAGAGCAGCAGCGCCGCGAGCGTGCCGAGCCCGACGAGGGCGAAGAAGATCGCCGACATCGTCGGCCACACGGCAAGTCGCCCGGGCCAGTTGATCCGCAGGTCGAGGCCGCGGCGCTGAGCCAGCCCCCCGACCACGAGCACGAACCCCTCGCGGAAGACGACCAGCGCGATCGCCCACCGCGGCAGCAGCTCGAAGTGCCAGCAGACGACGAGCCCCGCCACGACGAGCAGGCGGTCGACGAACGGGTCCAGCAGCGCGCCGAAGCGGCTGTACTGGCCCGTGATGCGGGCAGTGATGCCGTCGATATAGTCGCTCCAGGAGACGACGGCGAAGATCACCGCGGGCAGCGCGTCGGTGCCGGTGTCCGAGCTCAGGGCGAGGGCGACGAAGACTGGGATGAGCGCGAGACGGACGAAGCCGATCGCGTTGGGGAGCGTCCAGACGTGCCACGGCTGGTCGCGCAGCGTCTGCGGTGGCGGCGGACCGGAGCGGTCCAGGCCGGCGAGGCGGCGGAACTTCAGCCGCACGCGCTCGGCCGCCTGCTCGACTACGGGAGGCTTCGCCACAGCTCGGCCACCGCCTCGGCCGCGCCCTCCAGCGGCACGCCGTGCTCCACGTCCTCCAGGCCACGCCGGCGCTGGGCCTCGACCCGGCCGTCCTTCAGCGAGCGCCGCCCGACCGTCAGCCGCAGCGGGCAGCCGAGCAGTTCGGCGTCGGCGAACTTCGCCCCCGGTCCGAGGTCGCGGTCGTCGAGCAGCACGTCCAGGCCGATCGCGCCCAGCTCCTCGTACAGCGCCGCGGCGGCGGCGACCTCCTCGCTGCCGGCCTTGCCGAGCGCGACGATCTCCACGTCCCACGGCGCGAGCGCGCGCGGCCAGGCGATTCCCTTTTCGTCGGCGAACTGCTCGACCGCGGCCGCCGCGATGCGCGCCGGCCCGATCCCGTAGCAGCCCATCCAGATCGGCCGCTGGGCCCCCTCGACGTCGAGGTACGTCGCGCCCAGCGGATCGGAGTAGCGCGTGCCGAGCTGGAAGATGTTGCCGACCTCGATCGCCGGCTCGATCGCGATCGGATGCCCGCCGACCGTGTCGCCGGCCTCGACCGAGCGCACGTCGGCGCGTTCGAAGACGAAGTCGCGAACGGGCTCGACGCCGCGCAGGTGATAGTCGGGCTCGTTGGCGCCGACGACGTAGCCGCTGTCGGAGACCGCCTCGTCGAGCAGCACGTGGACGTTGGCGCCCACCGGGCCGATGAACCCCGGCGGTCCGATCCGGTCGCGCACCTCCTCGTCGCGGGCGGGCCGAAACGGCGTGCCGAGCGCGCTTTGGAGCTTGATCTCGTTGACGCGGTGATCGCCGCGCACGAGCACGAGCACGAGCCCGCGACCCTCGGCCACGACCGGGAAGGCCTTCAGCAGCGCGCCGGACGGCATGCCGAGCCTGCGCGCGACGTCGTCGATCGTCGTCGCGCCGGGCGTGTGGACCGGCTCGGGCGACGGCAGCGGGTCCGGGAGCGCGACCGGCTGCGCCTCGGCGCTGGCGACCTCGACGTTCGCCGCGTAGCCGGGCGCGAGCGCGACCTCGTTCTCGCCGGCCGCGCACGGCGCCATGTACTCGTCGGCGCCGTGGCCGCCCATCATCCCGACGTCGGCCTCGACGCGGTACCACTCCAGGCCGGTGCGCTCGAAGATCCGGTCGTAGGCCGCGATGTGCTTGTCGTAGCTGGCCTGCAGCCCCTCCCGATCGCGGTCGAAGCTGTAGGAGTCCTTCATGATGAACTCGCGGGTCCGCAGGACGCCGGCGCGCGGGCGCGGTTCGTCGCGCTCCTTGATCTGGAAGTGGTAGAGGATGAGCGGCAGGTCGCGGTAGGACCGCACGACCTGCGCGACGTGGGTCGTGACGCACTCCTCGTGGGTCATCGCCAGCACCATGTCTGCGCCCTTGCGGTCCGAGAGCTTGAACAGCTCGTCGATCTCGTAGCGGCCCGTGCGCCGCCATGGGTCGGCCGGCTGGAGCACCGGCATGAGCATCTCCTGTCCGCCGATCGCGTCGATCTCCTCGCGCACGATCTGGACGATCCTCTGGTGCACGCGCCATCCCGCGGGCAGCCATGACCACAGGCCCGATCCGATCTGGCGGATGAGCCCCGCGCGGACCATGAGCTTGTGCGACAGTGCCTCCGCATCCGCGGGCGGCTCGCGTTCGGTCGGCAGCAGCAGTTGTGAGAGTCGGGTCACGATGTCGCGGAAGCCTACGTGGGTAGAGTCCGCGACGAGACCGCCGATCAGAGGAGAACAGCCCAATGGCCTTCGAGGTTCCGCCCCTGCCGTACGCCCCGGACGCGCTCGAGCCCCACATCGACGCGCAGACGATGACACTGCACCACGACAAGCATCACCAGGCGTACGTCGACAAGCTCAACGCGGCGCTGGAGGGATCCGAACACGCCGACAAGCCGATCGAGGAGATCATCGCCAACCTCGACGCGATCCCGGAAGACAAGCGCACAGCGGTGCGCAACAACGGCGGCGGGCACCTCAACCACTCGCTGTTCTGGAAGACGATGAGCCCAGACGGCGGCGGTGCCCCCGACGGCGACCTCGCCGCCGCGATCGATAGCGCGTTCGGATCGTTCGACGAGTTCAAGGAGAAGTTCGAGGCCGCCGGCGTCGGCCAGTTCGGCTCCGGCTGGGCCTGGCTCGTCGTGGACTACGACGGGCTCGCCATCACGAGCACGCCCAACCAGGACAACCCGATCAGCGACGGCAAGTCGCCGCTGCTCGGCAACGACGTCTGGGAGCACGCCTACTACCTCAAGTACCAGAACAGGCGCCCGGAGTACCTCAAGGCGTGGTGGAACACCGTCGATTGGACAGAGGTCCAGGCGCGCTACAGCTCGGCGACCGCCTGACCGATATACGTGGGCGGAACTCCGCCCCACCAGCGGTGTTCCGACGGCGGGACGGCAGGACGCCGTCCCGCCGGACCCTTGTTCAAACCCCGTCTGGCAGGAGCTCCATGACGCCCACCATCCGCTCGATCATCCTCGCGCTCATCCTGGGCGCCCTGTTCGCGCCGGCAGCGCAGGCGAGTCCTCAACAGACGTCGATCATGATGGACGACGATCTGCTGGTCTACAGGGACGACAGCGTCGCGGCACGTGCGCTGACCCAGATGAAGTCGCTCGGGGTCGACACGATCCGCGTCACCGTCCTGTGGAAGGTCGTGGCCGAGAGCGCCCGCCCGACGAAGGGCGAGCTCGCGAAGCTCAAGGGCCGCGCCAAGACGCGCGCCCAGCAGCAGCTGCGGCGCTTCAAGGCCGACGACCCGCGGACGTACCCACGCCAGAACTGGGACCGCTACGACAACCTCGTCAAGGCGGCGCAGGATCGCGGCATCCGCGTCTACTTCAACATCACAGGCCCGGGGCCGCTGTGGGCGCAGACCACGCCGCCGAAGAAGCTGCGCAGGCTCTTGGGCACGTACAAGCCGAAGGCCGGCGCGTTCAAGCAGTTCGTGACTGCCGTCGGCCGGCGCTTCGGCGGCACCTATCGCGACGAGAACGGCAGCCGCGCCCTGCTGCCGCGCGTGAGCTTCTGGTCGCTGTGGAACGAGCCCAACCAGGGCGGTTGGCTGTCGCCGCAGTGGGAGACGCGCGGCGGGCAGAAGGTCCCGACCTCACCGGCGATCTTCCGTGAGCTGTACCACTTCGGATATGAGGGCCTCGTCGCCAGCGGTCACGCGGGCGACATCATCCTGCTGGGCGAGACGGCCCCGCTGGGCTCGGACGCAAAGACCGAGAAGTCGCCCATGCGCCCGAAGCAGTTCCTGCGCGAGCTGTTCTGCATCAAGCCCGACGGCACGCCCTACAGCGGCACGGCCGCGCGACTGCGCGACTGCGGCGACTTCGCCAAGCGCGGGCCGCTGCGCGCGACCGGCTACGCGCACCACCCGTACACGAAGAACGTCGCGCCGACGGTCCGTGACAAGAGTCCGGACTCGCTGACGATGGCGAACATCGACGAGCTCGGAACGCTGCTCGACGACATCGCGGCGAAGACGAACAGCGTTTCCACGGGGCTGCCGCTGTTCATGACCGAGTTCGGCTTCGAGACCAACCCACCCGATCCGTTCTCGGGCCTGCCGCTGGCCTCACAGGCGAAGTTCAGCACGGTCGGCGAGTTCATGGCATGGCAGAACCCGCGCATCCTCGCGCAGGCGCAGTTCCTGCTCGCCGACGTCCCGCCGATCCGCCAGCGCAAGAAGAGCAGCAAGGGCTACTGGTTCACGTACCAGTCCGGGCTCTTCTTCCAGCGCGGTCAGCCGAAGCCGGCGGCATTCGCGTACGCGATGCCGTTCATGGCGACGGCGGCCGGCGTCGACCCCGCGACGGGGGCCCCGGCATTCAACCTGTGGGGTCAGCTGCGCTTCCTGCCCAATGGCGCCCCGGACGTCGCCTACATCCAGTGGCGGCCGAAGGACGGCTCGAGCGACTGGGTCAACGTTGGCGATCCCGTGGCGATCGACGAGCGCGGCTACTACACCGCCACCCGCGTCGCACCCGCGGCGGTGGCGAGCGAGTGGCGCGCCGCCTGGGCCCTTCCCGACGGCAGCGTCGGGCAGACAAGCCCCGGCAGCGACGGCACCTGACGCGTCTCATCCGCCGGTGGGCGGCGTGCGCGGCTCAGCCGCGCACGCCTCCGCCGCGGCCTCGGGCAAACTTGACCTTTGAGTAGTGGCGGGGCTCAGGCGCCGGCGTAGTGTCGGGCTTCATTCCGACGCA
>Ga0136617_10001514_pt1 | contig 20593 bp, 18 predicted proteins | sample AntDrymUQ3222106_2_FD_129672 | JGI IMG/M metagenome (GOLD analysis project Ga0136617, IMG submission 129672) | Polar desert sand microbial communities from Dry Valleys, Antarctica - metaG UQ322 (21.06) | ecosystem: Environmental > Terrestrial > Soil > Desert | place: Antarctica: Dry Valley...
CACCAGCTCCCTGTCGCTCGATGCCGATCAGACGATCTCGTTCAGCGCGGTGACCGGAGCCGGGCGCGATGAGCTCGCCGCCGCGCTTGCCGGACTGGTTGCGCGGCGCACGGGCAGCGGCGAGGAATCAGAGTGAGCATCCAGGTTGCAGCGCTGTCAGCTGCGCTCCTGGTGGCAGGCGCCTGCGCCGCGCCGACGCCGGGACTCAACGCATCTGGACCGTTCCCCGCCGCTGAGGATACGACTGCGCGCGCGACGATCCCGGTTGGATTTGGATCACTCCGCCAGGACGACATCGCTATCCGCATCGAGCCGCAGGGGCTGATAGTGCGGGCGATTCCGCTCGACGAAACGGTAATCCGTCTGCTCACGACGGATTCGTATCGTGCGCTGCGCGACCTCCAGTCGAGCAACGGCACGACGATAGCCGGAATCACGCGGCGCACGGGCGGCCGTTCACCCGATTTGTGGTACGTATCGTTCTACGGTCTCGAGGACAACGCGCGGTTCAGCCCGATGGAGCTGGTGATCACCAGCGGTGGCCAGGATTTCCGGCCGATCGACGTGATTCCTCTCACTACCGGTTTCGGTGAGCAGCGCCTCCGTCAGAGGGAGACGCAGAGTGCGGTGTACGTGTACCCCGGCGATATCGACTTAGATCATCCATTGATCGTCGCCTTCCAGGGAGAGCGCAGCACGATCTGGGAACAGCTTCTCCAGCGCATCGAGCGCGAGCGGGCGCTGGTGCGCGCGCGGGCCGCCAGCGGGCCGCGCTGACCCAGCGACACGGGAGTTTTATCGGCGCAGGCGAGACTCCAATTCCTGCAACTGATACCTTTCTGACCAATCCACGCTCTGGCTCGCTGACAGGAATCGTCAGGTTGCCGGTAGTGCAGCCAAACACAACGAGAGATCCAATGGTCATGCTTCCCCTTCGCCAGCTTCCGTCAGTTCCGGCTGCCGCAATAGCCGACGAGTGGCTGGCCGACATCGAGACGGCATTGTCCGCGGAGCACGCCGACAGACCGGCGATCTGCCGGAGAGCGCTCAGCGAGATCATCTATCCGGAGTATGCGGACAACTGGGACACTGCAGTCAACGACACGAGCCTTTCATCCGCAACGCGACTTGCTCTATCGTCCCTCGATCCGCGCAACATAACGCTGGAGCCCGAATACTACGCCGAGTGTGACGATGAAAAATTCCAGCAGGTAAAACCGCTTCTCTGGCTCTGGTATTCCTTCGACAGAACGGCACTCGGTGGACAGAACATTGGAGTTGGCTTGCGGCTCCGACGGTTGCTCGCGCCGCGCATCTTCAAACGGTGCGGCGCCAACTTCAAGGCGTTTCAGCACGTCGAGTTCTCATTCGGCTACAACCTCGAGGTCGGCGACGACGTGGTAGTCCACCGCCACGTGCTTCTCGACGATCGCGGGGGGATAGTGCTCGGCAACCGTGTCTCGATCAGCGACTACGCCAACATCTACAGCCACACGCACAGCATCGTCGATCAGAAGGATGTGACGAACGCCGTCACGCGCCTCGATGACGGAGTGCGAATCACCTATCACGCAACGGTTCTCGCAGGCGTTCACGTGGGAATCGAAAGCATGGTTGGCGCTTCCGCGGTCGCCACCAAGGACGTGAGACCATATCACGTCAATGTCGGAATTCCCGCCAAGAGCGTCCGCGTCAAGCCCAACGCTCCCGCAGGTCCGGAGAACGTCACGATGGTGAAGCCAAGGCAACCGTAGGGATCAGATGCCGCGATCCCCTGCCAGGAGTTGCGGGTGACGCAAGTCTAACCGCTTCGTCTCGCTGCGTGGCGGAGTTTTAGAAGACGCGCAGAACATCCTCGACCGGGCCTGCTGATCCGGTCGCCAACAGCTGCGTGATATGGCCCAGGGCTTCGCGCTCACGTGGCCACGCGAATCGGGGTAGAGCCTGGTCGACCGGCAGCCACTCGTAGTCCCTGTGCTCTCCGCCGAGGATCACCGTTGCCGGCTCGTCGACGAATGCGGCGAAAACCACCGCGAGCTGCACTGTCTCGAGCGAATGCAGGTAGAAGGGTTGCACCGTCACATTGTATAAGCGGGAGATCTCGAGTCCCGATTCTTCACGAACTTCGCGAACAGCTGCGTGCTCGGGACGCTCATTCGCCTCGATTCGCCCATGGATTGTCTCCCACGCGCCGGTGCAACGGGTGTCTTTGCCGCGCTGCAGCACTAGTACGCGCCAGCCCTCTGACAGTGGGCGAATTACGTACACATCGACGACACCAGCTATCACCGCCGTCACCGGAATTGTGGGCTGGCTGACGCGCTGGTCGAGCGGTTCGCTGATTGCGACATTGCGTGAATCATACTGAACATCGCGACGGTCAGAAGAATTTTCCGGCTGCCCGTCCCGACGGTGAAAAGAGTTTTCGCGCGCCGGTTCCTTGCTCTCCGCTGTTGAATAACTGTCCGCGGCGCTTGTGACCTGTTGTTCCAGCACGCGCAACAGCTCGTCGCCACTGGTGTTGCCGGAGACCAGCTGGGACAGGGCGCTTTGCCAGAGCGATCTGGAGCCGGCTCGACGCACGACGCGACTAAGGCCTTCAGCGGGTGTACCGGAAGCTATCGCCCGCTCGAGGCCGGTATCTGTCAGCACGATCTCGGTGACCGCCAGGCGGCCCTTGTAACCGGTCATCGCGCACGCGTCGCAGCCAACGGCGGTATGCACCATCACATCGAACGGAAGCGACTTTCGCAGCTGCGTGGGAACGCCGTCGTTGGCCACGATTCTGCATTCCGCGCAGAGCTTTCGGATCAATCGTTGCGCGACGATTCCCTTGAGCGCAGCGGACAGTTTTGCAGAGTCGACACCCAGGTCGGTGAGACGGGTGATGGAGCTGCACGCGTCGTTGGTGTGCAATGTGGCGAACACCAGGTGGCCGGTGAGCGCAGCCTGGATCGCGATCGCCGCGGTCTCGCGATCACGAATTTCGCCAATGAGCACGACGTCGGGATCCTGCCGGAGAATCGAGCGCAATGCTGTCGCGAAGGTCAACCCAGCCTTGTCGTTGATCTGCACCTGCACCACGCCCGGTATCCGATACTCGACCGGATCCTCGACGGTGATGATGTTGAGCCCCCGCTGCTGAATGTGGCGCAGTGCCGCGTAGAGAGTCGTTGTCTTTCCCGATCCTGTCGGCCCCGTGACGAGCACCAGGCCCTCGCGCACTTCGAGAAGTCGCCCCATGCGTGGAGCGTCGTGCGAGTCGAGGCCGAGCGATTCGAGTGACCGCACGGCGGAGCGCGGATCGAGGATGCGGATGACGACTTTCTCGCCATGCGATGCCGGAAGCGTGGAGACGCGTAGATCGACCCGCGATCCGTTGACTCCGACGGATGCATGACCTCCCTGGGGCCGCAACCGGTCAGCGATGTCCATTTCCGCCATGATCTTGACCCGCGACACAAGCGGCAGGCCAACCGTTTTGGGTAGCAGCATCGAGTGCCGAAGCATCCCGTCGATGCGATACCGGACGGCAACACCATTCTCCTCCGGTTCCAGATGTATGTCACTGGCTCGGTCGTCGATGCCCTGCGCGACGATGCGGTCCACGAGCCTGACGACGTGTTCACCTGCTGCATCGGGCTCGCCTGGGGCGGCCGCATTCTCCTCGTTCGGCGCGGAGCCGTAAGCCGCTTCGATCCGCTCCGCGATAGCCTCGGGCGGTGCAAGAACTATCCGCACCGCACATCCGACCGCAAACGCAATGGCCTGCTCGGCGTGAATGTCGTACGGGTTAGCGGTGGCGATTTCCAGAGCACCCGAAACAATGCGAAGTGGCACAACCTGAAATCGTCGCGCCAGATACTCGGGGAGAGCGTCGCGGGCATTCCATGCAACGTCGAGGGTGCGTGCAACCTCTACACGAGATTTTCTTGACAGAGCCGCGACCAGATCCATGCTGGTGACGAGGCCCTGCTCGATCGCGGCTGCCCAGATGCTCCGGCCTGGAGTTTCTTCGACGGTTTTCAGGGCGACTGCAGGAAGCAGCTCCTCGAGCAGTGGAATGAGCCACGCATCGGGCGCGGAGCTGTCAGGCACGTCGATCGAAAGTCATCCCTGAAGCTCATGCGCGACTTGCGGATCCCGCGCACCCGGGGAATGCGCGTGCCATGAAAACATGGCTGACCAGCAACGCCCTTAGAGTATCCCCCAGAATTCGCGACCGACGTCCACCGAGAATGTCCAGCGTCCGTTACGAAGACCGCGCGCCACGTCGAAACGCAGGAGGTCGAACACCGACAGCGCGCCGAGACCTACCGATGGAAACCATCCGTCGCGCGTTTCGGATGAAGGAGATGAAGGCTCGAGCCCGGCGCGCACCGCAGTTGACCGCGTTACCCAGATTGCGTTCACATACGGCGCCAGCGTGATGCTCGCTGGTGTCCTGCCGTATCTGCCGAGTGAAAAGGAAGGAAACGGCGCGGGAGTACGCAGCTCCACTCGCTGGCTGCCACCCGCTCGGCCGGAGAATTGATGAAAGTCGTAGCCCGGCCCGGTCGTTGGCCCACCAAGAAATACGAGGCGTTGCAGCGGTACCGACTCACCACCGGCGACCGACGCCACCAGCGAGCGCGATACAACACGATTCTTCCCGAACGGCTTCTCCAGGTTCGCGCGAGCGCTCCACCTGGTGAACGACTCGTAACCCGTGGTGCCGGCGCGACGGAATCCAAGTGCGGCGATCTCCGCGCGTGCACTGGCTTCCCAGCCGTAAAAAGCGAGCCGCGTGGGTCGCTCCATCGCGATGGACAGGCTTCGCTCGCGACCTTTCGACGCCGCGATGGTCGCCTCGTAGTTGCCGGAGGATGGACGGGCGTTCACTCTCAATGGATTGTGACTCTCTATCGACATTGCCAGCGAAGGTGCCCATCCCCTCCGCAGGGCGCCGCGTGCCACCACCGAGTATCCGCGCGCCCCGAACGGGTCGGTGTAGTCGCTGCCGAATTCCTGGGCGGCAAGGCTGTTGCGCGTAAGCGATGTCTCCATCTCGTCTCCCGCGTCGCGGTGCTCGTCATACGCCGATATCGAGAAACCCGCTCCACTCGATCGGCGGTATGAGAGGTCACCGCGCGCCTTCGCCCTCTGGTCGTCGAATCCGTATCGGCCGCGAGCCGTTATCGCGAAGCCCTCTCCCAGCCGCCGCGTGAAGCCGGCACCGAGTGCCAGCCCTTCCACCCGGTTCACCCGCACGAAATCTCCGACGTTGCGCGCCGAAAGAGAAAAAGTGCGACTTCGCGAGAGCGCCTGGGCTCTCACAAGCGCACGCGCTTCTTCCTGCACTTTCGCCACATCTTCGTCGGTCACCGCTCTCACGTCGGACGGAAGCGAATCGAGAATCTGTCCCGCAAACGGAAAGGGCTGCCGTGATCCGCGCGGGGCAAGCACGATCTCCGGCCCGGCGAACAAGCTCGCCGGCAGATCGTTGTTGACCTCATAGCAGCAGATTTCCCATCTCCCACGAATTATTCCGCGAGCCGGGTAGTCGAGCCATGTGCCGGTTCGCCTTATCTCTATCTCCTGGCGGCGAGGAAGCCAGAAGCGTCCTTCGATGAGGCCGTTCTCGAGCACGACACTGACATCCTCCAGATCCTTGTCCTTGAGGGCGGAGCGAGTGAAGCTGAATGCCATTCGCACGACTTCTCCGGTTTCCTTGTCGATATAAACAGCACCGACGGCGCGCGGCGCGCGTTCATTCTTTGGCCGGACGCGCACTTCGTAGACTTCCAGCGAGCGCGGTCCGAGTCGTATCTCGAGCGAATCGCGTATCGCGAAGTCATACTCGGCAAGCCCGTCGGCTGATAGCGGATGCGGTACGTCGCGGACTTCATCCCCATCACCGAGACGGATGATGCCGGGGAAATTGTTCTGCACTATCCCCAGATGATCGCGGTGGTAATGAATGTCAGTCGGCAGAAGCAGTGTGTCCCGGCGTCCGGCGATGACCTGCTTGCTGAGATTTGGCGCGCTCCAGTAGACCTCGAGTGCAAGCTCGTCAGCCTTCACAATCTTCGGAGGCTCGGTAAAGCCCTCACCTACCTGAGCGAGAAATGTCAGATATCCGCGGGCCGAGGCTTTGTAGTCGGCGAGTGCAGTATCGGCGATCTGCCGCGCTCTACGCTCCGTAGCCTGTTCCACCAGCGCGCGGCTGCGCGCATCGTTCCATACCTGCGCGCCGGCTACGGGAGGCAGCGATATTAGAGCAGCAACCGCAGCCGCGGCGAGCTTCAACGCGATCGAGCCTCGTATCATCACGGAAAGTTATCTGGGAGAGGAGTGGCAGCAATTGATTACCACGTCGCGCTTCGCCCTGTTCCGAACTGGATGAGTCGACCGCGGGTCCAATCTTCATGACCAGGGGACTTGTTTGATGGGGCCCGTCATCTCGATGCCGGGTTACGCGCGGCTGCGGGTGAACGGCACTCGTGGATTGGCGGTCGAGGGCTGTCAGCAGGCGCTGCAGTCGATCCTCGCCGCCGAGACACTGTATTCGTTTGCGGCCCGCCAGCCCAACGCGCGTCGCTTCGCCGGACGCGCCCCGGCGTACGCAATCACGCTGCCCGGTTCCTGCGGAGACGTAGTGGTGCGTCACGCTATGCGGGGTGGGGCACTCGGACGCACCGGGTCCGATCTCTTCTTTCCCCCGACTCGCGGTCTGCGCGAAGTGATCAACTCACTGCGGCTGCGACTTGGCGGAGTTCCGACTCCGGAAGTGATTGCTTTTGTCACCTATCGCGCCGGCCCCATTCTCAGGCGCAGCGATGTCGCCACTCGAGAAATCGCCGGAGGGCATGACCTCTCGGTCGTTCTGACGAGCATCGAATCGGGTGAACAGCGCGACTCATGCATCAGAGCGACGGGCAGGCTCCTCGCGTCGCTCGCGCGAGCGGGGGCGCACCATCCCGATCTCAACATCCGCAACATCCTGGTCACCTGGGAAGGCGCGAACGGTGCGCATGCCCACGTGCTCGATGTCGATCGCATCCGGTTCCACGTGCCGGACGATCCGATGGTGGCAGCCGCAAACCTTGCTCGCCTGGAAAGATCGATCGAGAAATGGCGTGATTCGGGGCAGATCTCGATCAGCGGCCGCGACATCGAGCTGCTACGCGCTTCGGCCGCAGTCGCGCCTCTCTGATGTCACCGGTTCCCGATCGAATCTGCATTGTGATGATGAGCGCGGTTGGCGACGCCGTTCATGTCCTCCCGGTGATCAACGCGATCAAGCGCGCGAATCCGCGATCGCACGTGACGTGGGTCCTTCAGCCAGTTCCCGCCTCGCTCGTTCGCGGACATCCGTCGGTGGACGATATCGTCATCTTCGACAGATCTCGCGGATGGCGGGCATTCCGCGACGTAATGCAGCAGCTGAGGACGAGAAACTTCGATCTGCTGATCGATCTTCAGGTCTACTTCAAGGCGGGCCTGGTGACGGCACTATCGGGTGTCCCAAGGCGCATGGGATTCGACCGCTCCCGCGCGAGGGACGCCAACTGGCTGTTCACCAATGAAAGAATCAGCGCAAGCCCGGTGCAGCACGTTCAGGATCAATACTTCGAGTTTCTGCGTGGCCTGGGTGTTTCACCCGAACCGGTCGAATGGAAGATCGGACCATGGCCGGATGAGCGGGCGTGGCAGACAAACTTTATCTCGAGGCTTTCGCGGCCGATCGCGGCGGTTGTCGTTGCCACCAGCAAACCCGACAAGGACTGGATTCCGGAGAGGTGGGCAAGAGTGTGCGACATACTGTCCGAGCACTACGACATGCAGCCGGTGCTCGTCGGAGGCAACTCCGAGCGCGAGCTCCTGGCCGCCCAAGAGATCATCGCCTCGGCGCAGTCCCAGCCGGCTTCTGCACTTGGCAGCGGGCTCAGGAACCTCGTCGGGATCATCGACGCTGCGGAACTTGTTCTATCGCCCGACACCGGTCCTCTCCACATTGCTGTCGCCTTGGGCAAACCTGTCATTTCCCTGATGGGATACACTGACCCGCGTCGCACCGGGCCCTGGCGGGACTACCACGATCTGGTGATCGATGCGTATCACGGCGACGGTGAAGCTGGTCCGATAACGATGGAGACGAGACGCGGTCGGATGAAGGCGATAACCGTCGGAAACGTGGTTGAAAAGATCAGAGTCTGGGATGAGCGCTATCGCGGGAAATCGTAGCGCAGTCCGAGCTCGTTCATGAGCGCTACGAGCGCGACCAGAGACAGTCCCATCACCGCAAAGTAGTCCCCCTCGACGCGGCTCACGATCGTCGCGCCGTAGCCCTGAATGCCGTAGGCCCCTGCTTTGTCCATCGGCTCACCGGTCGCGATATAGCTCGACAGCTCACTTGCGCTGAGCGGTTTGAACGTGACTTCGACGCTGACGATTTCGGAGACAATCCTTCCCCGCCACACCGCTGCTACGCCGGTTAGAACGGAATGCGTGCGGCCCTCGAGCATTCTTAACATCCGCAGCGCGTCGGACGCGTCTCGAGGCTTGCCGAGGATTGCGCCGTCGATGACGACGACAGTGTCTGCGCCGATGACGAGCGCCTCCGGCGCACTGGCCGCGATCGCCTCGGCTTTTGCACGCGCCAGGCGTTCGGCATGTGCTTTCGGAGACTCTCCCGCGATGTGCGTTTCATCCAGGTCAGCCGGACGGATCTCATGCTCGATGCCGATCAGATTCAGCAGGTCGCGCCTGCGCGGCGACGACGAAGCAAGCACCACCCGCGGGAGCGTCACCGCTCCAGCCAGAGCGTAACGGGTCCGTCATTGACCAGCTCTACTTCCATCATCGCTCCGAACTCTCCGGTTTGCACTCGCAGTCCGCGGGAACGGAACGCCTGCAGGAACGCTTCATAAAGGGGAATCGCAGTTTCAGGCCGCGCCGCGTCGATGAAGCTCGGCCGCCTCCCCTTCTCGGAGTTCCCATAGAGAGTGAATTGTGAAACGACGAGAACCTCGCCGCCGACATCCGCCAGCGCGAGGTTCATCTTGCCGTCCGCGTCACCGAACACACGCAGGCCTGAAATCTTCTCGGCCATCCAATCCACCTGCTCCGCCCCGTCGCCATGGGTGAATCCGGCAAGCAGCAGAAAGCCCTGCCCGATCCTTCCGGTCACACTGCCCGAGACGCGAACTTCGGCCCGCGAAACGCGCTGGAGGAGTATCCGCAGGCGTTACTCCACCGTCACGGACTTGGCGAGGTTCCGCGGCTGATCCACGTTCGATCCGCGCTTGACCGCGATGTAGTAGGCGAGCAGCTGCAACGGAATGCACGCCAGGACGGGTGCGAGCATATCGATGGTTTCGGGAATGCGGAATTCGTAGTCCAGCTTCCCTGCTAGAGAGGGTTCGTCGCGGCTGGTGATTGCAATGACTCGCCCCTTCCGCGCCTTCACCTCCTGGATGTTCGACGCCACCTTGTCGAACACCGAGTCATGCGGAGCGATGAACACCACCGGCATCATCTCATCGATCAGGGCGATAGGCCCGTGCTTCATCTCCGCCGCCGGATACCCCTCGGCGTGGATGTAGCTGATCTCCTTGAGCTTGAGGGCGCCTTCCAGGGCGGTGGGGAAACTGTAGCCGCGTCCGAGATAGAGGAAATTCTGCGCGCGCTTGAACTCTTCGGCCAGCGCCTCGATCTCGTGCGCGCGGTCGAGAATCTGCCGAACCTGCCCAGGCAGGGCGCGAAGCGCTTCGATTATCTCCTTGCCTCGGACGATCGACACGTCCTTGAGTCGGCCGATCTTGAGCGTCAGCAGAGCAAGCGCAACGACCTGGCTGGTGAAGGCTTTCGTCGAAGCGACTCCGATCTCGGGGCCGGCGTGAACGTAGATGCCGCCCTGTGATTCGCGCGGAATGGTCGAGCCGACGACGTTGACTACGCCGTAAGTCCGGGCACCGCGCTTTCTCGCCTCTCGCATTGCGGCCAGCGTATCCGCCGTTTCTCCCGATTGCGAGATGACAATGCACAGCGTTCGATCGTTGACGATGGGATTGCGATAGCGGAACTCGGATGCGTACTCCACTTCGACGGGGATGCGCGTGAGCTCCTCCATCATGTGCTCGCCGATCAGCGCGGAGTGCCAGCTGGTCCCGCAGGCAGTGATGACGATGTTGTCGAACTTGAGTAGCTCTTCGTCGGTCATGTTGAGACCGCCAAGCTTTGCGGTGCCCTCTTCGTCGAGGAGGCGGCCGCGCATGCAGTTCTCGATGGTCTCGGGTTGCTCGAAGATCTCCTTCAGCATGAAATGCGCGAACCCTCCGCGCTCGATCTGGTGAAGATCCCACTCGATCTTGTGAACGGCGCGCTCTAGCTGCTTGGCGCGAAGGTCGATGACGCGGTAGCCGTCGCGTGTCAACACAGCCAGATCGCCGTCGTCGAGGTACACAACTTCACGAGTCTGAGCGAGGATGGCCGAAGCGTCGCTGGCGATGTAGTACTCGCCATCCCCGAGGCCAATGAGGAGAGGGCTACCCTTTCTTGCCGCGACGATCTTGTCCTTGTCCTGGCTTGACACGACGGCAATGCCGTAGGTGCCTTCAACCTGCCAGAGGGCTTCGATCACAGCGTCCTCGAGGTTCCCGTCGAAGGCTTCCTCGATGAGGTGGGCGATCACTTCGGTGTCGGTATCGGAGACGAAAACGTGCCCCAGACTCTGGAGATGTGTCTTGAGGGCGTTCGAGTTCTCGATGATGCCGTTGTGCACTACCGCGATGTTGCCCTTGCAATCCACGTGCGGATGCGCGTTGCACTCGGTGGGCGGGCCGTGCGTCGCCCAGCGTGTGTGCGCGATGCCGAGGTTGCCGTGCACCGGCGAACCGGCGAGTGCGGCTTCGAGCTTTGAGATCTTTCCCGCCGCCTTCCGCGTCTCGACACCGCTCCCGTTGAGGATTGCAACGCCGGCGGAGTCGTACCCTCGGTATTCAAGGCGCTTGAGGCCATCGATCAGCAGAGCCGTTGCCCCGCGCTCACCTATGTAGCCGACGATTCCACACATACGACACTCATCGTGTTAGAGGGCGGACAACCCTTGGGGAAAGGAAAATAAACGGCAAAGCCCGGACCGAAAGCGCCCCGGCAGCGTGACCCCACATGGAAGGTACAACAGCACTGCTATCCCGGGGCGTAACCCTGTCCTATAGTGCGACGATTTCCCGTTCTCGACGCAGCCAGCAGAGGGGCGGCTGCTGAGGCTCCTCGCCCGGCGGGTTCAGGTGGTCAGCGCGTCGAGGGGAACCCTGCACGCACGAATGAGCTCGGCCGCTTCCAACGCGCTTGGCGCTTCCGCGATCACGCGCACGATGGGCTCCGTGCCCGACGGCCGCACGTGCACCCAGCGATCGGCCCACGTCAGCCGAAGACCATCCTGCATATCGGCTTGAGCGTCAGGAAATACCGCGCGCAGTGACGCATACACCGCGTCCAGCGGCGCAGAGGGACGATCCAGTTTGTCCTTGACGATCGAGTATCGCGGATACCCGCCGATGATCGCCGACAACTGAAGCGCTTCGTCCAGCAACAGCTGAAGTATCAGCGCTGCACCGATCGGCGCATCGCGGCCAAGATGCATTTCAGAAAGGATTACCCCGCCGTTCCCCTCGCCTCCGATCGGCGCCTTTTCCGTTCTCATTCGCGTCGCAACGTTCACTTCGCCGACAGGCGCACGAATCACCATCCTGCCCTGCTCTCGCGCGATGTCGTCGACAATCCGGCTCGTGGAAAGGTTCGTCACCACGTTGCCTTGGCGATGCCGTAACACCACCTTCGCCGCGAGCGCGAGGGTGTAGTCCTCTCCGATCGCCTCGCCCTGGTCCGAGACGAGCGCGAGGCGGTCAACATCGGGGTCGACCGCAAATCCCACATCCGCCCCACTCTCTTTCACCAGTCGCTCGAGGTCGCCGAGGTTCTCGGGAACCGGCTCGGGCGCACGCGGAAATACGCCGTCGGTCTCCAGATTGATGCCGGATACCATGCATCCCAGTCGCTCGAGAAGTAACGGCATGAATGCGCCGCCCGCACCTCGCACACAGTCGAGCGCAACGTGGAAGCGTCGCCGTCGTATCGCATCCACGTCGATAAACGGAAGAGCGAGAACAGCATCGATGTGTCGCTCCGCCGCTTGTGGATCGGATTTCACGACGCCCAGCGCGTCCCATGTCGCGCGCTCGATGGTTCCCTCGACAACAGAGCGCATCTCCGCCGCTTCCGCCCCGTCGAGAAAAAGTCCCGACGAGCCGATGAATTTGAGTGCATTCCATTCGATCGGGTTGTGGCTGGCGGTGATCGCGAGTCCGCCGGCGGCATGATGATGCTCCACCGCCAGCTGCACGGTGGGCGTTGGCACCATCCCGATATCGATCACGTCGCAGCCCACTGACTGAAGCGAGCCCAGCACTATCCGGTGAAACATCGGTCCTGAAACGCGACTGTCTCGTCCGACAACGATAGCGGCACGGGCACCTCCCGCACGACGCTTCGCCCACGCCCCGAATCCGGAGGCAAATTGCGCGACGATCTCCGGAGTGAGCGCCTCGCCGACGCGTCCGCGCACCCCCGACACACTCACCATCAGCCCTTCGAACCCCTTACCCAATGAACCTCCAGGCGCGAACCGCCAGCCACATCGAGCCAGGCGGCACCGCCCACCCGGCGAACACGCGGGAAGCTACATCCTCACGCCGCGCCGCGCGCTGGCAGGACGCTTATCTTTGACGAGTAACCTTCCTCCCACACGTCCGACATGACCCGCATTTTTGACGAAGATCTGAACGCCGCCTTCGGCACTCGCGCGATACACGCCGGACAACGCCCCGACCTGCTCTCAGGCGCCATCATGACGCCGATCTACACGACTTCGACCTACGTCCAGGACGCGCTGGGCAGCAACAAGGGATACGAATACGCCAGGGGGAAGAATCCCACCCGTGAAGCGCTGGAGCGAAATGTCGCCACGCTCGAGGGCGGTGTGCATGGGTTCGCTTTCAGCAGCGGCATGGGATGTCTGGACTCGATCATGAAGCTGTTCAAGTCCGGGGATCACATCGTGTGCGGCGAGAACGTCTACGGCGGAACGTTCCGCCTGTTCGACAAGATTCTTCAGAATTTCGGATTGACGTTCACTTACGTCGACTCGCGCGATGCATCGCGTATCGCCGACGCACGCCGGCCGAACACGAAGGCCATTCTGATCGAGACGCCGACCAATCCGTTGATGCGCCTCACCGACCTCGCCGCCGCGGGTGAGATAGCGCGCGAGGCGGAGGCGACGTTCATCGTCGATAACACTTTCGCCACGCCCTTCTTCCAGCGGCCGTTCGATCACGGGGCGGATATCGTCTATCACTCCACGACGAAGTATCTCAACGGCCACAGCGACATGATCGGTGGCATTGCCGTTGTCCGTGACGACGGGATCGCCGAGAAGCTGCAATTCATTCAGAACGCATCGGGCGCCGTGCCCGGCCCGTTCGATTCATGGCTCGCGCTTCGCGGTACCAAGACGCTTCACCTCCGCATGCCACGTCACGATGCAAACGGCCGCCGCATCGCTGCCTGCCTCGCCGAGATGATGCCGGCGGAACGAGTCATCTATCCTGGACTTCAATCGCATCCTCAGCACGACCTCGCCCGCCGCCAGATGAGCGGATTCGGAGGAATGATCTCGGTCGACACCGGCTCGAAGGAAAGAGCAGCCGAAGTCCTCTCCAAAGTGCGCGTGTTCTCGCTCGCCGAGTCGCTCGGTGGAGTCGAAAGTCTGATCAGCCATCCTGCGTCAATGACGCATGCCTCTGTGCCGCCTGACCGCCGCGCCGCACTTGGCATCGGCGAAGGTCTGGTCCGCCTCTCCTGTGGAGTGGAGGACGTGGACGACCTGCTGGAGGACGTGGAGCGCGCGTTCGCCTGAAAGTCCTCCTTGTTGGCAACGGGGCGCGCGAACACGCAATTGCGTGGAAGCTTCTCCGTGACGACCCGTCTCTTGATCTGACCTGCGCGCCCGGTAATGCGGGCATGGCAGACATCGCCGAATGCATCCCTCTCAAGGCTGATGACGTTCGCGGGCTGCTCGGTTTTGCACACCGTATGGCCGCGGAGATGACGATCGTCGGGCCTGAAGCTCCACTGGCTGCAGGAATCGTCGATGCGTTTCGCGACGCGGGCCGCCCGATCTTCGGACCCACGCGCGCTGCGGCGGAGATCGAGACTTCGAAGCGATTTGCGAAGCGGCTGATGCAGCGGGCGGGCGTCGCGACGGCGCGCGCGACGCATCACCGCCGGGCGGACGATGCCCTCGCCGCTGTACGAGAGCTCGGCACTCCAGCCGTGATCAAGGCATCCGGACTCGCTGCCGGCAAAGGGGTCGTCATCGCGCGCAGCAGTGAAGAGGCTGAGCGCGCGGTGAACGCCATGTTGCGTGACAGGATTTTCGGGGACGCCGGCGCCGAACTTCTCGTCGAGGAGTTCATGGAAGGAGAGGAATTGTCGGTTTTCGCGATTACCGATGGGGAGCGGTTCATCATGATGCGCCCCGCGCAGGATCACAAACGCCTGCTGGACGGAGACCTCGGCCCCAATACAGGCGGCATGGGTGCCTATGCTCCCGTGTCTTTGGCAACGCCGGAGCTGCTCGGCATAGTAGCGGACAAGATCTTCGAGCCCGTTCTCGCGGCTCTTCGCGCGGATGCGCGTCCTTTCACCGGTCTGCTTTACGCCGGACTGATGCTGACAGCGGATGGACCACGCGTTGTCGAGTTCAACTGCCGCTTTGGCGATCCCGAGACTGAAGCAATTCTCCCTTTAATGAAGAGCTCTCTGCTCGAGCCGCTGCATGCAGTCGCCGTAGGGGAGTCGCTCCATGGCATTCCCGAGATGCGATGGCTCGACAAGCATGCAGTGACAACAGTGCTCGCCGCCCATGGTTATCCCGACGCTCCCCGGACAGGCGATGCGATCAGACTTCCCGCACCGCCGACGGGAGTCCACGTCTTTCACGGCGGCACCTCGAAAGATCACGCCACCGAGGAGTTGAGAACGAGCGGAGGCCGGGTGATCGCGGTCACCGCCGTGGCTGACTCGATCGCCGAAGCCGCGAGCGCGTCGCGGGCGCATGCCGCGCACATCACGTTCAGTGGTAAGCAGTTCCGGCGGGATATCGCCAGGCGCGAGCTGGAGCGGAGTGCCGGAGCTTCCTGAAACAGAGACGATAGCGCGTGACCTCGACGCGTCAATTGCCGCTCGCATTGTGGTGGCGGTTACTGTTTCGCGACCGGACGTGATTCGTGAGGTGAGCGTCGCCACCTTCAGGAGACGTCTTCGTGACGCGACCATCGAGCGGAGCTGGAGGCGCGCAAAGCTCGTCGTCACCGATCTTTCCACCCACGACCGCCTCGTGGTTCAACCGCGCTTCACCGGCGCGCTGATAGTCGACGACGGCACGCTCGATCCGCGCCAGCTCGCGTATTCCGCAGTACGCATCGGGCTCGATGACGGCAGGTCGCTTCACTACTGCGACGTGCGCCGGCTGGGCACCGTCTCCCTCATGAAACCGGCACGATTTGCCGAGTACAGCTCGGCGCTGGGAAAAGAGCCCCTTGACCAGTCATTCACTGCGGGTGAATTATCGGGCGTTCTTCGGGTGTCGAATCAGCCGGTAAAGAAGGTCTTGATGGATCAGCGCAAGATTGCGGGGATCGGAAACATTTACGCCAACGAGGCGCTCTGGCGCGCGCGCATAGATCCATCCCGGCTCGCCCGGTCCATCGGACCGGAGTCAGCGGCGTTGCTCAGAGATTCGATCGTCGCGGTTCTCGAGGAATCGATCCGCGCGAGAGGCACGAGCTTTCGCGACTATCGCGATTCGCGCGGTGAACGAGGCAACTTCGCGGAAATGCTCCAGGCATACGGGCGCGACGGGCTGCCCTGCGCGCGATGCGGGGCACGATTGATCGGAACCCACGCCATCGACGGAAGGGCAACAGTGTTCTGCGCGCGTTGCCAGTCGTGACGAGAGTGCGCGGTGTCACGCAGCGGCTCGAGCCAACCTGCGAGGCACAGCTCGCGGTGATGAAGGATGTCGTTCGCTCCGGCGCCGCCGATCGCCCGGGTATCTATAGAATGCTCTCGTCAACCGGCGAGGTCGTCTACGTCGGGAAATCGAAGCGCATCAGAAGCCGTCTCCTCAGCTATTTCCGTTGCGCGTATCCGGCGGACAAGGGGGCGAGAATCCTCAGGTCCGCAGAGACGATAGACTGGGAGTACACCCCGAGCGAGTTCGCCGCGCTGCTTCAGGAGCTTCGTCTCATCAAGCAGTTCCGTCCCCGCCTCAACGTGAAGATGAAGCGCGACGCGCTGCACTACTCGTTCATCAAGATCACGCGCGGCGCAGCCCCGAAGCTCACCGTCGTACGCGGAGCCTCGGCCGACGATGCGTCGGTGTACTACGGCCCGTTCGTCGGGGCGGAGCGAATCGCGGATGCGCTCCGTGAGCTGAGCGATGCGCTCATGCTGCGCGATTGCAAAACCGACATGAAGATGCACTTCAGCGATCAGCATGAGCTATTCCAGATCTTCCCGCGCACACCGGGATGCATCCGCCACGAAATCGGGAAGTGCCTCGGGCCGTGTGTGGGCGGTTGTTCCGTATCGGAGTACGACGAGCGTGTGGCGCTGGCTCGCAAGTTTCTCGACGGTGACAACGACGGCCCGCTCGAATTGATGCGGCGCAAGATGGAGGAGGCCAGTGCCCGGCTCGAGTTCGAGCGTGCTGCCTCATACCGTAACAAGCTGTCGCGACTGGAAAGCCTGAGAGAGCAGTTCGGGCGCCTCAGGTTCGCCGTGGAAACTCTCTCATTCGTTTATACGGTGCGGGGCCACGCGGGTGACGATCGCGTGTATGTCGTCAAGCGCGGAGTGGTACGGGCGGAGCTGGAGAAGCCGCGATCCTCATGGCAGAGGGCAAAGCTCAAGCGGCTCGTCGAGAACACCTTCGCGACACGCGAACAGCTCGGGACCAAAATCCCGACGCATGAGATAGATGAGCTCCTGCTGCTGTCATCCTGGTTCCGGCGCTTTCCGGCGGAGATGAAAAAGACACGACAGGTGTCGTAGTGTCAGTCAGCTCGCTGGCCGACGTGGATTGCGGCGATGCCAAATGTCAGCGCCTTCCATTCCACACCCGCAAAGCCGGCGTGCCGCATTCTTGCCGCCAGCGATTCGCGATCAGGGAATGTCGCGACGGAGCGAGGGAGGTAGCTGTACGCCGTCGGATGTCCGCTCACGAACCGGCCGACGACCGGCAGAACCCGGTTGAAGTAGAATTGATAGCCGGCGTTCACCACGCGCGAACGCGGCACTGAAAACTCGAGTATCACGAGCCGGCCACCCGGTTCAAGCACGCGATGCGCTTCACGCAACGCACCACCCAGGTCCGCGACGTTTCTTACGCCGAACGCGACAATAGCTCCCGCCATCGATTTGTCTGCAACCGGTAATCGCAACGCATCCGCCGCCACGGGAGTTATGCGCAATGCTCCGATCTTGTGGTGTCCGGCACGCAGCATCGGCTCCGCGAAATCCGCAGCGAGAATCGATCCGTGAAACCCGGCACGTGTTGCGAGCGCTCGGGAGACATCCATCGTTCCGGCGCACAGGTCGAGGTACACGCCCGAAGAGTTTCGCTCGACATGCAGAGCATCGATGGCGTCGCGCCGCCAGCGGCGGTCGATGTTGAGACTGAGAACGTGGTTGAGAAGATCGTATCGCGGCGCGATCTCGGAGAACACTCGCCGAACGTAATGGCTTTTGCCGATGCCGCCGCCGGCCGCGCTGATGGCGGTTTCATCGTAGTCTGGCATCGGCACAGCCATCAAACTGCCGGGCGCATCCCGGCGGGGCAAGCTAACTTTGTCTCCGCACATGACACACGGAACCGCGCCGACCCAACTCTCGACCCTGTCGGATCCCGAAGTTGTCGCGATAGCGCAAAAGGGCTCCGAGGCCGCGTACCGCGAGCTCATTTCACGCTACGAGAGGCCTGTGTTCTCGCTCGTGTTCCGCATGGTTCGAGACCGCGAGACGGCCGAGGACCTGTCGCAGGAAACCTTCATCAAGGTCCTGAACAACCTCGACAGGTACAGCCCCGAATTCAAATTCTCCAGCTGGTTGTTCAAGATCGCCAACAATCTCACGATCGATCATCTTCGGCGCCGTCGCCTCGAGACCGTGAGCATCGAGGGAGCGCCGGACGCTGTCACTTCCGAGAGTGCAAAGGCCACTTCGATCATGGTGGTATCGGGCAATGAGTCGCCGCTCGAGGAACTCGAATCCCGCGAGCTGGGTACCGCCATCGAACACGCCATCGGAAGGCTCCGGCCTGAATACAGGGCGTGCATACTGCTGCGGCACGTCGAGGACAGGTCGTACGAGGAGATCGCCGAGATCGTCAAGCTCCCCCTGGGCACGGTGAAGACCTATATCCACCGGGCGCGGCACGAGCTTCGCGCTGCTCTGGAAGATGTTCGATAAAGACTCGAAACTTCGGGTCGTGAGGCTGAAACCCTGACTGGCTCAGAGCCGTAATCCTTCTGTGAGGATCATTTGAAAGAAGAAACATCACCCGAAGAATTCGCTCCGATCGCGGCGGCCATGAAAAGGCTCCCGTCCTTTGCGCCTTCCGCTCACTTTGCGGACGAGGTGATGGCCCGCGTTCGAGTCGACGCCGCTGAGCAGTTCGCGCCAGTCGTGCGTCCGCGTTTCGTGCCTGCCCCGGTCCCTGCCTACGTTCCGGAGCCGGTTCGTCCCGCTTCGCCCGCACACTATTTCCCCCGCTCGATCCCCGCCCGCATTGCGGCCATCGCGCTCCTCGGCACGATCAGCGTCACGATGTCACTGGTTACGCTCGTGGCGATGTTCAATCTCGATCTCTTCGTCTTCGTGGCCCGGGTCTTTGGCGAGGGGGCGGTCGCGTTCCTGGCATCGCTTGGCGCCGAGGCGGCGACGACGGCTACGGCAACAGCGGCCAGCACCGCCACGGCGGCCGGAACAGCAGCCGGGGCAGCGGCAATTGGTTCATTCGCGATAGGTGTTGTCGCCGCCACCTCCGGACTGCGCAAAGCCGCGGCCGCAAACCGAAAGGCAGCCTAGTGACCACGCGCCGGCTCTTCCTCTGGACTCTCATTATTGCGGCAGTCTTTTCTCGCGGGAGCGCCAGCGCGCAGCATGGCCGGGTCATCGGGGCAAACGTCACGACCTCCGGCTCGGTGGTTGTATACAAAGGCAACCTCGACGTCTATGGGACCGTGCGCGGTGATGCCACCGCCCTGAGAGGAGACGTCATACTTCACCGTGGCGGCCGGGTCACCGGTAACGCCGTCGCGGTCGGTGGACGCGTGCGTCTGGAAGGGGGCGTCGTCAACGGAAAAATCAGAAGCGCTACCCGCGAAGTCCGTCAGACAAGAGCAAGGCGGGTCCGGCATGCGAGTAACCACACAGGACGCAGGGTGGGCTTCGCGTTCGGCTGGCTGCTCATCGTGGCGATCACCGGTTTCGCCATCCTGGCGGTGGGCGGTGACAAGCTCACGATCGTCATGAACACGATGCAGCAGGGTATCGGCAAGTCGCTTGGCAGTGGCCTGCTTGGTCAGCTGGCTATCGTGCCCGGAGCGATTGCAGTCGTCGGCCTCCTCGCGGCGAGCATCATCGGCATCCTCCTCATTCCGCTCGGACTGATGGCGTTCATGTTCATCGTTGCTGGAGTCGCGATGTTCGGCTTCGTTGCGGCTGCCACCATGACGGGAGCTGCGATGACGGGCAGGCATCGGGACTCGACGCCCCACGGCGCGATGCTGCGCGCTTTCTTCACCGGCACGGCCCTGTACCTCGGCCTGTGGATCATCGCCGCACTCTTCAGCGGCGTTCCACTGCTGGGCGCGATGCTCGCCGCGTTTGCATCGGCGGTCACGTTTATCGCGGCAACCGCGGGCTTCGGTGCGGTGCTGCTTTCCTACTGGCGCGGCGAGTTCAAGACCAGCGCATCGGTTTCGTCAGAACCAGCCTGAGGTCTCGGTCCGGGCGCTGCCGCCCAGCGACACGCGGATAACAAAAAGAGGGGCCCGGTGACGGACCCCTCTTTTGTTACTGCACGCTCATCAGAAAAGACTAATGCGCTTGTTGAAGAACACCAGGAGGGTTCCGCCGTTCACTGTCGCATTCCCCATTGTGATGTTTCGCCGGTCTTTTGGCCACATCCATCGGCCCACACGACGGCGATGAATCGGGGGGCAAGGCAGTAACGACGAAGCCGCGGAGCCTTCTCCCCCTTTCTCTCATGACGATTCAGGCCCGTCCTGGGTGAGTAACATTTGTGTTAACCGGTTTTTGGGCCGATGGCTTACGATCGCCCTGCTTCACGGAGGAAACGCCGAATGCCGCATTCTCTGGTCACTCGGAAGCTCCGGTGTCGAACTTGCCCGATCGCGTTGGCATGACAATCAACGGCTATGATCCGGCAGCACTTCTCAAGCGGACGGCGGCCGAGATC
>Ga0136617_10001515_pt1 | contig 20591 bp, 13 predicted proteins | sample AntDrymUQ3222106_2_FD_129672 | JGI IMG/M metagenome (GOLD analysis project Ga0136617, IMG submission 129672) | Polar desert sand microbial communities from Dry Valleys, Antarctica - metaG UQ322 (21.06) | ecosystem: Environmental > Terrestrial > Soil > Desert | place: Antarctica: Dry Valley...
ACATCAAGGCCTCGTCGACTTCGACGACTTGGTCGACCAGCGCGCTGTGCGCGTCTGGGACAGACGAAAAATCGGATTCGCCGACCGGATTGAAGAAACAGTCGACCACCCGCTTGCCGCCGTCGGCGGGAAGATTGATGGGCAAGCATTCCTTGCCGAAAGCTGATTGGATCGACGCAAGCAACGCGGGAAGGTTGACGTTGTCTGCATCGATTTTGTTGACGATGATCAATCGACATAGCTTGCGAGCCTTGGCCCAATCCATCATCCGGGACGTGATCATCTCGATGCCGGTTTGCGCATTGACGACGATGGCCGCCGTTTCCACGGCGTCGAGCGCCCCGATCGCCTGTCCGATGAAATCCGGAAACCCGGGGGTGTCGATCAAATGTACGCGAGTGCCGTTGGTCTCGAAATGGAGAAGCGCCGCGCGCAGCGAGTGCTGATAGTTGCGTTCCAGCGGATCGAAGTCGCTGACCGTGGTTCCGCGCTCGACCGCGCCTACTGCTGGCAGCGCACCCGATTTGGCGAGGAGCATCTCCGCAAGGGTTGTCTTGCCTGCAGCCCCGTGCCCAACCAATGCGACAGTACGAATGTTCTCCGTGGCGTAGTGCGCCATGGTGTCTCCTCTAAGCATTCCGGCAAGAGCAAAACCCTCCTCTTGCCGGGTTGACTTCCCGCGAATCGCTGATTATTGAGCTAACTTAAGCTGCCAACTAAAGTTATTGAACAGTTGCCAACTACGTTGCCAGCCGAACCAGACGATTCGCAGTAAGAAGGGCGCCGAAGGTTGATCGAGCACATAAGGACCTTCGTCGCTGCGTTTACATTCCACGGAATGTAACGAATTTACCTCTTTCCACGCACATTCGCGACGCAACTTTCTAACACGTTGCCAGCGACGCGATTTGGGAGTTTGTCCTACAATCAAAGGGGGCTAAGTGCGGCGATACTTGTTGATTCGATCAGCGCTTGCCGATCAACCGGTATCCGGAGGCAAAGGATGAGCATGATTATCGCAGGACGCTTCGATGAACAGGCCGAGGTCGATCAGACTGTCGCCGATTTGCATCGAGCTGGCTTTGCGGCCGATCAGATCGACACTTTTTTCGTCAACCCACCCGGGCAGCACGATGCCTTCCCGGTGGGCGGCGATCAGGACGAATCGGCGGGTGCGACGCATGCTGACACAACCGCGGTGGGCGGCGTCGGCGTGGGTGCGATTGTCGGAATAGGGGCGGGGCTCGCCACGGCGCCCTTCCTAGGCCCGGCGGCGATAGCCGTTGGCGCAGGCGTCGGGGCGTACACAGGCTCGCTCGCCGGTGCGCTGGGCGGAATGGACGACCCGCACAAGCTCGAAGACGACACGGCGGTCCCGCAATCCCGCCACGCAGGCCTTATCGTCGCGGTTCATACCCCGGACGAGGCGACACAAGCGCAAGCCATTGCCGCCCTCCGCGCACGCGGCGCCAAGGACGTCGAGCACGCCGAAGGAACGTGGGTCGCCGGCTCGTGGACAGATTTCGATCCGCTGCTTCCGGCTCGTCTGGTAGGGACCAAGACCCCCGACGATGCCGATTCAAGCATCGGTGCCGGCAAAGCGCGATCGCGGCTCGTCGATTAAGGTCATTACCTCGTCCTTGCCAACCGATCACTGCCTTCTAGTAGGCCCCTTGGCACCCTCGACCTTGCGATCCTCCGCCTTGGCCGCAGTCATCCCTTCGGGTTCGAGCTCCTCGGCGCTGCGGTTCAGCTTGATGAACAAACCCCACGCAGCCAGCAGCGCCGCGGCCATGATGCCGATGCTCGCAGCGTAGGGAAGGTTCTCCGGGGCGTCGTGGGTGAACTGGAACACGGCAACCAGCGCTTCGATCGAAAGTGCAACGACGAGCACGATCATGAAGCGCGAGAGGAAGCGCCGGACGCGCGTCGGCGCACTCATGTGCGCGTCGCGTTGCACCTCCTCCTCGAGGATCGTTTGTGATAGCTCGAGCGCCGCGACGGCGATGGTGAGCAATGCGATCGTGTCGAGAACGCCGTTCAAGCGAGACCTGACGGCGACGTCCATCTCCGGCACGACCGCGCGCCACAGCTCCGTCGCGGCGAAGTAGATCAAGACCAGCGCGCAGGCGATAAACAGCACGCTGATGACCAAGTGCGCCGCGGGATATATCTTGTGCAGGAACTTCATCGAACGAGTCGCCCGCTTGACGGACACCGACCTGGCTTCACAAAAGCGAGTCTAGCAGCCTAGCGCCGGCAGCCGGCGGTGCGTTGCGCAGCGCCCCCGTCGGCAGACCTTTCGAAGGTTACGCGACCGCTGCGGTGCCCGTCATCTCGCGCAAGTGGCGCAAAAGCTCTTCTTCTTGGAACGGCTTGCCCAGGTAGAGATCGACCCCTAGCTCGGCTGCGCGGTTCCGGTGCTTCGCAGCGGTACGCGAGGTAATCATGATGATCGGGATCGACGCATTCTTGGCGTCTGCTTTGATCGTCTTGGTGAACTCGAAGCCGTCCATCCGCGGCATTTCGATGTCAAGCAAGATCACGTTTGGCGTCTGTTCTGCGAGAAGCGTCAGCGCATCGACTCCATCCTTTGCCGCGACCACGGCAAAGCCCTCGCGCTGAAGCAAGCGGCTCGTCACCTTGCGTACCGTCAGCGAATCGTCGACGACCATCACCAGCGGTTGCGTCTGCACCGGGGCGAGGGCCGGACGCGGCCGATCTCTAGCGAGTCGCTCGTCCTTGCTTGGGTCAAATTCGGGCACGTGAGTCCGCGCTGCCAACTGCACGGGGTTGATGATGAGCACGATCTCGCCCGTGCCGAGCACCGTCGCGCCGGAGATTCCCGAAACGCGCGCGAGCTGCGGGCCGATATTCTTGACGACGACTTCCTGATTGCCGATCACCTCATCGACGTGAATCGCGGCACGAATTTGCCCGCTGCGCAATAACAGCACCGAGTTGTAGCGCAGCGTGTCCGGGTTGTGACCCTCATCGCCCAAGAGCCGCGGCAGATAATGAAACGGGTAATGACGTCCTTGCCACTCGACTTTGCGCATCACGTAAAGGTCGGAGAGCGCCGCGGCCTTGACCTGTTGCACCTGCTCGACCATCGCCGCCGGCAACGCCCACACGCGTCCACCCGCGCGCACGAGCACCGCTTGCGCAACGGCCAGCGTCAACGGCATCGTCAGCGTGAACCGGGTGCCCGTCCCTTGTGTAGTCGTGGCTTCCACGCGCCCGCCAAGCGCCGCAATCTCGCTTTTCACGACATCCATGCCGATACCGCGGCCGGAGATCGCCGTCACCTTCGATGCAGTTGAAAACCCGGGCTGGAAGAGGCAGGCGATGAGTTGATTCTCGGTGGGCTCGCTGTCTACCGCGATCATGCCGAGTGCCAGAGCCCGTTCGCGTACTCGGTGTAAATCCACCCCGGCGCCGTCATCGGCAAGGTCGATGACGACTTCGTTTCCGACCTGGCGAACGGTCAGCGCGATCTCGCCGGTAGCGGCCTTGCCTGAAGCAAGCCGCGCCGGCCGCGCCTCGATGCCGTGATCGACCGCGTTGCGCAATAAATGTTCAAGGGGCCCGGCGAGCTTTTCCAGGACCGAGCGATCAAGTTCGACCTGCGCGCCATGGATCTCCAGATTCGCACGTTTGCCGAGTTCCTTGGCAGTCGTCCTCAAAATGCGATACAAGCGCTCCGAAAGGCTGCCGAATGGCACCGTGCGGATGGCAAACAACCGTTGTTGCACGTCGCGCGAGAGTCGTGCCTGCGCGAGGAGCGCGGCGTCGGCGTCGTCCAAGTTCCTGAGCAACGCCTGCTGGACGGTGGAGACGTCGTTGATCCCTTCGGCAAGCGACCGCGTCAGCTCCTGGAAGCGCGTGTAGCGATCGAATTCCAGCGGATCGAAATCGCCATCCTGCTCCTGCATGATCGACATCCGCGACTGGATCTGCGACTCGCCCTGGATCTCGATCTCACGCATTTGCGCACGCAGCCGAATCACGCTGCCTGTCAATTCGAGCAGGTTGGACTTGAGCAAGCGGAGCTCGCCCTCGACCCGGGCGCGCGTGATGGCGACCTCGCCGGCTTCGTTGACGAGACGGTCGATGACGTCGGCGCGTACGCGGAGTTGCGCGCGTCCACCGGTTTCGGGCTCCGCTACGGCTTCGACTCTGGCAGCCGGTTCGGCTGCGGGCTGTGACAGCGGCACGACGATCGAACGCGCAGGCGTGCGCGCACCCGGCTTGTGCGCACTCGCGGCGTAACCCTCGCTTGGCGCGGCGGTAGCAGGCGGCAGCGCGTCCGCGACAGCCGCATGCACCCATGGCAGCCGCGAATTCATTTCTCCGCTGCCCAGCCGATCGAGCACGAACGCCACGTGATCGAGGTCGGCCTCCAGCGCGTCGAAGAGGTCCGATGTTGGCGCGACTGGATTATCGCCGTCGGAAAGCCGGGATTCCATGAGATGGGTGAGCTCGCCCAAGCGCATCGCGCCTGCCATACGAGCGCTTCCCTTGAACGTGTGCAACGTGCGTCGCACCTGTCCCGCGATACGCGCATCGCCCGGTTTGCGCCGCCAAGCGCGCAGCTCTTCTCCTGCTTGCGGGAAGAGCTCGGCAGCTTCGTCGAGAAATATCGGCAACACCGTCGCGTCAACGTCGTCACGGATACCGGCCAGCGGATCCTGGCGCGGCTCCGGCAAAATGATTTGCGTATCCGCGGCGACATCGTCAGTGAACCGTGGGCCATGTGACGGTTCTATCGCCGCAACGAGCGGGATCGACGGCGCAGTATTGGCAAGGTCGTCTTCCTGCTTCGCGATTGCGGCGGCTTCGGCCTCGGCATCGAGCACTTCGCTTGTGACGTTGCGCCGCAGTTCCTCGAGCTCCGCCTGGATAACGCGCGCTTCTTCGGCGTCGTGCGACGAGAACGCTTGGCGGGCTTTGACGCGCGCCGCGAATTCGGTTAAGCCTGTAACTGCCCGCGCCAACACTGGCTGTGCGTTGCCAGGGAGAGGTGCGCCGCGCTGCTCCAGCGCCAGCAACGCTTGCTCAAGCGATTTTGCTGTCACGGCGACGATCGGAAAGCCGCCGGTGCGATGGATCCCGCACATCGTGTGACTCGCGCGAACCATCGCCGCCGATGGCGCCGCACTGGCGTCGGACTGCAAGTACGAGAGCTCGTGCTCGAGTGTGGCGACGTGCTGGTCGGCCTCGTCGCACAAGATTTTCCAGAGTGATCCCGACAGTGTCACGTCACCGATCGTGATCTCTTCGGGCTCCTCTTCCGGCAAGGACGCGAGGGCTTCCGCGACCACCTCGTCGTGCGGGAGATCTCCGATGGGCGTTAACGCAAAGGTTGGAGCAGTTGGCTCCACCAACGTCAAAACCGGTGGCGCAGCCGGAATCGTCGCGAAAGTCCCCGCCTCGCTTGCGCTGAATTCGGGTTCCGATGCTTCGGTTTCCGAGGACACTCCATGCTCTATGGGTGCACCCAGTTCCGGCAGCTCGATCAACTCGGCAACTGCGGTTTCTGAAGGTGCGCTCGACTTCGCGTGGGACGCGGCAAACACTGACGAAAGATCGATGACGTTTGATACCGTGGCCACCGGTTTAGCCGGTTGCGTAGCAGGGGAACTACGGGCGGCGAAATCGCGCTCGGCGGCATCGACCGCCTGGCGCAACTCTTTAGGATCGAGGACGATGCGGCCCGTATTCGAAAGTCCATTGAACCAGCCGCGGAAGCTCTTGTGCGCGACGTCGAACATGGCGATCGCCGCAGGCATCACCGAGCGTTCTTCCTCTAGCAGCCGATTGCTGACCGCCTCGACATCGTGAGCGCAATCGCCTAGCTGGGTGAGGCCCACCATACGACCGCTGCCTTTGAGGGTATGAAACCCTCGGCGCAGTGTTGCCAACGCCTCGCGATCGCCCGAGTTCGCGTGCAAGCGTTTGAGCTGCTCGGCAACTGAGTCCAAGACCTCGGCCGCCTCGATCAAAAAGATCTCGACAAGCTCCCGATCAAGCTCGCCCGCATCGGTTGCGAGCAGCCGTTGCGTCTCTTCCGAAACCTCCGGCGCCGGCGCTGTCGTGTCGGAGATTGCCTCGGCAGCCGCGACGAGATTCACCGTATGACCCGCCGCAAGCTCGGCAACGATGGCTTGGGCCTGGCCGACGAGCTCCTTGTCACCGATGAGCTCGGCGTCGTCGCGTAAGCCCAAGAGCTTGGTCTTCAAGCTCTCGCGCGCCGCATCGTCGGTGGGCTCGCGTTGCAGATCTTCCACCAGTTGCGGTATCTCCGCTCGTAGCTCCGCTACGGCATCTTCGACGGAATCCGTGGTCACGATGACCGGCGCGATCGGCTCACCCAGACGCTTGGCGAGCAACGGCGCGATCAGGCGTTCGCAGTTGGGTCGCTGCTGCTCGACAGCCTCAACGTAGAACCCGAGCCCTGACAGCGCCTCGGCGAGGAGTTCCAGATCCTCGTTGCTGACCGCCAGCTCCGGGTTGGCGTACGTCTCGATCTGCTCCTGGCACAGGCCGAGCAAACGATCGGCGTCGTCCAAGTTGAGTATCTGCAGCGCACCGCGGATTTGCCGGCTGTCTTTGGACAACGTCGTCAGATCGGCGCGTTTCGAATGGTCCCGGAAGAACGCGTCCAAGACCTGCTCCATATGCCGCAGATTGTTCTGAATCTCGCGTACCACTTGCGCAAGAAGCACCCGCTCCTGAGCGCGCTTGCCCATCTCGTCGAGCACCGGCAATGCGGTCGTGCGGCGACCGGCGCGCGCCGCATCGAGCCGCGCGAGCATGACGTCGACGTGCTTCGGAAAATCCGGCGACAGGCTCGAATAATTCTCGAATGCCGACTCCGCGAGCAGCAGCGCGGTCGCATACTCCATCGCCAGCTGCTCGGAAACGCCCGACGAGGGGACCTTGTCGAGGCGCTCGACCAAAGCTGCCGTGAGTTTCAAGAGCGCGCCGTTCTTGATCTCGGCCGCCTTGGCATGGACCGAGGTCAGCGTCTGCTTTAGCTTCGGCAAATTCTCGCCGCGTCCAGATGCCGCTTTGAGCCACGCGTCTTTGGCACCCGCCAACTGCTCGCGCGATTCACGCAACAGCGGTTCCAACCGAACCACATCGGCGTTGATGATTTCAGACGAGGGAATAAGCCCCGAGAGCTTGAACGCGCGCTGGACTGCCTGGACTTGCGGCGAAACCGGTGCTGCGAGCGCAACGAAGTAGAGCACTTCCCGGCGCAGCCGGTCGGCCACCTTCGCGCTGCCTTCCGCGACACGCCGGATCTGCAAGTCGACGCGCGCGGCCAACTGCTTGACGCCGAAACCGCCGTCAATGCCCTTGTCTACCAATCCTTCCAACAACGCACCCACGGTCCACCAGAAGGCGCGGAGGCTCGTTTGCGCGGAAACGTCTTCGATCGCGGCGATCGCTTTGCGCATCGCAGTCACGCCTGCCTGGTCGCCGCGCAACCAGGCTAGGAGTCCAAGCTGGTAGTGTCTTCGCTGCTTGACGAGGAACGATGAAAGCTGCGCTGCCGGCACCTTCTCGCGCGGCGGGTTTTTTGGCGCGCGCGGTGCGAGGTCGGGATAGAACAAGTCCGTTGGCGCCGCAGCTCTCACGCCGCGCGCATTTTGCATCGCTTCGTACTCTGGGAACAAGATGAGCGGCACCGGCGCCACGCCGTTGACGAGCTCGCTCAAAAAAATCTTGAGCTTGCGGCACGCCCGATCAATGATGAGACAAAGTCCTGCCACTTCAGCCGGCGCCATTTCCGGTAGCCGAGCCAACTGGCGCTTGAGCTCATCGGTAAAGGCGACAACGGCGTCGAGGCCGACCATCTGGATCGCGCCCGCCGCCTGGTGAATGTGCGAGCGCGCGCGAGTTAGCGCTGTCGCATCCTGCGGATTCGCGCTGAAGCTCGTGAGCGACTCGAGTCCGCGAGTTAACGCTTGATCGATCTCGTGGGCGACCCACGAGAGCGGGCCCACGTCGAACTCGGGAGCGTTGTCGGTCGCCATCGCTAAACAATTAAACCTTGAAGCCTGCGACCGACGAGCGCAGCTCGGCCGCGAGCTTGGTGAGCTGCCCAATCGACACGTTGGTCTGCTTCGTTCCCTCGGTCGTTTCCTCGGTAATTTTCAAGATGCCTTGCATGCCGCGGGTGACGTCGGTGACCGAAGTCGATTGCATCTGCGTTTGCGTGGAAATCTTGCCGATGAGATTGGCGAGGTCTCGCGAAACGGTCCGGATTTCCGTCAATGCGGCTCCGGCTGCGTCAGATAGCTTCGTACCCTCGACCACCCCGACGGTCGACTTCTCCATTGCCGCCACCGCGTCCTGCGTGTCGGCCTGAATGGTCTTGACGATCGCCTCGATCTGCTTCGTCGCTTCACCCGAGCGTTCCGCCAGTCGCTGGACTTCCTCGGCCACGACGGTGAAACCACGACCCGCCTCACCCGCTGACGCGGCTTGAATGGCAGCGTTGAGCGCGAGCACGTTGGTCTGCTCGGTAATGTCCGAGATCAACTCGACGATCTCGCCGATCTCCATCGAAGATTCGCCGAGCCGCTTGATCCGTTTCGACGTATCCTGAATCTGCGTGCGAATCTCGTTCATTCCGGCAATCTGGTTCTGCACGACGTTGCCGCCTTTTTCGGCGACCGCCAGCGACTGATTCGCGACCTGCGCCGATTGCGTCGCCGTTTGTGACACCTCATTGATCGATTCGGCCATCTGCAGCACCGAGGCGGAAGCCTGCTGAATCTCGCGGTTCTGGCGCTGCGCAGCGTCGTAGAGACGATTCGAGATCGCTTGCGTTTCCTGCGTGGCCTTGGTGACCTGGTCAGTCGCCGAGTTGATACCGCGCACGAGTGTGCGCAGCTCCTCGATCGTAAAATTGATCGAATCGGCGATCGCGCCGGTCACATCCTCGGTCACCGATGCCTGTACCGTAAGATCGCCGTCGGCGAGGTTGCCCATCTCGTTTAGTAGGCGAAGAATCGCTTCCTGGTTGCGCTTGTTCTCGTTCTCCGACTCGGCCGCCCGAATCCGTGCGTCGTCCAAGAAGACCTTGCCGAGCAGCAACAAGCAGACGAGAGCGAGGATTCCGAAAACGATGGCGGCGCCCGCGGTAAACGCGCGCACAGCGCCGCCTGAATAAGCATCCGCGAGCGTGATCGTTTGGTTCAGCATCGGTTCGGCTTCGGTGTTGATGCCGCGCGCTGCCTGCTTCGCCACGACGAGCCGCGGCATGTTCTGCAGTATCGAATTGATCCCACCCTCATATGAGGCGAATCGCCGCTGTAACTCCGTCAGCGTGGCTCGGGCATCGTCGTTGCGCACGGCAGGAATCCGCAGCACCTCGCTGCCGCGCAGCAGGCCTGCCAATACGTCGCGAAACGACCCAGCGTCCTTGCCTAGAAGGAAGGCGATTTCCGGATCGATCTCGTCTTGCGAGCCCAGAGAATTGGCGTTTTTACCGATGCGTTGCGACAGCACGGCAAGCTGGTTCGCGAAGTCGAGCTCACGCAATGTCCCGCCGCCTTGCGCGATCTGTTGCGCCGCTTGTTGCGCGAGCTCGAGCACCGTGCTGTTTCCAGAGTTGATGTCATCGAGGCCCTTGGCGAGGCTCGTAAGCGATTGCTCGTTCGCGAGCAAGAGGCCGGATGCTGTTTCCATCCGGCTCCACTTTTCCTTGACTGCGTTCAAGATCGGCAGCGCCGTCGCGTCCGAAGTTACGCTCAAATCCACACCTCGGACGTTGCCCCCGTTGGCCAGTGCGTCCAAATTGGCTTTGAAGCGATCGCGGCTATCGCGCACCGACGCGAACGCGCTCGCTTGCCCTTGTGCCGCGAGCGTTGCGCCGCGCGCGAGCCTCTGCGAGAGCATCTGCATCTCGGTTGCGGTCGCGGTTGCGGTTGCCGATTGCCCCGCTTGCCTGCCATCGACAAAGATCATCGCCACCGCGAGCAGCAGAAACACAACGAGCAGTCCACCCAGCACCTGGAACTGCTTGGTGACCGGCAAGTTGCCTAAGCCCGGCAGCTTCGACGGCATCCCGACCTCGGACTTCGTGGACCGCAATTGGTCCATGACCGAGACCGTATGGAGCGGGTCGTAGCCGCGGGACTCCTTTTCGGCAAGCTTCACCTGCGTCGTCGGCATGTCGAGCTCCTCGTCAGAAGGCTTGCTCCCATTCCCGAACATGTTGGTAAATTTGAGTGCCATGTTACTTATCTCCGGTGCGCTTAGATCCGTTGTGGAACTGGTCACACAACTTTCATGACGAAGGCTTAGTTAAATTCCTACCTGCAAAAACCCTGGATCGACGGCGAGCTTGGCCAGATCGATTTCCTGCCACGAGTTACCATCGCGATCCATCCAGCGTTCCGCATACCAGGCAGGTGCGTCGGCGGAACCAGCGGCGGGCGCCAGCTCGACGATGTTGCGCAAACCGAGCACCCGCTGGACCACAATGCCTGCATTCAAGTCGCCCGCACGCGGGCCGAAGAGCACGAGACGGCTTTGCGCGCTGACCGCGGCGACGGGCCGCCCGAGAAATCCCGCGAAGTCGATGACGCTGACGAGGTTCCCGCGGATGTTCGCGACGCCCAAATACCACGGCTGCGTCAGCGGCACCGCCACAATCGGTGGCAGCGTGATGACTTCTCCGGCGTCGGATAGGCGAATGAGCCAACGCTCATCAATAGAAGCCATTCCCAGTCGCGACGACTCGACTTGCGCGGCCGTCTTGCTCGCCAGCCGGGTGGCGAGCTCCTGCTGGAATGAACGGAGATCGAGTTTCGCTGCGCGGGGCATTGGAGATTCTTCTTAGTGTTTAACCGAGCGCCGCGATCTTCTCGAGCAGCGTAGCGCGGTCGACGGGCTTCACGATGTAATCGCGCGCACCTTGGCGCATCCCCCAAATCTTGTCGGTTTCCTGACTCTTGGACGTGCACAGGATGATTGGAATGAGGCGCGTTTCTGGATCCCGACTGATCGCACGCGTCGCCTGGAAGCCGTTCAAGCCGGGCATGACGACGTCCATCAGGATCAAGTCGGGTTTTAGCACTTTCGCTTTCTGAATCGCATCCTCGCCGTTATCGCTGGCGACGACGTCGAAGCCCGACTTCGACAACATGTCGGTGAGGACGTGTCGCTCGGTCGGCGAATCATCGACGATGAGAATTTTCTTGATAGCCATGGCTCTTTTTGGTGTTCCTGTAAAGCGCACGCAATCGCGCGCTATGCAGCGGCGCTCTTGACGTGCGCGGCCACAGCTTTCAGCAGGCTCTCTTTAGTGAATGGTTTGGTCAAATATTGATCGGATCCAACCATGCGGCCGCGGGCTCGGTCGAACAAGCCATCTTTCGAGGACAACATGATCACTGGGGTTTGCGCAAACTTATTGCTCTTCTTGATGAGCGCGCAGGTCTGGTAGCCGTCTAGACGCGGCATCATAATGTCGACGAACACCAGATTTGGCTGATGGTCAGCGATCTTGGCTAATGCATCGAAGCCATCCTCCGCCAGGATCACCGTGCAGCCGGCCTGAAGGAGAAATATCTCGGCGCTGCGGCGGATCGTGTTCGAATCATCGATGACCATGACCCTGACGCCTTCCAGCGGACTATGCTCGGCCATTAAACCCCCAGCGCCTAGGTGAGACGGACCATCGCAGGCCGTGATATCGGACCGGCAAGCGGCTCGCGCCCATGTTCAAGTTTGTCGTATTCAAGTCTAAACCGTGTGCGTGGCTTAGGCTTAGAGCACAAAGCTTGCCGGAAACCCTAGGCACATGAGAGATTCGCAAGATGAGCCGTAATGCGAACATTTTTGCCGTAGCCGACTGACGTGCCGCGGCAGGGATTGCCCAACTTTGACGTGCACAAACGTCCGCTTTTCCTGCCTCGGCCCCCGGCAAGCGTCTCTGCGAGTCAGCGTCCTAGAAACATGCGATACGCCGGATTATCCGTCTCTTCGACGTAACGATAGCCAACCGCACTCAAAAAACGGCGAAATTCGGCGCTCGCTGCCGGCGGCACCTGCATGCCGACCAGGACGCGCCCGTAATCCGCGCCATGGTTGCGGTAGTGGAATAAGCTGATGTTCCACCCCGCGCTCATGCTGTTCAAAAACCGCATCAGTGCACCGGGACGCTCCGGGAACTCGAAACGGTACAAGATTTCATCGTCCGCGTCCGGAGCGTGTCCGCCGACCAGATGGCGGACGTGCAGCTTCGCCATTTCGTTGTCCGAGAGATCGAGAGCATCGATACGATGTTTGCGAAACGCGGCCAATAGATCCAGTGTCTCACGCCTATTGGCGACCTCGACCCCAACAAAAATATGCGCCGTCCGCGCGTCCGCGTAGCGATAATTGAATTCGGTGATATTGCGTCGCCCAAGTAGCGCGCAAAACTCGCGAAAGCTTCCCGGCCGCTCCGGAATGGTCACCGCGAAAATCGCTTCCCGCGCTTCACCCAACTCGGCGCGTTCAGCGACGAAGCGAAGACGATCGAAGTTCATGTTGGCGCCGCATGCAACCGCGACGTAGGTGCGGTCCTTCGACCGATGGCGAGAGCACCAGTCCTTGACGCCAGCGATCGCCAGCGCCCCTGCAGGCTCGAGAATCGCGCGCGTGTCCTCGAACACGTCCTTGATCGCGGCACAGGTGGCGTCGGTATCCACCAGCACCATCTCGTCCACGTAAAGCCGAGCGAGGCGAAATGTTTCGCGGCCGACTTGCTTGACTGCCACGCCGTCGGCGAAGAGCCCAACGTGCGGCAGGTTCACGCGACGGCCGGCCTTGAGCGAGCGAGCCATCGCATCGGAATCGACCGGCTGAACGCCGATGACCCGGATTTCCGGGCGCACGCGCTTGACGTATGCCGCGATGCCGGAAATGAGACCCCCACCTCCGACGGCAACGAAAATCGCATCGATCTTCCCGCCCCACTGGCGCAGTATCTCCATGCCGACGGTTCCTTGGCCCGCGATCACATCGGGGTCATCGTACGGATGGACGAACGTCGAGCCGTTTTTCCGTTGCAACTGCTGAGCTTTGAAGAGCGCATCCGAATACGAATCGCCGTGCAATTCGACCTTCGCGCCGCGCGCCTTGACCGCTAGGATCTTGATCTGCGGAGTGGTCACCGGCATCACGATCGTCGCAGCGCACGAGAGCTTTTGCGCGGCGAGCGCGACGCCTTGCGCATGGTTACCGGCGGACGCCGTGATGACACCCTTCGCCCGCTCGGCAGCCGTCATGTGCGCCATCATGTTGTAGGCGCCGCGCAGCTTGAACGAGAAGATTTCCTGCTGATCCTCGCGCTTCAAGAGCACACGGTTGGAGAGCCGAGCGGAAAGCGCGGGCGCGACATCGAGCGGCGATTCGCTCGCGACGTCGTAGACCTTCGCAGTCAGAATTTTTTGCAGATAATCGATCGCCATCGGCACGAGGGTGAGTCAACGTGCGTGCAGCGTAGCAGGAAGCGCTCCGGATTCGACGACGGTCTCTGGTACGCTTGGCGCCGCTCCCATGCGATGGTCCAAAACGCGCACGATGGTGCGGGTCCGCTCCCAAGCAATAAAGACGAAATCCTCGTCGGTTCCGGCGACCCTGGCGGTCGTCGATCTCGGCTCGAACAGCTTCCGGCTGGAAATCGGGAGGGTAGAGGGGGATCAGATCTTTCGCCTCGATACTTGGCGCGAGACATTGCGGCTCGGTGCGGGCATGGACGAGCAGGGCCGGCTGACACCTCAAGCGCGGCGCGCGGCGCTCGGATGTCTTGCGCGGTTCCGCGAACGGCTCTCGGGACTTCATCCGTCGGCCGTGCGCGCCGTGGCCACGAACACGTTTCGGATCGCCAAGAATGCGGCGACCTTTCTGCCACAAGCCGAAGCCGCGCTCGGATATCCAATCGATGTCATCGCCGGTCCCGAAGAAGCACGGTTGATCTATGTCGGCGCCGCCCACGTATTGCCCCCATCGCCAGAACCGCGGCTCGTCATCGACATCGGCGGAGGCTCTACTGAATTCATCATTGGCCGCGGACTTGCACCCGAGCGGCTCGAATCGCTGTCGCTTGGTTGCGTCGGCTTGTCGCAGCAGTTTTTCGCCAACGGCACATTGAGCGCCGAGGCATTCGCCGCGGCTGCGACTCACGCACGCGCTGACATCGAGGCGATCGCTGTTCGCTTTGGCCCCGAGCATTGGCGCGAGGCTTACGCGTCATCCGGTACCGCGCTTGCATTGGCCGCGATACTCGAAGAAAACGGACTGTCGGCGGGAGGCATCACACCCGATGGCCTGGCGCGACTCCGAATGCGCATGATCAACGTCGGGCATTTGTCGCGCTTGTCACTCGCGGGGCTCAAACCGGACCGCGTGCCGGTGCTCCCAGGCGGCGTCGCGATCATGGCGGCGGCGCTTGCGGAGTTGCGTGTGCCGCGGATTAACCCGGTTGGCGGCGCGCTGCGTTTAGGCGTGTTGTACGACTTGCTGGGTCGCACGGTCAGAAGCGACAGTCGCAATGTGGCGGTCGATCGGTTCCTCGAGCGGTATCACGTCGACCGCCCGCATGCATTGCGCGTAGCGGCATTCGCCGAAACTCTCTATGTGAAGGCGGTCCCCGTTCCCGGCCCCGAAGCCGTGCAGCGCATCCGTTGGGCGGGCCTGCTGCACGAAATCGGATACGCGGTCTCGCACACCGGCTTTCACAAGCATGGCGCGTACATCCTCGAGCACGCCGACATGCCAGGATTCTCGGAACAGGAGCAGCGAGCGTTGGCGTTACTGGTGCACGGTTGCCGCGGCGGGCTGGCAAAGATTGGCCTCGCACTGCGCCAACCAGACACCACTGCCCAGGTGCTGGCGCTGCGACTCGCTGTGCTCTTTCACCATGCTCGCGGTCCGATCGCCGCGCCGCGCGTGGCGCTCGCTGTCGGGCGGGTCATCCGATTTGGCGTCTCCGCGCGCTGGCTCAAAGCGCATCCGCTGACCGCCCATCTGCTCGAGATGGAGCGTGCCCAATGGGCGGATCTTGGTCTGGCCTGGCGAGCGCCATTGCGGTGAGCTTGCGCTCTGCGAAAAGCTGCCGCGGAGCAATAAGGCGGTCGGCGCCTTACAGGCGTGGTCGCTTCCGCGCATCCTGACGCCGCCGTGGTCAGCCTTACAGCCTGGAAGTCTCGGTGCGAGCTGACAGTCTCGGTGCGAGCTGACGCCGCCGTCGCAGCAAACAGTGACATTGCCGCAATCGGGATCTTTCGGATTTTGCCATCGTGCGAAACTTGATCTTTGATCAAAGATCAAGGATAATCATGTCGATCGATCCTGCATCCACCCACCTGCGACCATGCCTGACACACAAACTGCGCGCCTCGCGCCCGCTTCCAATCAAGCGTCCGCGGGTAGCTCGGACTTGAGAATCGTCGCAATCCGCCGTTGGCTGGTACACGTGCCATTCGGTGAGCCAATCGTTTGGGGCTCGGGCGTACGTGCCGGCGCGGTCCGCCTGGTCGTCGAAGTGGAAACAGCGGGCGGCATACGCGGCTGGGGCGAGACGATTTGTTTCCTCGACGCGATTCCGGCGGTGCTCGACCGCGTCGTGATCCCGGTAGCGATCGGCAAAACGGTCGACCAGGTGGAGAGCCTGTACCGCCACGTGCTCGGCGCAGGCTACTACCATCACAAGCGCGCCGCGGTGATGGGGTGCAACGGAGTCGAGATGGCGATGTGGGACGCGCTCGGTAAGTACGCCCGCCTTCCGCTGCACAGGCTGTGGGGCGGCGCCTACCGCAACCCGATCGACCTCGCCGCCTACCTCTTCATCAACGATCCCGCCAAAGTCGGCGATGCCGCCCGCGCTTTCCTGGAGCGTGGCTACCGGTCGTTCAAGCTCAAGATCGGCGTCGATCCCGTTTCCGACATCACGCTCACGCGCGCGGTCCGCGAGGCGATTGGTCCCGATACGCCGTTGCGGGTCGACGTGAACGGCGCATGGACTCCCGGCACCGCCCGGCGCCAGCTCGACCGCCTGCGGGCGTTCGACTTGAGCTACGTTGAGCAGCCGCTCGAGCACGACGACCTGGCTGGTCATGCGGCACTGCGCGCGTCGCAGCCGGTCCCGATCGCGTTGGACGAGTCGGCGTACACGTTGAACGACGTCGGCAATATCGTGCGTGCCGGCGCCGCGGACGTGATCCTCGTCGATCCGCACGAGGCGGGTGGCCTCTGGGCATGCTTGAAGTGCGCGGCCGTTGCGGAATCGGTTGGCATTCCGGTCACGCTGCATAGCGGCGGCGAGCTTGGGCTCTCGCAGGCAGCGTATCTGCATCTCGCCGCGAGCATTCCCAACATGACGATCGCGATCGACACGGAGCTCGATTATCTCTCCGACGACATCACGACCACGCGCTTCGTGGCCGACGGCGGCGTGCTGCCGGTGCCTACCGCACCGGGCTTGGGAGTCGACGTCGATCCGGACCAGCTCGAACGCTATGCGGTGCAAGAGATCCGCGGCGCTTATCTCGATCCGAAACGCCCGGGCTGGTTCCCCACAAAGCCCGCTTATTGATCCGATTAAAGGAGAGGACATCATGAAGAACTGGTTGCGGCATGGAGCTCTGGCGGGTGTGTTGCTGGCGACGGCACTGGGCGCGGCAGCTCAGGACTATCCGAACAAGCCGGTGCGCTTCATCGTCCCCTATCCGGTGGGCGGTGCGTCAGACATCACCGCGCGGCTCATCGCCGATAGGCTGTCCAAGAAATGGGGCCAATCCGTTTTCGTCGAGAACAAGGCCGGCGCCAACGGCATCATCGGTACCGAGATGATCGCCAAGGCGCCGCCGGACGGCTACACGCTGGGCCTCATCGCGAGCTCGCACGTCGGCAACCCGTTCTCGTACAAGACGATCCCATTCGATACGCTCAATGACCTGCAGCCGATCACGCAGACCGCTAACGTGCAGCTTGGGCTTGTCGTCCATCCGAAGCTCGGCGTGAGTAACGTCCAGGAGCTCGTTGCACTGCTCAAGAAAGAGCCCGGCAAGATCGACTACGCGTCGACCGGCCCTGGAGGCAATCCACACCTCTTCGCCGAAGTGTTCATGCAGCTATCCGGCACGCAAATGACGCAGATACCTTACAAGGGCAGCTCCGCGGCGCACCCGGATCTCCTCTCCGGACAGGTCCCAGTGATGTTCGATGCAGTCGCTGCCGTCATGCCGCACGTCAAGGCGGGCAAGATCAAGCTGCTGGCGGTCTCCGGCGCTAAGCGCGCGACGCTGCTGCCCGACGTCCCGACACTGGCGGAGGCCGGCGTCAAGGGCTACGGCATGACGTCGTGGGGCGGTGTGATCGCGCCCACGAAGGTGCAAAAGCCGATCATCCAGAAGGTCCACAAGGACATCGTCGCCGTGCTGAGCGAGCCCGACGTCCGCGAACGGCTGACGCAGCTTGGCGCGGACGTCGTCGCCGGAACGCCGGAGGAGTTCGACGCGCTGCTGCGCTCCGAAACTGTCCGCTACCAAAAGCTCATCAAGGACGCCGGCATTGTTCCCGAGTGAGCTCCAACTTTCCGGAGGGATATCCGGGCTGTCGACAACCACCGCGCAGCGCGTCGCCGACGATTTGCGCCGGCGCATTCTGCACGGTGAGCTCAAGCCCGGACAGCGCTTGAAGATCGACGATCTCGCGGACCTTTGTGCAGTAAGCCACATGCCGATCCGCGTGGCGCTGCGCGAGCTCGAAGGTGAAGGCGTGCTGGAAATGCTGGCGCATCGCGGCGCGATCGTCCGTGGCGTCGACGCGACGTTCGTGCGCAACGCCTACGACGTGCGCGAGGCCATCGAGGGCATGTTGACCGAACGCTGCACCGAGCGCATCGACGCCGCGGGCTTGGCGCGCCTCGAGGCAGCGATCGCCGCGCACGAAGCCGTTGCGCAGAAGCGCGGTACACCGCGCATTCTCGACGCCAACCGTGCGATCCACGATGCGATCAACGCCGCTGCGGCGAATCCCGAGGCGTTGCGCGTGCTCAACCAGGGCCGGTTGCTGATCGAGGCGTTGCGCGTACGCTTCGGCTACGGGCCGCGGCGCCTCGAAGACGTCGTGGCACAGCATCGGGCGATGTACCGCGCGATCGTGAGGCGCGATGTCGAACGCGCGGGCCGGCTGGCGCGTGCCCACTGCGTCGCCGCGCGCGATGACTTGCTGGCGCGGATGGTGGCTTAGGGCGGGGTACTTGATCGTTCGCTCGATTGCTGGATGCACACGCCACGCGTGTTGCAGCCCGGCAAGCCGGTGCAAAACTGACGCGGCATCGCGGGAGGAATATCGATGTACCACCTGACACCCGTCCGGACGCTTGGTCTCGCGCGCGCGTCGCACCGCGACCGGCCGCGGCACTTAAGCGCCGCGAGCGGCCTGGTACGCGTCGGTGCCTATCTCTACGTCATCGCCGACGACGAGCATCATCTCGGCGTGTTTCCTGCTTCCGGTCGCGCGCCGGGAATGCTGCTGCGCGTGCGGCCGGGGACCTTGCCCGCGAAGAAGAAAGAACGCAAACGGGTAAAGCCGGATTTCGAGTCACTCGTCTTGTTGCCGCCATTCTCCGGCTATCCCGCGGGTGCGTTGCTTGCGCTTGGCTCGGGGTCACGCCCGAACCGGCGCACCGGCGCGCTGCTGGCGCTCGATGCGCACGGCGCCATTCGAAGCCACGCGCGCGCGATCGGCCTCGAGCCGTGGTACGTCGTCCTCGCGCGCGAGTTCCGGACTGTGAACATCGAAGGCGCGTTCATCGCGGGTACTCATCTGTCTCTCCTGCAACGAGGCAACAAGGGCGATGCGCGCAACGCTCGCATTCGCATCGCGCTTGCGCCGGTGTTGAGGGCGATCGCAGCGGGAGACCCGATGCCCCGCCCGGCGTTAAGCGATATCGTCGAATTCAACCTCGGAACGATCGCCGGCGTGCCCCTCTGTTTCACCGATGGAGCTGCGCTACCGGGCGGCGCATTCGCTTTCACAGCGGTTGCCGAGGACAGCGAAGACAGCTACGCCGACGGCGGCTGTGCCGGCTCGGCGATCGGCATCGCGAGCGCGGACAACCGGCTTCTCGCGCTGTGGCGGCTCGAGCCTGCGCTCAAAGTCGAAGGGATCGCGGCCCGGGTCATTGGCAACGCGATCGAGCTCGCAGTCGTCACCGACGCAGACGACCATGCGATCGTGGCGCGCCTACTGCGTTGCCGGTTGCGGTGGTGAAAACCTAGCTCGGGCAGGCCATGCATCGCCGACGATCAAACCGGAACGGTGTGCTCTGCCCCAAAGCGTGATGACCGCCGGCGCCGGCACGCCGTGTGGCAGTTGCTGGGTGAGGATCGATCATGCTTGCGCGAGCGTCAGATCGAGCCCGTCACCATCCATCGTAAGCGTCCTCGCTTCACCCTCAGGCAGATGCACACCCACCGTGCCCTCCACGAACGTGCCGCGACCGTCGAGGCGACGCACGGTGATATGCAGGCGATCTTCCCTCGTGTCGAGTCGGAGCTCAGCCAGCATCAACGCACCATCCCGCCACGCTTCGCTGAGCCCGTCGTCCTCGACCCAGCGGCTCGGGCGCACCGCCGCGTTAATGCCGTCCGGGACGGGAAACCCGAGCAGCGCGCGCGATGGCTCTTCGGTGCGGCGCGTGAAATCGTCGCTGCCGGTCACCGGGATCACGGCGCCCGCGCGAACGAAGAGCGGCAGGCGATCGATCGGCGTCGCGACGGTAATCGATTGCCCGGCGTCGTGCCACACGCCGGTCTCGTATTCGTACCAGCCGGGTGTTGACGCGTCGCGCGGGAGGTAGAGGCGGCGTTCACGGGCGCCTGGCTCGAACACCGGCGCGACCAGCAGGTCGGGACCCACGAGCATTTCGTCGTTGTCGTCCCAGCACACGCGGTCGTCGGCGAAGTCGAAAAACGTCGGTCGCAATACCGGTAGGTGATCGCTGCTCGCGAGCCAGCGCTGCGTGTAGAGGTAAGGCATGAGCCGCAAGCGCAGCTCGATCGCCGCGCGAATGTGCTTGGTGGCGTCCGCGTGCAGCCACGGCGTGTTGACGCTGCCGTCGTCCTTCCACGAATTCATGATGAACCGCGGATTGAGCGCGCAGGCCTGCGCCCAGCGGATCAAGAGTTCGGCGTCGGGAATCGGCCCGGCGAAGCCGCCGACGTCGTGACCGATATCGAACAGCCCGGAGAGCCCGAGGTTAAGCGCCATGCGCTGGTTCCAGCGCAAGGTCTTCCAGCTTGTCGTGTTGTCGCCGGTCCAGGTCTGGGCATAGCGCTGGATGCCGGGCGGCCCAGCGCGGGTGATCGTGTAGACGCGTTCCGCCGGCGCGTGCCGACGCTGCGCCTCGAACGTCGCCCGCGTCATCAGCAGCGCCTGCAACGGGCGCGCACGCGCAATCGGCAAGGGATTGCCGAACCCGTGCACAATTCCGTCCTCGTCCCAGATCTCGTACTCGTTGTTGTCATTCCAGCCGGCGTCGATACCGGCAGCCAGCACTTGCGTCGTGAGCCCTC
>Ga0136617_10001516_pt1 | contig 20589 bp, 19 predicted proteins | sample AntDrymUQ3222106_2_FD_129672 | JGI IMG/M metagenome (GOLD analysis project Ga0136617, IMG submission 129672) | Polar desert sand microbial communities from Dry Valleys, Antarctica - metaG UQ322 (21.06) | ecosystem: Environmental > Terrestrial > Soil > Desert | place: Antarctica: Dry Valley...
GCTTGCGCTGCCGAGGATCGTGAGCTCGGTTGACGATCAGCTGTCCCGCAGGCGATCGACGTTTCTCGCGACGACGTCGAGCCGGGACCCGGCGCCGATATCGAGCTCGGCCCGCGCCTCGCGTGCCGCATCGAGGTCGACGTCGACGATCTCGAGGCACTCCTCGCGGCCGGCACGGACGAGTTCGCGTCCCCAAGGGTCGAGCACTCTCGAGCCGCCCCAGTAACGGAGCCCGGCCTCGTCGCCCGACCGGTTCACGAAGACGACGTGGAGCTGCGAGAGGCGCGCGATCCCGCGAAGGAGGTCGTCCCACGTCCGCGGAATGTCGAGTCGCTCGCCCGGGAGCCCGTCGGCACTTGCTGCGACGACGACCAGGAGTTGCGCGCCGTCGCGGGCGGCGAGCCACGGAGCGACCTCGTGCCAGGCGTCGTAGCACACGAGCATCGCGACCCGCCCGGCGCTCGCGTCGAACGCAGCGATCTCCGCTCCCGAAGCGAAGAGGTCCTGCTCGGCCCAGCGTCCGCCCGCGAGGTAGACCTTGCGATGCACGTGCACGACCGTGCCGCGCTCGAGCCAGCCGGCGCTCGAGAACAGACCGAGGACGTTCCGGCCGATGTCACCCGGCAGCAACTGCGACACGGCAAACACGAGCACGCTGAGCAGGACGAGCGTGACGACCGAGCGCGAGGCGCTTGAGCAGGAACCGGGCGATGACCGTCCTCCATCCAGACGGCCGGGCCGCCACGCCTGGGCGTGACGACCCGGCCGGTCGGGCGGCTAGGCGAGCGAAGTGCGGCTGATGTAGATCGTGGCCTGCGCGTCGGCCTTGTAGCCCGTCACCCGCTTCAACCCCGCTCCCAGGTAGTTGTAGAAATAGGGGATGATCACCGGCGTCTGCTCAAGCAGCAACTGCTGCATCTGCTTCTCGTACCGCTGCTGATCCTTGAGCGCGATCGCCGCGACGAACGACTTCGCCGCAGCGTCGAAGCGCTTGCTCGACCAGTGCGCGGCGTTCCAGATCCCGTTCGACTGGAAGGCCGCGGTCAGCAGCACGTTCGGCACCGCTCGATGACCCCAGTTGGTGATGTTCATCTCCGTGTTCAGCCAGGGCGTCGTCCCCCAGCCCCGAGGCGCCCCTGTCGAGGAGCCTGCGAAGTACGCGGTCGGCGTGAGGATGTTGAGCCTCAGGTCGATGCCGATCGCCCTGACGGAGCGCTGGATGATCTGCGCCAGCTGTGGGATCTCGCCGACACTCAGCGTCGTGAGCACGACCTTGAAGCCACGCGAGTGGCCGGCCTGGGTCATCAGCTGCTTCGCCTTCTTCAGATCCTTCTTCCGCTGCGGCACGCTCTTGTCGGTCGACGGGTACACGGGTGCGAACGGCGAGTCGTTCCCCAGGTCTCCCAGGTTGTTGAAGAGCGTCTTGAGGATCGCCGGCCGGTCGAGCGTGAGCGCGATCGCCTGACGGACGAGCGGGTTCTTGAGCGGGTTCTTCGCGTCGACCCGCATCGGCACCTGGCGATGGGTGGCGCCGCGCGCGTTGAAGATCTGCACGTTCGGGCTGTTGAAGAGCGCCCGACCGGTCGCGAAGTTGACCTGACCGACCAGGTCGACCTGGCTCCCGAGCAGCGCCGAGACCGACGCCGAGTCGTCCGAGTAATACGTCACGTCGACCCCGTCGAGCGCGACGGTGCCACCCCACCAACCGGGGTTGCGCTCGTACTTCGCACCGACGCCCGGGTTGTACGAGACGAGGCGGAACGCGCCGGTCGTCTGCGGCGTCTTGTCGAAGGTGCCGAGCTTGTAGGCCGCCGGCAGCAGAATCGACTGATACGTGGTCGAGCTCGTCAGGTAGGGGAAGCTCGCCGTCGGCGCATCGAGGGTGAACTCGACCGTGAGGTTGTCGATCTTCTTGATGCCGCTGGGCGAGAGAACGCCCTTGAAGGCCGACAGCGCCTGTGACCCCGAGCTCGGGTCAGTGAGACGGGCGTACGTCGCCACGACGTCGTCAGCGTTGAAAACCTCCCCGCTCTGGAACCTCACGCCGGGCCGGAGCTTGTACGTCCACACCGACGCGTTCGCGTTCGGCTTCCAGCTCGTCGCCAGCTCGGGCAGGAGCGTCAGGGTGGGCGTCGCCCGCGTGAGGAACTCGCCGGCGATGCCGCCTGTCTGGAGATCGCCGACGTTGTTGTAGGTGTGGGGGTTGAGTCCCGCCGCCACCGGAGGCGGGATGATGCCGACCCGCAGGCGGCCACCCACCTTGACCGCGCGCGCGGCAGGCTTCGCGAAGGCGGGCGCCGCCCGGCCGAAGGCGCCCAGCGCGACGCCGATCGCCGTCACCGACAGACCGAGGACGCTCGCTCGGCGGATGAACTCCTGGCGATCCATCTCGCCGCTGGCGAGATCGTCGAGCAGTGCGTTCTCGAGCGGTCCCGCGTCGTCGCGGCGGTACTCGTCGAGCCGCTTCATCATGTCGCCGTTCATTTGACCCCTTCCGTTCGCGGAGAAGTTTGGAGGATAGATCCGATTCGAAGTTGCGGCGTGCGAGCGACCGAGCGCCGCAACAGAGATGGGACGCATGTCGTTTGGTACCAGTCCTCCCTTTATTTCACGCACGCAGCGATGCGTCAAGCGGCACGTCCGATTCCGCGGACTGGCTCTACCTGCTCGACGCGTCAGCACGGCCGACGCTGATGCTCGTCCTCGTCGCCGCACTGCTGTCGGTCGCCGCGCTGTCAGCGTTCTCGGTCTTCGACCGCCCCGTCTATTCGGCGGGGGCGGCCTGAGCGATCGGTCACGCCGTCGTCCTTCCGGATCCGAGCGCCCCGGCTCGAACGAGCGCCTGGACGCGCTGGACGTCGCCGGACAGGGAGCGATCCTCCAAGACGGGAGGCACGACCATCCCGAGCTCGTCGATCACGATCATGAGAATCGGGGAGGCGAGCGGGCTCGATCGCAACGTGGCCGCCTGACGAAGCGCGACGAGCTCGCACGCGACACCCGCTTCGAGATCGTCGAGGGCGCGGTCGAGGCGCTCGGCGACGAGGAAGGTGAACGACTGGACGTCCTCCTGACCCGTCGAGGTGTCCATGGCGTTGACCGAAGCCGGGGCCGAGAGCAGCCGCGCATCCGCGGCCAACGCGACCACCGTCTTGTGGAGTGCGACGACGCCCGCTTGAACACCCGGCATGCTCGTGAGCTGATCGGGTAGCCCCGAATAGCGCGTGTCGAGCAGCCGGTGTAACCGCTTCTCGACGAGATTCACGACGTGCGAGACCGCGATGCCGAGCGTCTCGAGCGCGATCGTCGTCTCGAGCGCGTGGAAACCGCCGCTCGGGAAGAGGCCGACCGGGCCCGTGGCGTCCTCGAGAAAGAGCGGACTGTCGGTGACCGCGCGAAGACCGCGTCCCACCACCGCGTCGAGGCCGTCAACGGCGTGCAGAGCCGCCCCATGGACCTGCGGCAAGATCCGTGTCGAAACCGGTGGCTGTGCCGTCGCCTCCCACACCGGCGCCCGGTCGAGGAGCTCGGCGACGTGGCGGCTCACGCGGAGCTGGGCGTCGTCACCGCTCAGGGCGACGACGCGCGGGGAGAGCGCACGTGCGGACGAGCCGGTGAGCGCCACTCCGAGGACGGCCGCGGTCGTCGCGGCGTCGAGCAGCAATCGAAAGCGCTCGGCGAGGCGAGCTGCGAGCGCGGTCGCGAACGGGGAGCCGCCGATCAAGGCAAGGCCCTCCTTCGGCTTCGGCGCAAACGGCTCGATTCCGGCGCGTCGCAAAGCGTCGGCGGCTGTCGCAGGCCCGCCGTCTTCGAGCTCGACGAATCCCTCGCCGACGAACGTCTGGAACAGATGGGCGAGGGGCCCGATCTCACCGGCTGCGCCGTAGGGCCCTCGCGGCACAACGGGAGACCAGCGGTCGTTGATCCGGTCGGCGAGAAAGCGGCAGGCATCCGCGCTGACGCCCACGGCTCCCGTGAGGAACCCGATCAGCCGGAGCAGCATCGCCCCACGCACGACCTCGGCGGGGAGCGCCTGACCGAGACCTGCGGCTCGGGCGGTCAGGAGCGAGCGCTGCAGCGCATCTTGGTCCGCGTCTCCGACCTCGATACTCGCGAGGTGACCCAGACCGGTGGTGACGCCGTAGGCGGGCGCCCCCGCGCGCAGATACTCGAGCATCCGGGCTCGGGCGGCGTCGACTCCGGCGAGGGTCGCATCGGCGATCGCGAGCTGCTCGTGGTCGCGGACGATCCGCGCGTACGCGCCACGGTCGATCCCGTCGTGTCCGAGCGTGATCACGATCGGTACCGCAGCGTTGCGCCGATCCCGCGTGCCCGCGCACGGTCGACGGCGAGGCTCGCGACCGCCACGTCCGTCGTCGCGAGGCCGCGGTGCCAGAAGAGGATCCGCTCGTCGTCGACCCGGCCCGGCTTCTGACCCGCCAGGACGTCACCGAGCTCGGCGTGAAGCGATCCTTCGGTGAGGAGCCCCGCTCGAACGTGTGGGCGGAGCGCGCCGAACGGATCGTCGCGACCGCACTGACCCCAGTCGTCGACGACGACCTTCGGGAAGCGGTCGAGCACGTCGAGCTCGAGCACGCTCATCGTCCCGTAGGGCACGAGCAGCGTGCATGCCTCGAGCCATGCGGTGCGGAGGACGGGCTCGGGGCGCTCGAGGCGGGTCGCTTCGACGACGATGTCGGCGCCGACCACGGCCTCTTCGATCGTGTCGGTCACGCGGATCGGCTTGCCGAGCGCCGCTTCGAGCTGCTCCCCGAAGCGGACACGGGACTCGGGTCTCTTGCTCGTGACGCGGATCTCCTCGAAGTCGAAGAGGCCGTCGAGCATCGTGACGTTCGAGAACGCCGTTCCGCGTGCGCCAACATGAGCCAGCACGCGCGAGCCTGGTCGCCCGAGCTCGCGACCACCGAGCGCGGTGAGCGCGCCTGTGCGTCGCTCGGTGATCTCCGTCGCGTCGACAATCGCGAGCGGGACGCCGGTCCGCGGGTCGTACAGCGTGACGAGCGCGAGCTCGGACGGAAGCCCACGCTCGTGGTTTGCGACGTAGTCGCCGACGATCTTGACGCCGGTCACGCCGAGCGGCCACACGGTCGCCCGCAGCACGTTGAAATGTCCCGGGAACGCCGGGTCGGGCACGTGGTGCACACGCGGGTCGAGGGTGACGGCCCGCTCTCCCTGGGCACGAACAGCCGTCTCGACCGCGCCCAGCACGTCGGCATCCGAGAGCGCGATCGCCCGGACGTCGTCGCCCGAGAGGAACAGCAGGTCGAGAGGAGCGTGCGCGATGGACGCGAGGATACGCGGCTTCCGGTACATGACTGGTCTACGCTGGCGAAGTGCGAGCGATCGTCTTCACAGGCGCGGGCGGCAACGAGGTCGTCAGGCTCGAAGAGCGACCCGACCCGGTGCCCGCCGGCGACGATGTCCTGCTGGAAGTTCGCTACGCCGCCCTCAACGGCGCCGACCTCGCACAGCGGGCAGGCCGGTATCCGGCGCCTCCGGGCTCCCCGCCCGACGTGCCCGGGATCGAGACGGCCGGCACGGTGATCGCCTGCGGCCCGACGGTGCGACAGTTCGAGGTCGGCGACCGGGTGTTCGGGATCGTTGGAGGCGGGGGGCTCGCCGACCGCGTTCTCGTTCACGAAAGGCACGTTGTCTCGGTCCCGGCGAACCTCGACGAGCTCGCCGCAGCGGCCGTGCCCGAGGTGTTCGTGACCGCGCACGACGCAATCGTGTCCCTGGCGGGCTTGAGGATGGGCGAACTGCTCGTGGTCAGCGGAGCGAACGGAGGGGTCGGCACCGCCGCCGTCCAGATCGGCGTGGCAGCGGGCGCACGCGTGCTCGCTACCGTCCGCTCCGCCGAGGTTCGGACCCGGGTCGCCGACCTCGGCGCCGAGACGATCGCCCCCGAGCAGCTCGTCGCCCGGGCACGCGAGCTCGGCGGCGCGGACGTGATCCTCGAGCTGGTCGGGTCACCCAACCTCGAGCGCGACTTCCAGGCGCTCGCGACGAAGGGTCGCATCGTGATCGTCGGCACGGGCGCGGGTGACGAAGCGCCGCTCTCGCTGGGAACCTTGATGGCCAAGCGGGCGCGGCTGATCGGCACCGTGCTCCGCGCCCGTCCGCTCGAGGAGAAGGCCGCGGCGGTGCAGGCCTTCGCGCGCGAGGTCGTGCCGCACCTCGCGTCCGGCCGAATCGTGCCGCTCGTCGATCGGGTCTTTCCCGCGGCCGATGCTGCGAGGGCGTTCGATCGGATGCAGCAGCCAGGGAAGCTCGGCAAAGTGCTGCTCGATGTCGAGGTGTGAGTGGCGAAGATCGCGTTCATCGCCCACTGCCTCCTCAACCAGAACGCGAAGGTCCTCGGCGGCGCAAAGCGACCGGGGATGTGGGAGCCCACCATCGACCTCCTGGTCGAGAAGGGCTGGACGATCAGGCAGATGCCGTGCCCCGAGCTTGCGTTCGGGGGCGCCAAACGGTTCTGGTGGGTACGCGAGCAGGCCGATACCCCGCTCTACCGGCGTCACTGTCGCCGTCTCGCAGCGACCGTCGCCGCGGTGATGGAGCCGCATGTCTCGGCAGGCGACGACGTGATTCTCGTCGGGGTCGACTCGAGCCCGACGATGGGCGTGGACTTCCAACCCTCGTCCGCGACGTGGGGTGGCGAGCCGAATCTCGGCGAGGACGACGCGATGCTCGTCGCTGGCGAGGGGATCTTCCTCGAGGAGCTCCGCGCCGAGCTCGGTTCGCGCGGGCTGCCGCTGCCACGGCGCACCGGCATCCGGCACTGGTTCCCCGGCTACGAGCCCGAGGAGGAGCGGGCGCGGCTCATCGCGCTGCTCGAAGGTGACCCTTGAACGAGGACCCGCGATCCCGGCGTGTCGTAGTGATCTCCGACGATTCGCTCGCCTCCCGCATCGCGGAGCTGCGCGACTCCGGTTTCGGGGTGATGCAGCTTCCGCCGACCGAGCTTGCCCGCGACGTCGCGGCCGCGTGGCTCGACCAGACCGCAGAGCAGATCGCCGAGTTATTGCGGTCGGACTACGAGGTCATGCTGGCCGATGGTGGCGCCTGGGCGGCGGAGCTCGACGATGCGCTCGCTGCTGTCGGCGTCGCGCCACTGCCGAGGCTCGCCCCTACACTCTCGTCGTTGTCCGAGCCCTTATCGTCCTGCACCGAGTGGGCGCCGAGCCCACGCCGGGTACGGGTCGTTTTCGGAGGCGAGACCGTGGCCGAGAGCACACGGATGATGTTGCTGCGACAGCACGGCTTCCTGCCCGTCTACTACTTCCCCGCGGACGACGTTCGTCTGGAGCTGCTCGAGCCCAGCGAGCACACGACGTACTCGCCCTACAAGGGCACAGCCTCGTACTGGTCGGTTCGCGTCGGCGATCGCTCTGCGCCGAGCACTGCGTGGAGCTACCTCGACCCGAACACCGGATCGCCCGACACGCGCGGCTTCTACTCGTTCGACTTCCACAGCATGGACGCCTGGTTCGAGGAGGACGAGCAGATCTTTGTCCACGCGCGCGACCCGTTTCATCGCGTGGACGCTCTGCGTAGCTCACGCCACGTGCGGGTCGAGATCGACGGCACCGTCGTCGCCGACAGCACGCGACCGGTGCTCCTCTTCGAGACGAGCCTCGTCACCCGGTACTACCTGCCGCGCGAGGACGTGCGGGAGGAGTTGTTCGAGCCGAGCGCGACCTACACGATGTGCCCGTACAAGGGCCGCGCGGGCTACGTCTCGGTCAGGATCGGCGAGACCCTTCACGAGGACGCCGCCTGGACCTATCCGATGCCCTTGCCCGACGTCGCCCGGATCGAGAATCACCTGTGTTTCTGGAACGAGCGCTACTCGATCGAGGTCGACGGTGCGCGGCTCCCGACCCCGATCGCTCGCGCGGGTGTGGACGGCGGCGAGACTCTGGAGCCGAAGCGGCTCTTCTTCGGGGTTCCACCGCCGGCCAGCATGCTCGGCGCGAAGCCTGGAGCGCTGCAGCACGACTTCGCGCGTTCGAACGGCCGTGCCGAGGGCCCTCCGTTGCAGCACGTCGACATTGCAGTCGAGCGTGCAGGGGGGCCGCCGACTCAGTAGCGACCCTCGGCCGATCGTGCGCAGCTCGCGCCGCAAACGTAAAAACCCTTGTGGCAGTGTGTTACAAGGTACGTCCGGCCACCCGTCCAGCGACGGCCGGACCGTCAGACGTGGGCTCAGGCGAGCGAGGTACGGCCAAGGTAGAAGTTGCCGATCGGGCTGACGTCGAACCCGCGCACGTTCTTCGCGGCGGCGTCGATCGAGTTGTAGAAGTAGGGGAACAAGATCGGCGTGTCGTTGAGTAGATGCTGCTGGATCTGCCTGGCGTAGCGCCGCTGGTCACGCATCGAGATCGCACCGGCGAAGGAGTCGGCCAGCCGGTCGTAGCGCTTGCTCGAGTAGTGCGCCGCGTTCCAGACGCCACCCGTCTTCAACGCCGCGCCGAGGAAGACGTTCGGGACGGCGCGGTGGCCCCAGTCGGTGATGGTGATCGGCGCGTTCAGCCAGGGCGTTGTGCCCGAGCCGGACGGTGGGCCGGTCTGCGAGCCGGCGAAGTACGCCGTTGCGGTGAGGAGCTTGATGTTGAGCTTGATCCCGATCGCCAGCACCGAGCGCTGGATGATCTGCGCGAGCTGCGGGATCTCCCCGACCTTCTCGGTCGTCAGCTCGATCGAGAACCCGCTCTGATACCCAGCGGCCCGCATCAACTCCTTGGCTTGGCGCAGGTCCTTGCGACGCTGCGGCACGGACGGGTCGGTCGACGGGTAGACAGGAGCGAACGGCGAGTCGTTACCGACGTCGGCGTATCTCGAGAAGAGCGTCTTGACGATCGACGGCCGGTCGAGCGTGAGCGCCATCGCGCGCCTGACACGTGGGTCGGCAAGCGGGTTCTCGAGGTCGGTTCGGATCGGCACCTGCCGGTGCGTGGCAGACTTCACGCCGATGATCCGGACTCTCGGGTTGTTGAAGAGCGCTCGGCTGCTCGCGAAGGCGATGTTGATGAGATCGATCTGGCCGCCCAGCAATGCCGCGACCGCGGCCGAGTCGTCGGAGTAATAGGTCACGTCGACGCCGTCGAGCGGCGCCCGGCCGCCCCACCAGTCGTCGTTGCGGTCGTACTTCGCCCCCACCCCCGGCGTATAGCCGACGAGCCTGAAGGCTCCGGTGACCTGCGGCTGCTTCTCGAAGGTGCCGAGCTTGTAGCTCGCAGGGAGGATGATCGCCTGGAATGTGGTCGAGCTCGTCAGGTACGGGAAGCTCGCTGTCGGCGCGCTCAGCTTGAACTGCACGGTGAGATCGTCGAGCTTCCGGACGCCCGACGGCGCGAGAATGCCCTTGAACGCGGACAGCGCCTGCGAGCCGGTCTTCGAGTCCGTGAGACGCTTGAACGTCGCGACGACGTCGTCCGCGTTCAGCGGCTGACCGTTCTGGAACGTGACACCGCGGCGCAGCTTGTAGGTCCAGACCGTCGCGTTCGCATTCGGTTTCCAGCTGACCGCGAGCTCCGGATTGATGACCAGGTTCTTCGCCGCGCGATTGAGGAACTCCCCTCCGATCCCACCGGTCGCAAGTCCGCCGACATCGGCGTATGTGTGCGGATCGAGCCCTTTGGTCGGCGGCGGGTTGATGCCGAGCCGCAGGCGGCCGCCGACCTTGGCCGCGCCGGCGCTCGCGAACGCGAGCGGCGCCTCGCCGGCGACCCCAAACGCGACGGCGATCGTCGAGGCAGACATCCCGAAGACCGTCGCGCGACGGATGAACTCCCCTCGATCGAACTCACCGTCGACGAGCTCGTCGATGAGGGTGTTCTCGATCGGCCCTGCTTCTTCCCGGCGGTACTCCTCCAGCCGTCTCCGTGTCTCGCGATCCATGCGACCCGCTCCTTTCGATCGCTCCTCGGACCGCGATCGCGGCACCCGCAGCGAGACAGAGAGTCTACAGCAGCTCGCTCCTTGAGCGGCCCGCGATCTGCGTACCCTTGGGCGCATGGCCGGTGGGGCGCACCCGTTCACACTCGAGCGGATCGACGGCGACCCGGTGTCGCTCGACGCGCTGACCGAGCACGGGCCCGTGGTGCTCGTGTTCGCGCACGGCGACTGCCCGACCTCGACGCTTGCGCTCCGGCGTCTCGCGGCGCTCGATGGGACGCAGGGCGCCACTCTCGCATGCGTGGCGGAGGAGACACCCGAGGCGGCGGCCCGTCTCGCCCGACGCACCGGGATCCGCTTTCCGGTGCTTTCGGAGCTTGCTCCGTTCGATGTCTCCCGGGCATACGGGATCGAGACCGTACCGACCGCGATCAGGATCGAGCAGGGCGCCGGCGTCACCGGCGCCGCGGTCGGCTGGGACGCCGACGCATACGCGCAACTCCTCGGCGCCGACCTCCCCGACGGAGAGCCGCGGCGCAAGCCGGGCTGCGGTGCGCGGTGGACCTACGAGGCTGCCGGCGGACTCGACGAGCTCGAGGACATGCTCGAACGAGGCTGGAGCGACGGGCTGCCGGTGGTGCCGCCGACCCCCGAGCGTGTCGAGGCGATGCTCGCCGGCAGGGACGCAGCTGCTTCACTCGGCCCCGTCCCACCCGCCCACGGCGAGGCGACGCTCGAACGGCTCGCCGCCTGCGCCGTGCTGGCCGGCTGTCGGCCCGCATTCTTCCCGGTGGTGCTCGCCGCGGCCGAGGCCGCGCTCGAGCCGGCGTTCAACGCGCACGGGATCGCCGTCACGACCCAGCCCGCCGGCCCGATCCTCGTCGTCAACGGACCGATCCGCGAGGCGGTTGGCCTCAACGGCGGTATGGGGGCGCTCGGCCCCGGTACCCGCGCGAACATGACGATCGGCCGGGCGCTGCGCCTGCTCCTCACGCTGACAGGTGGCGCGCGGCCCGGTGGCCTCGACCGCGCAACGCTTGGTCACGCCGGCAAGCTGGGAACATGCTTCGCCGAGCAGGAAGAGGCGAGCCCCTGGGACTCGCTGCACGTCGAGCGCGGATTCGAGCCCGAGTGTTCGACGGTCACGCTCGTTGCCGGTGATGCGCCCCTCTCGATCTCCGACCACCGCAGCCGCACGCCCGAAGAGCTCGCAGCGACCCTCGCGTGGGCGGCAGCGAGCCACTGGAGTCCGTTTTGGTGGCCGATGGACGACGTCTCCCTCTATGTGCTCTGCCCCGAGCACGCAACGCTTTTCGGCGAGGCAGGCTGGAGCAAGGAGCGTGTCCGCCGAGCGATGTTCGAGGCGACTCGGCGAACGGCGGGCGAGCTGCGCCGCGGAGAGACGACGGGCTTCGTCCAGACGAGCGCCGACGATCAGCCGGTGGGCAAGTGGTCGTCGCCTGAGCAGATCATGATCGTCGTCGCCGGCGGTGAGGCGGGTCGCTTCTCGGCGGTCTTCGGCCCGTGCAACGGGATGCAGTCCCAGGTCATGACAAAGGAGATCCGATGGACTACGTGAGCCCGATCGACGACCGCACGGCCGAGCCGGTGGCGTTCGCCGAACGCGAAGCGGACCTTGCAGGACGACGCGTCGTCCTGCTCGACATCACGAAGAACCGTGGCAGCGAGCTGCTCGACCGGATCGAGCACCACCTCCGGCTGCGCGGAGCGGAGACGTTCCGCCTCTCGAAGGAGATCTTCTCGAAGCCGGCGTCGAGCGAGGTGATCGAGCGCGTTGCGATCCACGGCGATCTCGCGGTCGAGGCGCTTGCCGACTGAGGCTCCTGCGTGTCGTGCAGTGTGCACGACGCCGTACGTCTCGAGCGGCTCGGGATCCCGACGGCCGCGATCGGCACCGAGCCGTTCGTCGACGAGGCGCTCGAGCAAGCCCGCGTCCTCGGCATGCCTGCCTACCGCATGGTGCTGCTGCCGCACCCTGTGCAGCTCCTGACGACACCCGAGCTGCATGCCCTGGCCGACGCCGCGTTACCCGAGATCGTCGCTCGGCTCGTCGTTCAGGCGGACCGCTCTGGGAAGGGGTCGGGCTGCAGCCAGACCCCCTAGAGTGACCCCGTGAGCAGGCGGCCGCTACGCGTCGGGATCGTCGGCACGGGCTGGATCGCCACCGATCACATCTTTCTGCTGGGCAAGCTCGGGCACGAGGTCGTCGCCGTCTGCGATCTCGACCGCGAGCGAGCCGAGCGCGCGGCACCCGACGGGGCAGCCGTCTACGTGCACTGGCACGAGTTGCTCGAAGGCGAGTCGCTCGACGCGCTGTGGGTCGCAACGCCTCCTCTCCACCACCGTGAGCCGACGATCGCGGCGCTGACACGTGGGATTCCGGTCTTCCTCGAGAAGCCCGTCGGACGAACGATGGAGGACGCCGCGGCGATCGTCGAGACCAGCGAGCGGACGGGCGTCGTCTGTGCGGTTGGCTACCAATGGCACGCCACGGAGGCGCTCGAGGCCCTGCACGCCGAGCTCGCGGGACAACGTCTGGCGCTCCTGCTCGGTGTCAGCATCGGCCCGACCGCAGCCCGACCCTGGTTTCTCGATCGTGCGGGTGGCGGTGGCAACATTCTCGAGCGCGGCAGCCACCAGCTCGACCTGCAGCGCGCGATCGCGGGGGAGGTCGCCCGGGTCCAGGCAATTGCGTCGGACGTCCATCTTGCCCAGACGGAAACTGCGCCCGGGTCGATCGAGGACGCGGTCACTCTCGTGCTCCAGTTCGAGAGCGGGGCCGTCGGCACCGTCGTCCTCGCCTGGACGAGGCAGGGTCAGCCGGGCATGTACTCACTCGACGTCGTCGCGACCGACGCCACCGTGCGGATCAAGCTCGACCCGGCGTTCACGCTCACCGGTCAGGTCGGCGACCGACGGGTGAAGACGACGATGACGACACATCCCTTCGAGCGGGCGATCGAGCGCTTCGTCGAGGCGGTGCGGGCGGCCGACCCAGGCCGCGTGTTCTGCACACCGCGCGACGCGATGGGCACGCTCGCGACCGCACTCGCCTGCGAGCGGTCGCTGCTCGAGGGCGGCCGGGTCGTCGAGCCGGCCGAGCTCGTCGGCGGTTGAGCCGTCACGAGCTCAGCGGCTACCTCGTCCCCGCCGCACGCGAGCTGCCGTCGAACGCGGAGTACCTCGCCCACCTCGCTGTCTCGGCCGGCGACAAGCGCCTGATCCGGCTCGCATCGAACGAGAACACCGACCCGCCGTCACCTCGCGTCCGCGAGGCGCTCGAGCGAGCCCATCTCGACGCGAACCTGTCCCCGCCGCCGGTCCCGGCGCTCAGGCTCGCGCTTGCCGAGCGCTACAGCGTCACGCCGTCGCAGGTGCTCGTCTCGGCGGGGTCGACCGAGGTGATCGACGCAACGCTGCGCACGTTCGTCCGCGCCGGCGATGAGGTACTTGTCCCCCATCCGGGTTGGCCCGTCCTTCAGCGCCGGCTGCAGGCGCTCGAGGCTCGAACCGTCGAAGTGCCGCTCGACGTCGACGACGAGAGCTGGCGCTACGACGTCACCAGCATCCTCGCTGCGGTCAACCCTGCGACCAAGCTGATCGTCGTCTGCACGCCGAGCAACCCGACGGGGAACGCGATGTCCCTCGACGACGTGCGGCGCATCGCGGCAGTCGGCCTCCCGTTCCTCGTCGACGCCGCGTACGCCGACTTCGACCCGGACGTCGATCTCACCGGACTCGTCCACGAGCACTCGAACGTCGTTCTCACGCGGACGTTCTCGAAGGCGTACTGCTTGGCCGGTCTCCGCATCGGCTACGCCGTCGGCAACGCCGCGGTGCTCGACCACGTCGACCGCTTTCTCGTCCCGGGCAGCTCGATCAGCTCGGCCTCGTTGCACGCTGGGCTCGCGGCGCTCGAGGACGACGCCTACCACGACCGGCAGGTCGCCCGCATCATCCGTGAGCGGGAGCGCCTGCTACCCGCTCTGCGCGCACTCGGACTACGCGCATGGTCGTCGAGTGGCAACTTCGTGTCGGTCGACGCCTCCGGCTTCGACGACGGCGCCGAGGAGCTCGCGCGCAGGATCCTCGACGGCGGCGTCGTCGTCCGACCGCTCTACGACCTCGTCCGCATCAGCATCGGGCGCACCGAGGAGAACGACGTGTTGCTCGCCGCGGTAGCGGCTGCGGTCGGTCGTTAGAGCACTCCCGCCAACTCGACCGCGGCGCCGAGCAGCACGTTGGCGCCGTTGACACAGTCCTCCCAGGCCGTGTACTCGGCGGGATCGTGGCTGATCCCCCCCATCGACGGGACGAACACCATGCCGCTCGGCGTCACCGGGGCGAGCGCCTGCGCGTCGTGCCCCGCCCCCGACGGCAGCTCCATCGTGCTCAGCCCGAGCGCCCCGGCTGCGGAGGCGAAGGCGGCCCGCACGCGCTCGTGCGTCGGCGCGGGCTCCCACCGGCCGACCCGCTGCACCTCCACGTCGAGACCGAAGGCTGCAGCGTCGCTTCTCGCGCGGTCGGCGAGCGCCTGCTCGAGCGCGTCGAGCTCCGAGGGGTCGAGCGAGCGGCACTCGAGCCGCAACCGCGCAACGCCCGGGACGACGTTGAACGAGCCTGGCTCGGTCGCGATGTCGCCGACGGTGGCGACGCAGCCCGGGAACTCGCGCGTTACGACCTCTCGCACGCCGAGCACGAAGGCGGCGGCGCCGAGCGCGGCGTCGCGTCTTGCGTCCATCGGCGTCGTTCCCGCATGCCGCGCGTCACCCTCGAAGACGACCTGGAAGGAGCTCGAGCCGATGATCCCGCTCACGATCCCGATCTCGACACCCGCCCGCTCGAGCGTCGGCCCCTGCTCGATGTGCAGCTCGAGGTAGCCGGCCAGCGACGCCGGGTCGCGCGCCGCCGAGAGGAGCCCCCGCTCGGTCAGACCCACGCGCTCCAGCTCGTCCAGCAGCACTTCGCGTCCACCGCGCGGCGCGGCGAGCGTCTCCGCCGACAGCTCGCCCGTGAACGCCCAACTGCCGAGCGTGCCGATCAGGGTCCCTTCCTCGTCGGTGAAGTCGATCGCCTCGAGCGCCACGGGCAGCTCGAGCCCGGCGTCCTTGACCGAGCGGAGCGTCTCGAGCGCGCACACAACGCCGAGCGCGCCGTCGTAGCGGCCGCCGCTCCGCACCGAGTCGAGATGCGAGCCGAGCACGAGCGTCTGCGCGTCCGCGTCCCGCGACGGCAGCACAACAGAGTGGTTCGCCGCCGAGTCGACCCGAGTCTCTAGCCCGGCGGCGCGTCCACGTTCGAGGAACCAGGCGCGCGCCTCGAGGTGCGCAGCGGAGAACGTCGTGCGCACGACGCCTCCCGTGGGTGTGCCGCCGATCTGCGCAAGCGCCTCGAAGTCGCTGCGCAGACGCGCGGAGTCGACGCGAAGCGCCACCGGTCGATCCTATAGTGGCGCCGATGGACGACCCGATCCCGGCTTCCGTCCGCGCGCGCGACCTCGTCGGCTACGGGCCGGAGCCGCCGGTCTTCGAATGGCCGGACGGGGCAAAGGTCGTCGTCAATGTCGTCCTGGTCTACGAGGAGGGCTCCGAGTCCTCGGTGCTCTGGGGCGACACACGCAACGAGGGCTGGGGCGAGTACGCAGCCGCGGGTGTCCAGCCGCCGCAGCGCGATCGCGGTACCGAGGCGCATTACGAGTACGGCAGCCGGGCGGGTGTCTGGCGGCTCGCCCGGATCTTCGACGAGGCCCGAATTCCCGTCACCGTGTCGGCGGCCGCCGTCGCGCTCGAGCTGAACCCCGCGGTGCCGGCGTGGATGCACGAGCACGACCACGACCTGATGGGGCACGGCTGGCGCTGGCTCGAGCTGTGGCGTCTCACGCGCGACGAGGAGCGGGAGCACCTCAACCGCGCGATCGAGACGTACGAGCGGGTGCTCGGGGAGCGACCGCTCGGGTGGAACTGCCCCTCGTGGCCGACCGAGGCGACCCGCGAGCTCCTCGTCGAGGAGGGCGGCTTCCTCTACGACTCGGACAGCTGCGCCGACGACGTCCCTTACTACACCCTCTGCGGCACGACACCGTTCCTCGTCGTGCCCTACTCCAAGACCTACAACGACAGTCGCTTCCTGATGAACCCCGGCTTCGCGAGCCCGCGCGACTTCCTCGAGACGCTCACCATGGGTCTCGACGAGCTCGTCCACGAGGGCCGTGCGACGATGATGACCGTCGCGTTCCACGCGCGCTGGAGCGGTCAGGCTGCCCGTGCCGCCGTCGCGCGGGCGTTTCTCGACCACGCCGCTCGAACGCCGGGCGTCGCCTTCATGCGCCGCCTCGAGATCGCACGCTGGTGGCTCGACCGCTACCCGGCGCCTCTCGTCGAGGGCGGGAAGCGGTAGCACGACTAGCGTCGGCGCGATAAGATGCAACTGTGGTTGCAACTTCAGGCCGCGCCCGGTGACCGAAGAAGCCGGCGGAACGCGACGGTCGCGGGCAGCGAGATCGGAGCGCCGCAGCGCCAGGCAGCGACCCGCCCGGTTCGCCGCTTCGGGGCTGACGAACCACCTCGGCCCGATCCGGCTGCTCGACGAGGAGCAGCTCGCGGCGGTGCACGACGCCTCGCTCGCGCTGCTCCAGGACGTCGGCATGGAGTTCATGGGGGCCGCGGCACGCAACACGTTCCGGGCCGCGGGCGCGATCGTGGACGACGCGAGCGGGCTCGTCCGTCTCCCCCGCGAGGTCGTCGAGCACGCGATCGCGAGCGCTCCGTCCAGCTTTACCGTCACGCCGCGCGCGCCCGAGCGCGCGATCCAGGTTGGGGGCGACCATGTCGCATTCGGACTCGTCGCCGGGCCACCGACGGTGCACGATCGCGTGCGCGGTCGGCGCGCGGGGAATTTCGACGACTACGTCACGCTGCTGAAGCTCGCGCAGAGCTTCGACGTGATCCACTTCGTCGGCAACCAGCCGACGTCTCCTCAGGAGCTCCCTGTCGGGACGCGGCACCTCGACACGTATCGGGCGAATGTCACGTTCACGGACAGGACGTTCCACTGCCTCGCGATCGGCCGGGAACGGACGCTCGACGGGATCGAGACGATGGCGATCTCGCGGGGTCTGACGCGCGACGAGGTCGTCGACGACCCATGTGTCTTCACGATCATCTCCGTGAACTCGCCACGCCGGTTCGACGAAGCGATGACCGACGGGCTGATGACGATGGCGGAGCACGGTCAGCCCGCCGTGATCACGCCGTTCACGCTGATGGGAGCGATGACGCCGGTGACGCTCGCCGCCGCGCTCGTGCAGCAGAACGCCGAAGCGCTTGCGGGCATCGCCCTGACCCAGCTTGTCCGCCCGGGTGCGCCCGTCGTCTACGGGGCGTTCACCTCGAACGTCGACATGCGCAGCGGCGCACCGGCCTTCGGCACCCCCGAGAACGCCCGCGCGACGATCGCCGCCGGGCAGCTCGCCCGCCTCTACGGGCTGCCGTACAGGGCGAGCAACGCAAGCGCCAGTAACGCGCTGGACGCGCAGGCGGCGTACGAGTCGGAGATGTCGATCTGGTCGGCGATCCTCGGCGGCGCAAACCTCGTCTACCACGGCGCCGGCTGGATGGAAGGAGGTCTCACGGCCTCGTTCGAGAAGATCGTGCTCGACGTCGAGATGCTGCAGATGATGGCGGTCACGATGGCGCCCGTCGGGGAGGTCAACGCCCAGGAGATCGCGGAGGGGGTGGCCGCGATTGCGGAGGTTCCCACCGGCGGTCATTTCTTCGGCTCCGCGCACACCCTCACGCGCTTCGAGACCGCGTTCTACCGACCGCTCGTCTCGGACTGGCAAAACTACGAGAACTGGGAGGCCGCCGGCTCGCTCCCCGCGGAGGAGCGCGCCACCCTCGTCTGGCAGGAGGCGCTCGAGCGCTACGAGCAGCCACCGCTCGAGCCCGAGGTCGCCGAGGCGCTGGACGCGTTCGTCTCCCGGCGGCAGCTCGAGCTAGTAGGGGTCGATCATTGACGGTCGTGCTCGTGATCAGCGAGCACGAGGCCGGTCTCACCGCCGAGCGCCGGGCGCTCTACGAGACCACGCGAGCGCGACTGTCCTCTCTCGCGGGCGCCGCGGTGGAGTCCGTGCAGTACGCGGAGCTCGACGTGCTCGACGCCGACGTCGTCGTCCTGAGCGGCTCGTACGACCCCTGGGCCGCGCACGACCAGGAGAAGCTCGACCGCTTCCTCGAGATCCTGCGCAACCGGCGGCAACCGGCTTTCGGGATCTGCGCCGGGATGCAGCTCCAGGCCCGGGCGATGGGCGGCACGCTACGACCTGCCGGCCGACCGTCGCGCGGGTTCGCCGCGATCGACGTGCAGGACGACTCCGACCTGCTTGCGGGGCTCGGCCCCCGCATCGAGGTGCTCACGCACCACGACGACGAGATCGCGACCCTCCCGCCGAGTGCTCGGGTGCTCGCGACCAGCGCCACGTGCGCTGTCGAGGCGATCGCGTTCGACGATCGTCCTTGGTGGGGCACCCAGTTCCATCCGGAGAGCTGGGACGACAATCATCCCGCGGGTCTCGCGATCCTGCGCCGATTTTTCGCACTGGCCGGTGTCGCGCCCGACGACGGATGAATCCCGGCACTGCAGCACTCGCCCGTGGACTCGACGTCCTGATCGCCCTGGCCGACGAGGACGTGCCGCGCGACGGACTGGGCGTCGTGGAGCTGGCCGACCGGCTCGGCGGCGAGAAGAGCCAGCTGTCGCGGACGCTGCAGACGCTCGACGAGCGTGGTTTCGTCGCTCGCGACCCCGACACGCTCGCGTACCGCCCGGGGTGGCGCCTGTTCTCGCTCGCGGCCCGTGTCGGGGAGACAGGCCTCCTGGCGGCGGCGCCGGCGGTGCTCCGCTCGCTCGTGCGAGAGCTGGGCGAGAGCGTGCACCTGTCCGTACGGCAGGGCGACGCGGTGCTCACGCTGCTGTCGGAGTCGCCGCCGGCCGCGATTCACGCGCCGGGACGCGTCGGCGGCCTGACTCCGATCTCCTCGACCTCGGCCGGGCGCGTGCTGGCGATCGACCTCGATCCGGCCGAGCTCGACGCGCTGGGCCTCGCGGACGTCGCGGCGGTGCTCGCGGAGGTGCGATCGCGTGGGTATGCGATCGTCCGCGAGGACTTCGAGCCGGGGCTCGTCGCTGCGGCCGCCCCGATCCGGGATGCCTCGGGGCGGGTCGTCGCCGCTCTCAACGTCTCGGCGCCGCGGTTCCGGTTCGACGAGCGCCTCGACCAGGCTGCGCTGAGGGTCGTCGAGGTAGCCGACGGGCTGACTGCCACGATCGGCGGGTACCCCCGAGAGACGCGCCGTCAGCCGGGGATCGGCCCGGGAACCGTGCCGAGGAGCTCGTCGGCGTAGGTCATCGCGACGCGCCGCATGATCCCCTTGTCGTCGGGCTCGTAGTGCCCCATCCGCCACAGCGCGGGCGAGTAGCAGTGGATCGAGGTCGCAAAGTCCTCGCCGACGTACCGCACGCCGTGGATGTAGGTGGCGTCGAAATCAAAAACGCCCCCGACCTCGTGCCGGTTCGTCTTCTCGCGGATCCACCCGTCCGGCTCGCGCTGGAAGAAGTCCTCGAAGAGCACGCCCTGCGCGACGCACACCGCACCGCTCGAGCGGTCGTGGTCGTGGTAGCCGGTGTCCTGGCGGTTCGTCCAACAGATCAGCCAAACGTCGACGTTCGGGTCGCGGTAGAGCTGCTGATAAAAGCGCGCTTCGTCGTCGCGCTTCGCGTGTGGGCGCCAGAGCCCCTCCTCGGCGACGATTCCGCGCGAGAGCTCGACGAGCTCCGGTCGCTCGAGGTCGCGATCGGCCGGCACGTGCGCTGCGATCCAGGTCGTGAAGTCGATCATTGCAAGAGCCTCGCGGGGTTGTCGGATTGGACGATTCTCGTCACAGCATGGCCGAAACCCCGGATAGCGCGCAAGGTGGGCGCCGGATCGACGACCGGCGCGTCCGATCCGTAGACGAGCTGCTCGACGCCGAACGTCTCGATGCAGAGCTCGATCGCCCGGCGGCCGTGCGTCGCCACGTCCAGGAAGACGTTCGGGTCGAGCATGGAGCGCACGTCGAGTGGGGATCGCAGCGCGAGCCGCTCGAGATGGAACGGGGCGCCGCCGGCGAGGATCGAGAAGACCACTTTCAGCTCGGGCCAGCGCGAGCGACCGCCGTCGAGCCACGAGAACCACGCTGCCTGCATGTCCGAGGCGTAGTCGACGATCCCGGCCCACCAGCGTGGCGTACCGGGACGGCTATGCACCGGACCCGGATGGACGAACAGGAATCCCTCCGCCTGCGACACGTCGTCGAGCAGCGGGGCGAAGGCATCGAGGTCGGTGAGGACGCTCGTCGAGACCGAGGTACCCACGAAGCCGTCGCGCACGCAGTCGGGCGCGAGACCGGCAAGCCTTCCGTTCGCCAGCTGGAGCAGCTCGCGCGTGCCGTCGATCCACGCCTCCTCGAGCGGTTGACGCTCGTCCGGACCGAGCGTCGAGATGCCGAGCGTCGGCTGCAGCGACACCACGGCGACGTCGATCCCGTCACGGTCGAGCGCCGCGAGCCTGCGCGCGAGGTCGTGGTCGTCGGGGTCGAACGGAAACCGTCC
>Ga0136617_10001517_pt1 | contig 20571 bp, 20 predicted proteins | sample AntDrymUQ3222106_2_FD_129672 | JGI IMG/M metagenome (GOLD analysis project Ga0136617, IMG submission 129672) | Polar desert sand microbial communities from Dry Valleys, Antarctica - metaG UQ322 (21.06) | ecosystem: Environmental > Terrestrial > Soil > Desert | place: Antarctica: Dry Valley...
CCGATTCTCCGCTCGTATCGCCCGGTCCCGCGACGGTTATGCTGCCGGCGTTCGAGCTGCCTTCTGACGAGGGAGCCGGCTCGTCCGCGCTCTGCTGTTGCGTGGACTCCGCGCTCTCTACCGCGGAGTCGCTACCGGCGCTCGCCTGCGCCGCTTCGGCCTGCAAGTCCTCAACCTCCGATTGAAGATCACGCACCTCGGTCTGCAAATCCTGGTTCGCCGAACGCAGCTCCTCGTTCTCCGACTTCAGGCGTTGGACCTCCGAGCCGGAACCGCCGCCGGAACCACCGCCAGAGTCACCCGCCTGGCTCGCAAGGTCCACGAGCGCGCCGCACCCTCCCAACGTCAGACAGATGAATGCTCCCACACCAACGAGCCACAGACGCCCGAATACTCTGCAACCGCTCACAGATCCCCCATTTCGGATACAACACATCGCCTTCCACCCCGCGAAGCCGCGTCCACGACCTTGCAGCGGCCACATCCTAATCAACTTCGGCGGCGCAAGCAATCCACCCTCATTCTCACCCGGGACGATGATCGCAAAGACAGGCCGTGCGCTACTCACCCACGAGTGTCAGCAGGCCCCGAGAATATCGCCGTGACGCAGGTGCGCGGGCGCGCCGACCGAGATCTCCACTCTATCCTTGTGACAGAGGGTGACCTTGCCCGGATTGCCGCCAGACTTTTCTTTCCCGGCCTTGCCAGAATCTTTGGGCTTGCTTATGCCGAAAGATTTGCCAGGATCATCCGGTTTGCCTGTGTCTCCTGGTCTGCCGTTTTTGCTCACGCCCTTCGCCTTCCCTGACTTGCCAGGCTTATCGAGCTTGCCGGTGGATTTGCCAGTCTTTTCGTTCTCTTCATCATCCCGAACCTCGTCGGCATTCTCCGCATCGGGCGCGGGCTCTTCCTGGACGGTCTTCTCCGGTTTTTCGGGCTCCACCACGGTCGTCTCGACAGTGTCTTCGTCAGGTTGGCCGGGGGCTTCGGGAATGGTGAGCTCTGGAGTTGTAGATTCGGGGACGGGAGACTCCATCTGGTCTTCCTGCGGGGTGAGGGTGTTCTCCCTGGCGGCAGTGACGCCCGCGACCGAGATCAGGAAGATAGTTAGAGTTGCGAGTATGACGGCGCCGCGCATGAGAACTCCAGTCTATACGAAATGATACGGCTCCATTATCAGCTTGTGCGATAAGGAACTTTTACTAGAGGCGGTGGATCTAGCGCCGGGCCAGGGAGGCGAACTTGGTGTATTGCTCCATCCAGGCGAGTTGGACCTTGCCTGTGGGACCGTTGCGGTGCTTGCCGATGATGACCTCGGCTATTCCCTTGTCGTCGGAATCCGGGTTGTAGTACTCGTCGCGATAGAGGAACATCACCATGTCCGCGTCCTGTTCGATGGCGCCCGAATCGCGAAGGTCGGAAAGCAGCGGGCGTTTGTCGTGACGCTGCTCGACGGCGCGGGAGAGCTGGGCGATGGCGAGCACCGGCACGTCGAGGTCGCGGGCGAGGACCTTGAGGCCGCGGGAGATCTCGGCTATCTCCTGCTGGCGGTTGTCGTTGCGATTTCCCTGGCCGACCATGAGCTGGAGGTAGTCCACGACGACGAGCGAGAGCGGGGTCCCTTGCTGGGCCAGCAGCCGGCTGGAAAGACGCCGCACCTTTGCCCGCATCTCCATGAGCGTGACGCCCGCAGTGTCGTCTATCCAGATGGGGGCTTCGCTGACCTCCCCCACCCCCCGCACGAGCTTCGGCCAGTCCTCCGCCTTGACGTTCCCGCTCCTCAGGGACTGCGTCGGGATGCGGGTGGTCTGGGAGATGAGGCGCTGCACCAATTGCTCCTTGCTCATCTCCAGGCTGAAGATGGCGACCGGCAGCTTCTGCTGTCCAGCGGCGTGCCAGATGGCGTTGAGAGCCATCGCGGTGTTGTGGACGCATATGTCGTTGGCGACGAAGTTGTGCGTTTCGGGGACGGTAAGGTCGTAGACTTGCTCCTCGCCAAATGGCTCGATGCTGACGATGCGGTCCCAGTACACGTCGCTTTTGGAGAGGTCCCGGAGGCCCTGGCTGTCGAGTGCTTCTGCGAACCGGGCCAGCCGGTCGCGGGACAGGCCGCGCGTGCCGGCGTGGAAGTTATGACCGTGCCCGAAACCCATCCGTCGCGACAGCGAACTCCACGACTCGGTCCCGCGTGCCTCGTCCACGAGCTTCCAGACCTCGCGTGGAACGAGGTCCCGATTAGCATGGTGGCGTTTGTCCTCCAGCATCCCGGCGACGCGGTTTACTGCCGGTTCTTTACCGAAAATACCGATCTCCCGGACGAAAGCGCGGATCGGGCCGCCCCCGGTGATGTCTAGTTGGAAAGCTGTACGGCGGGACTCACCGTACTTCACGGATCGCTGTCGAAGAGAGGCGATCACGCCGAACCTCAGCAGAAGATGCTGCACCTGGCGAGCTAGCCTCTCGCTGATCGTGCAGTACCCTAGTTGGGCCTGCCCCGACGCGAGAACCGCCGCCCAACCGTCTGTAGCGAACAGGCGGTTGAGGAAGAGTGCCAGCTCCTCGCGCGGAGCACGAAATACGGCGTCCGGGACGAACTTGCCGTCCGCTCCACGCCCCCACAAACCGAGGTCTTCCAGCCATCTTCTCAAGCCATTCGGCGAGTTCTTCCGCGCCCGATCCAGCCCGGAAACGTCGAGTTCCACGGCGGCTTCGGTCAGCGCCTCGCGCAATCGTAGGGAGGTGGGAGCATCGGGCACGGTCCTGCCCCGCGACCAGTTGGTCAATGAAGCCGGACTCACCCGCGTAAGGGCGGCGAGTTCACGCGCCGGCCGCCCGGACGCCAGCACGGCCTCTCTAAGCAAGCGGGCGAAGGATCTCCGGTGGAGGCGCACCTCCGACTGATCCGCGCGAACACAGAGTGTCGGCGTGCGCGTGCCACCGGAGGTCTCTGTCCGTACGCGAAGCCCGCCGAACCCATCCACGGCCGATGAGAAGTCGTCCCGGACGGTCGGGTCGGAGTTCGTGAAGCGGGGCGTGCCACCGGTCATGTTGCCATCGCCGAGCATGTACGCGAGCAACTTGACGCGGTCGGCGCCGAGGGGCTCATGCCCGAAGACGGGCATCTGGCGCGGGACCGCGACGTGGTCCCCAACCGAAAGCTCGCCGAGCTTGCGCCATCCGCCCATAGTCAAGAAAGGGTGCGTGAGCGTCGTTTTGATCTTCCGCCCGAGGCGCGTCGTAACCTGGAAGACCGGCTTGACCCCGTCGTCTATGAACGCACTCGGGCGGACCCATGAGAACTTGAGGTCACCGCCCAGGGTTAGCAGGTCGCCCTTCCGGTCACGAAAGATTTCTTCGATGGTGCGAACGCTTCCGTCATCGAGCACTATCTCAGCGTCGGCGCTCAGGCATTTCCCCATGGCCGGCCGGGCAGCCAAAACCACCAGGTCGCTCTTGTGGAAGCCGGTGGTGAGACGGTCGAGGTCGTCGAAGCCGGTCTCGACGCCGGTGACCTCTCCCTCGGACTCGTAGAGGTTCTGTATCATCTCCAGCGCGCCCGAGGCAAGCTCGGAGACGGGCGAGAGTTGCTCCTTGAGGTTGCGGTTGGAGACGTCGTAGATGAGCTGCTCGGCTGAATCGAGCGCCTCGTTTACGTCGTCGGGCTCTCGGAAGGCGTCTTCGGAGATGCGGCTCCCGGCGTCTATGACGGCGCGAAGGAGCGACTTGGCGCGCACTATCTCGGCGTACCTGCCGGCGTTGGAGGCCGTGGGGACGCTCTCGACGAGCCGGAAGACGTAGGGGCGGCCCCCGATCTTGTCGTACTGGTCTATGTTTCTTAGCTCGTTGGTGAGCGTGAGCTGGTCTATGGGCTCGCCCTTGGAGTACAGGCTCATCATGGCCCGGTAGATGATCCTATGTACCTCTGAGTAGAAGTCCCCCGCCTCAAGCGCCTCGGCGACCGCCGATACCGCCGTTTCTGATACGAGCATCGCCCCGATTACCGCCCGCTCCGCCTCCAGGTCGTGCGGCGGCACACGGGCAGAATCTCGCCCGTTTGGTACGCTCCGGATCCTCCCCTGCCGCTCCATAACCTCTCTAGCATGAAGCAAAAAGGACCCCGGTACAAGATGGGGTCCTTTACCTTTCAGTTCAGGTTGTAGCTAAAGCTACGGTTGAGCCTCAGCCGACTCTATTAGAGTCGCGGGACGACGATGACCTTGACGTTTGCTTCAACGTCGCCGTGGACCTGCACGGGAACCTGGTGGGTTCCGAGGGACTTTATGGGCTCTGTAAGCCGGATGCGTCGGCGGTCGAGGCGAACGCCGCGGGCCTGCTCTATGGCTCTGGCGATGTTGGCGGTGGTTACGGAGCCGAAGAGCCTTTCGTCTTCGCCGGTGCGGGCTTCGATGGTGATGACGCTCTTGTTGAGGGTAGCGGCGACCTCTTCGGCGCGTTCGGCCAGGCGACGGTCACGCTCCTCGGTCTCCTCCATCTCGCGGCGGGCCTCCTCCATCTTGCCTGGGGTCGCCACCTCGGCGAGCCCACGGGGCACGAGGAAGTTGCGCACGTAGCCCCGGCTCACGTCCACGATGTCGCCGCGCTGCCCGATCTTATCCACATCCTGCATAAGTATGACCTGCATCGCCAGCCCCCTAAGATCCGGCCACGTAGGGCAAAAGCGCCATCTCGCGGGCGCGCTTTATGGCGACCGCCGCTTCGCGCTGATGTTGCGGGCAAAGGCCCGTGACCCGCCGGGCCCGGATCTTGCCCCGATCCGAGACGAAGCGCCGCAGAACGTTGTAGTCCTTGTAGTCCACGTAGGCTATGTTCTCCTTGCAGAAGACGCACGGCTTGCTCTTCACCGGCCGCGCCCCGCGAGGAGGTCCTCCTCTTTTCTTGCCCATCAAATACCTCCTGGTTCCTACAGCGTCTAGCCGGAGATCTCCGCCGGCTCCGGGAGCGGCTCGTGCGCGTAGCTCGGCGGGAGCTTGACGACGATGTGCCGGAGCACGTCGTCGGATACGCGCAGGATGCGCTTGAGTTCCATGAGCGTTCGCTCCCCGGCGGTGAAGCGCATCACCGCGTAGTGGCCGTCCGCCCGGTGGTCTATCTCGTAGGCTAGCTTCCGGCGGCCCCAGCGGTTCGGATCCTCCGACTCGCCTCCCGTGCGCGAGATGATCGTGCGGAAACGCCCGATCGTGCTCTCGACCTGCTCCTCGTCGAGCTCCGGGATGACTATGAGCATCACTTCGTAAGTATCTATCTCTGCCTCCTTCGGTCTACTTCGGCTTCCTCTGGGGGAAGCAGGGGCTAAATGAAATTGCCTCGATAGTCTAGCAGTGGGATCGTGATGTTACAAACCGGGAAGTCGCGTTGGATCCCGCTACATAGGGGTGGTTTCCCGGCCCTATCCAGTAAGCTTGTGGCGTATCGAAAGACCAGCCCGTGGATGACACGGAGCCGATTTCGGGGAAGGGAGACTTCGTGAAGCTGAACAGCCTATACCCGGCGCTGCTGACCGACGACGTGGCGGAGAGCAGCCGCTTCTTCGTGGAGCGCATGGGGTTCGAGGAGAGGTTCAAGAGCGATTGGTACGTGAGCCTCGTCCACGGCGGGAACGACGCCTACGAACTGGCGATCATCTCGCACGATCACGACACTATCCCAGAAGACTTCCGGCGGCCAACCTCCGCGCTGCTACTCAACTTCGAAGTACCTGACGTCCAGAGTGAGTACGAGCGGCTCCAGGGAGAGGGAATCGAGGTCCTTCAGCCGATGCAGGATCTCCCAACCGGGCAGCGCCACTTCATCTGCCGCGCCCCGGGCGGCGTGATGATAGACGTGATCGAGGTGATCCCTCCTTCCGAGGAATACGCCAGCGGCTACGTCTCGTAAACGCGCAGCCCGGACTGTCGCCGCTTTCACCGGCGAGTTTGGTCCCGCGGATATACTCGGTTCGTGGATAATGGCAGAGACGCGGCGGTCGAAACGGTGGACCTTCGGAAGGTCCACGGCGTAGGCTCGACGGCGGTACGGGCGCTTGACGGGGTATCGTTGTCTTTCCCGGCTGGAGAGTTCGCGGCGATCATGGGCCAGTCCGGGTCCGGGAAGAGCACGCTGCTGCACATCCTGGGCGCGCTGGACAAACCTTCATCAGGCAAGGTACGTGTCGGCGGGGCGGAGCTTTCAGGGTTATCCGACAAGAAATTGACGCTGCTGCGGCGCGAGAAAATGGGCTTCGTCTTCCAGTTCTTCAACCTGATCCCCACCCTCTCAGCGGAGGAAAACGTCCTCTTGCCCGCGCTGATATCGGGAGAGAAAGTCCGCAAGCACGCGGAGCGGCTCGCGGAGATCCTGGACCTCGTTGGGCTCTCTGACCGGCGTGCCCACCGCCCGGACGAGCTATCCGGCGGGGAGCAGCAGCGGGTAGCCATAGCGCGAGCTTTGATCCGCAACCCCGACATCGTGCTGGCGGACGAACCGACGGGGAATCTGGACTCGAAGACAGGGGCCGGGGTATTGGACCTGCTGCGAGAGTCAGCCGCCCGCTACGGGCAGACGATCATCATGGTCACCCACGACCCACGCGCCGCCGCGACGGCGGATCGGGTGGTGTTCCTGGCCGATGGGCGGGTGGTGGACGAGACTCGCTCTCCGGACCACGATGAGATACTGGAGCGTATCAAGACGTTGGAGAGCGCGGATTGAGAAACTCCGCCTACTGCGACGCCCCCATCGAAGCGCCAATTGCGCCAAGCACCAGGAGGGACAGGACAACTATGACGGCGAGCCCGTTGGCGACGGCGCCGAGGATGGCGAACAGCCGTTTCCGGCGCCTCTGGAAGATTCCGACGAGGCCGAGCGCCAGCCCGACGAAGTACAGGATGACGCAGACGAGAAAGCCGATCCCAACCAGCGCAAGCCCCGCGAAGGCCGGAGAGTTCTGGATGCTCTGGGGATCCAGGGTCTGCGGGTCCGCGCCGCCCAGAGCCGAGGCTCCGACCAGGGCGGCTATGACGAAGAGCGCGACTATCCCCACGGTCGCCAGGATGGCTATCGCCAGCGATGTTACCCCCAGCTTCGAGTGCCTGTTCTCCCGCTCCGGCGCCCGTTCCTGTGCTTCACCATGTTCCATCTTCTCTCCCCACTTCGAGACAAACGTTTTCGCGGCGAATTACGCCGATGTCCCGGAGTGTAGGCCGGAGCCCGACGCGGGTCAATCGTGAAGCTGCGGAGGTTCTCCGGCCTGAGCCTGCGCAACATGGGAGCGAGGCCGCAACGCACGCTGCTCACGGCGGTCGGCATCGTGCTCGGGGTCGGGATCGTCTTCGGCGTGCTCACGCTCTCCCAGACCATGTCCCGGACCTTCACCGACCTGTACTCCCGCGCCTTCGGGGCGGCGGATCTCGTCGTCACCGCAGCGGGCGGCTCCGGCACTTTCGATAGCGATGTCCTGAAAGAAGTCCGCAATACAGACGAGGTGGACACCGCCGCCCCGCGACTCTCGATCCCATCATCCTTGCTGCTACCCGGCGAGAAGAAACAGGCGCCGCCCGAAGTGCGGAGCATGCGCCTCTTCGGGGTCGAGCCAGAGTCAGCGGCGCTGGCAACGGGCTTCGAGCTCGACGAGGGACGCTTCCCGAGGAGCGGCGGAGAGCTGATCCTGGACGGCGGCGCCGCGGAGTCGGCCGGGCTGCGAGTCGGCGAACGGGTGAGGGTGGCGACACCCGGCGGGCCGCGCAAGCTGAAGCTCGTCGGGTTGCTGAGGATACCGGGTGGTTCGTTCGGGGGCTTCGCTTTCGGGATGGCGCCGCTCCCCTACATCCAGAAGCAGTTCGACAAGCCCGGCAGGATCTCCGGCATCGCGGTCGAGGCGGCGAGCGACGGCGCGGTGGACGATCTGCGGAAGCGGCTGGAGAGCGGCCTTGGAGAGGGACTCCAGACGGAGCGGTCGGAGACGCGCACGAATCAGGTGAACAGCCAGTTCCAGGCGTTCGCCATAGCGTTGCTCTTCTTCGCCGGGACCGCGCTCTTCGTCGGGGCGTTCCTCGTCTTCAACGCCCTCTCGATGACTATCCTCGAAAGGACGCGGGAGTTGGGGATGCTGCGCGCCCTCGGTTCGACGCGGGGCATGATCGCACGCTCCGTCGTCATCGAAGCCGCCTTGCTCGGCCTTCTCGGATCGGCGCTCGGCGTGCTCTTCGGTTACGGGATGGCCCGCGGCCTCGTGTACCTCTTCGGACAGGCGTTTCTGTTCAAGATCACCACTCTCACCATCTCCCCCTTCGCCATAATCTCCGCCCTGGTTGTCGGCGTCCTCATCACGGTCCTCGCCGCCCTCTATCCAGCCCTGCGCGCCGGACGGGTCAGCCCGGTCGAGGCCATGCGCGCCCGGAGCGGCGGCGCGGTTTCAGGCAGGACAGGGCGTCTATCCTGGCTCTCTCCGCTTCTCGGGCTAACGCTCGTTGGCATCGGGGCGCCCTGGATCTACTACCTCGCAAGCAATCTCTCCGAAGACCTCGAAGGACTCGTCTACGCCTCCGGGATAGCGGGTGTCATCGGGACTTTCCTGGGCGTCTCTCTCATCATCCCGGTGCTCGTGAGACCGCTGGCGGCTGTGTTTTCCCCTGTTCTGCGCCTGCTCTTCGGGGTCGAGGGGAGGATGGCCGCGGCCAACGCGACCCGCAACCGGGGCCGCACGGCGCTCACCGCCTCGGCGCTCATGGTCGGGGTGTCGCTCGTGATCGCCTTTTCCGCGCTTGGCGGGAGCGTGCTCGGCACAATCCGGAGCTTCCTCGAAGACTCCCTCGGCGGCGATTACGTTGTGCAGCCAGCCGAGTCCCAGTCCGACGTGACGTTTTCATCGGAGATGGCGGACAAGATCGGCGCGGCTCCCGGCGTCGAGCGGACCACGGCCCTCGCCTCGACCTTCTTGAGCGATGGCGGGAAGTCGAGCCTCGTCTTCGGCGTGGACGAGAATTATCCTGACATCTTCAGCGTCAACTACTCACCCGGCTCCGGCACCCCGGATGACGCCTTCTCCGAGTTGAGGAACAACGCTGCGCTCGTCGGGGAGCAGCTAGCAGACACCCGTAACCTGGAGGTCGGGGAGAGGATCACACTCCCCACCTCCGAAGGACCGGAGAAATACAGGGTGGCGGGCGTCGTGGATAACGACATCCTGGGCGGCGGCGCGGGCATCTACCTCTCGCGGGATGTCCTGGCCCGCGACTTCGGCGAGAAAGAGGGCGAGTTCCTCGCCGTGAAGGCCGCGCCCGGCTCCGACAGGGACGCGATGGAGAGAGACATTCGGGGCATCCTGGGCGACTATCCGCAGTTCACGCTGTATTCCAACGCCGAGTGGAAGTCTCAGATAGAGAGCGACTTCAACCGCCAGTACGTGTTCTTCTACGCCATCATGGGGGTGTCTGTGGCGGTATCGGCGTTCGGGGTCGTCAACACGTTATCCATGAGCGTCTTCGAGCGGACGCGGGAGATCGGGATACTCAGGGCCGTCGGGACGACGCGGCTACAGGTCGGACGGCTCATCATAGACGAGGGTGTGGTGATAAGCCTGATCGGCTGTCTCATGGGCGTCGTGATCGGCTCCCTCCTCGGCTATCTCTTCGTCCGGGGCTCGGGAGCGGGCGGCTTCGAGGTCTCCTTCTTCTACCCGAAAGTCCCGGCCATCGCCTCCATCCTCGCCGGCCTCCTCATCGGCGTCTTCGCCGGCCTCCTCCCTGCCCGCTCCGCCGCCAAGACCAATATCGTCGAGGCCGTCCAGTACGAGTAGCCGATGGTAGACTTTCCCTGCTTCCAGTTACTTGGGGTCAGGAGAATACGGACCTTGAAACGGACATTTTCGGCCAGTGTGTGGCAAGAGACGGATTGGTACGTGGCGCAGTGTCTGGAGGTCGAGGTAGCCAGTCAGGGCGAGACCGAAGAGGAGGCCCTGGAGAATCTGCGCGAAGCGATTGAGTTGTATTTCGAGCCGCTCCACACTGCTTGAAGTCGTGGCTGATTACTCTTCTTCGTCCTCGGAGGGCATGTGCCCCCACCCTTCCGGGTAGTCCCGTCGCAACACGCGCAGGGCAAGCCGTCTATGCAGATCGTTGAAGCGTTCGCGTACGTGTGTCTCCGTCCAGACGATCTTTCCCAAATCAGAACCGGGATCGCCTTGTATCAACTCTGCAAATAAATCTTCTGCCTCATCAAGAAGTACGCTGATGCGAGCCTCTTTCTCGGTATACCCGAACTTGCGCATCAACTCTTGTAGTTGCCCGGTGTTTGACTCCGTCACTACCAACGTCCGCTACGACAAAAACGGTCGCGCTCGAGATCTCCTGGGAATACGAAGTAGCTGGCAGGATAGATGTAATCCTCGCCCGTTTCATCTATCACGCGAAGATCGCCCACTTCGAGACTGTCGTCGGGCACCATCTCATAAAGACCCAACGGCTCGAGATCGAGTTCGTAGCCCTCGTTGTTGGCACATATGACGAGATTCTTAGTCTTCTCGATTCTGTCCAAAGCTCTCATCAGTCTAGATACCTCTTGAGTTTTATGCGCCGCTTACCTACACTCTGCGCCTCGTACCAGTGAAGCTCTGCTCTTCTAATTTTACCATCAGGCAAACCAATGGTAGCCTCTCCCTTGCACTTGCGCCAGTTGCGACCGCCATACGTTCTTCTGAGCTTAGGTAAGTCGTGAATGCCGCTACCTCTCGCCATGACTTCTTGATTTGCTATGTCACCAATGATCTCGAAGAACGGCATTTGGCTATTCTAGCCGCTTCTTCTTTAGCTCTGTCCGGCCAAACAACAGAGCATGTCCTCCGAATGGGTAATCTTTTCTTGATTGAAACCGTCTAGAATCGGCACTATTCGCCACCATGAACTCCGCCCCATGAAGCGCGGAGATGTTACGGTTATCGGAGCACCAATGGAGAAGCGCACCCCCAAAGAAGGCGAGTCACCGGGGCCTGTGGTCCTGCGCCTCTGGCCGGCCGCCGCCACGCCGCCAGTGCTCACGGGCGCGCTGTGGCTGTGGTTCGGAACGCACGGCGATCTGCTGGCGATGTTCCTCGCCGCCGTGCCGGGTATTCTGCTCCTCGCCACCGGACTCTCTAACCTCCTCTGGTCCGCAGATCCGCGCATCTTCCAGTTCATGTCCACCGGCGCGCTCCTGGGCATGGTACTGGCATTGCCCTTCGTCTTCGTAGTAGGACCACTCGCCGCGCTCGCGCTGCTGGCAGCCTCGGCGGCGAGCTTCGTGGCGGCAGGATACCTGGCGGTCGGGCAGGAGCCCGCCGCGCCCGAGGCGCCGAAACCAGAGATGGACTTCGGGCTGGCGGCCCGCGCCGCCTGGGACGAGGTTTCGATGTGTGGCATCGTACTGACCACCGCGCCGCTCGCGGTGGGCCGGAACGCAACCCGCATCCGGCGCGAGATGGACGAGGCGCTGGAGATGTTCGAGGACTGCGGCTGGCTCGATGACCCCGCCACCTACCACCGGACGCCGCCGCCACTTGAGAAGATGGATCGGGGGACCTTGATCCACAACGAAGCAGGCTTCGAGCACGTCCTCTTCGATAGCCTCTACGAGCCGCACTCGCAGGAGCCTGGCCGGGAACGCTGGCTCTCCTACGAGTGGAACCGCACGGCCCACGCCTGGGTATTGCGGCATCCTGGCGAACCCCGCCCGTGGGTCGTGTGCCTGCATGGCATCAGGATGGGCTCCCCGAAGTCGGACCTTCGCCTCTTCCGGCCAGATTACCTGCATCACGGCCTCGGCCTGAATCTCCTCTTCCCGATCCTGCCGACCCACGGACCCCGCCGCGTTGGCGCCGTCAGCGGAGATCGCGTCCTCTCAGGCGACGTGATGGACACCCTCCACGCCGGCGCCCAGATGGCGTGGGACGTCAGGCGGCTGACGAAGTGGCTGCGAGTTAGCCAGGATGCCCCGTCCGTCGGGGCGCTGGGGAACTCACTGGGCGGATACTCGGCGGCGCTCCTCTCGTGCCTGGATGACAACGTGGATTGCGTGGTCGTGGGGAGCCCGGCGGCTGACCCGACGCGCCTCTTCTGGCAGAACGCGCTCTCCCTCTCGACCCGCTACCTGAAGGCCGAGGGTGTCAGGGAGGAGGACACGGCGCGGCTGCTCCGTCCGGTCTCGCCGCTGGCGATGGAGCCCCTCGTCGGCCACGACCGGCGCGCCATCTTCGCCGGCGTGGCGGACCGCGTGGTGCCGCCCATCGAGGCCGTCAGCCTGTGGCGTCACTGGCGGGAACCCCGCATCGCCTGGTACAGGGGGACCCATCGCGGCTTCCTCCGCATCCCCGAAGGCCGCGCCGTGCTGGAGGAGACGCTGCGGGCCGCGAAGATACTGCCGGAGACCCGTCACATGGAATCCGGGTGAAGTGTTTGGCACGGAGCCGGAATGTCGTACCTCGATCCTGGATCAACTCCTGCCAACCGCTGCGGGTCGGACAGATGATGGTTCGGGCCTTATACGCGAAGCTGTGAGATCGAAGCCGCATAGAATCGCAGGAGCTTCACGCCCTCCGGCGCGGCGCGGTAATAGTCTTCTTTTCTGACCACGAGACGGCGCGACTCGAGCATCCGTAGCGCCGCCTCGAAGGCGTCATCTTCACCGAAGCAGGCCCACGCGCCACGGTCTTCGAGCTTCGAGACGAGAGCCCGCGCCCGCAACGCGACCTCCTTCGTGGAGACCGCCTCTCCGGGGGCTTCGAGTAGCACACTCGCCACGACTGGGACGGGCAAGACCGGGACCAGACCGCCGATGGAGTCCATGAGATCCCTGGCGAACTCCCGTACCCGCTCGACCCGCGCCTCCGGGCTCAGGTTTCGGAGATCCAGGCTCCGGGACCTCGCCCATTCTCCGGCGGAGACGGGCCTCCCGAACCTCACGGCGGCATAGCCGAGACGGGCTGGCCCGCGCAACGCGCCGCGCACGCTACGGAGGATGAAGAGGACCGTCGAGAACACGGACCTGACACCGGAAGGGTGGGGTTCGCCCGGCTCCGGCAGGCTCCCGTCCTCGAGTGCCCAGTCGTGGTTGATCCCGACCGGCACGAACAGCAGGTCGCGCTTGCCATACGGGTCGAAGCGCCGCAGCGCGTAGTCGAGGAGGCCGGTCTTCGGTTCCTGGAGCCTCCCGTCGCGGCTCAAACCGCCCTCGACGAAGACGACCGGGGTGAGGCCGCGCTCCAGGTCCGTCTGCACGAAACGCTCCAGCACCCGGCGGTACAGGGCGTCCCCCGAGCCGCGCCGCACGAAGAAGGAGCCCATCGCCCGCACCAGCGGTCCCAGCGGCCAGAAGCTAGCCCACTCCCCCGCCGCAAAACTCGGGACCACCCGCTCGCCGAGCAGATGCCCCAAGACGACGTAGTCCAGGTTGCTCCGGTGGTTCATCACGAAGATTACGCCAGAATCCCCGCCCGTCTGCGGTATATCTTCCATGCTGCGGAAGCGCAGCCGCTCTCCATACAGGAAGCGGACCACCAGTCCGGTGAGCGGGACGGCGACCCGGAGATACAGTCTGGGGTCGGGCGAAGGTGAGATCTCTCGCGCATATCCCCCCGCCAGCCGGAGAGCCGCCGCAAGCGGCACACCCCGCTCCCGCGAATATTCCCCTGCGGCTTCGTGTACCGCCGGATCCTCCAGCAGCCGCTTCACCGTCGCCCTCCGGCCACCCTCCGCCACCATGCGCCACCAGACCAACCATCCGGCGACCGCGGCCAGCGCAGTGAAAGCGCGTATCAACCATCTCAGCGCGGTAGTCTTCGCGGCCATCTCCTCCTTTCCCTGTCCCATTCACCAGTATAGCGGCGACCGTGGGAAGCGTTACGATATACTTCCGTGTACATTGTTCGTTGCGGCTTTGGCAGGTGACGATGCCATCGGAGGTAAGGGAGATGAGAGCGTGACACGGCCCCGGCTACTCTTTCTGGGTCCGCCCCGGATCGAAATAGATGGAGCGTCCCTGGAGGTGGACACTCGCAAGGCCGTCGCGCTTCTCGCGTACCTGGCGCTCACCCGACGGTCCCACGCCCGTGACTCGCTCGTGGGATTGCTGTGGCCGGATCACGGCCAGAAACGCGCCCGCGCCGCCCTGCGCCGGACCCTCTCATCGCTGGCCCGCGCAAGGGAGGCGGGGTGGTTGGAGATCAGCCGCGACACCGTCAACCTCCGTTCCGAAGCTGCGTGGGTGGACGTGGACCAGTTCCGGGAGCTGCTGGCGGAATGCACCTCCCATGGCCACCCGGACTCCGAGGTATGCGCCGCGTGCCTCCCCCCACTGACTGAGGCGGTCACCCTGTACCGGGATGACTTTTTGGCCGGATTCGGGTTGCGGGATAGCTTCGCCTTCGACGACTGGCAATATTTCCAGGCCGAAGAACTGCGCCGCGAGGTCGCCGGCGCTCTGGAGAAGCTGGCGCGCGGCCACGGGGCCGCCGGGGAATGGGAGGCGGCCATCGCCCACGCCCGGCGCCGGCTGTTGCTCGACCCGCTGCACGAGCCGGCCCACCGCACCCTAATGCAACTCTACGCCCTCTCCGGCGAGCGCGCCGCCGCCCTGCGCCAGTACCGCGAGTGCGTGCGCGCCCTGGAAAAAGAGCTAGGCGTCGCACCCCTGGAAGAGACCACGTCCCTCTACCGCGCCGTCCAGGAAGGCAACTCGGTCCCGCCGCTTCCGGACGCAGGGAGCGCGTCCGAGCGTGCTGCTCCATCCGCTACGCCCGTCACCACTATCCCCGGTCTCGCCGGGGAGACTTTGATCGGACGGGATAAAGAGTGGGCCGCGCTAGAGAGAGCCTATGCAGCCGCCTCCGAAGGCATGCTAGTGGCCCTGGAAGGCGAAGCTGGCATCGGGAAGACCCGGCTTGCTGAAGAGTTCCTGGCGCGCGCAAGGGAGCGCGGCGCGGCCGTGATCTCCGCCCGCTGCTTCCGGGGCGAGACGGACCTTGCGTATGGCCCCTTCGTCGAGGCGCTCGGGACGGTGGCGGAGAGAGAAGATCTGGCCGCCAGGCTATCAAACGCGCCGCCGAAAGCCATCGCCGAGGCGTCCCGCCTGCTGCCCGCTCTGGCCGGAACCTTGCCGGAGACGCCCTCCCTCCCTCCGCTGGACACGCCGGGCGCCCGCAGCCGTTTCTTCGACGGGGTAGTCAGGACTCTCCTCGCCGCGCTCGGTGGCGCGTCCGCGGAAGATTCGCCGTCAGGCATCCTTTTCGTGGATGATCTGCAATGGGCAGATGAGGCTTCGCTGGATCTGCTCAACTATCTGGCGCACAGACTAAAGGGCCGTCCGCTGCTCATGATCGCCGCGTGGCGCGAGGAGTTGGCGCCGGAGGACCATCGTCTGCGCGGTTTGTTATCCGGCGCAGAGGACTCTCTCGCGCTCGTGCAACTCTCGCGTCTGGATGAGACAGCAGTGGAGGAACTGGCCTCCCGGGGCGGAGCGCCACCGGGCCTCGGCGGGCGGCTGTACCGGGAGACGGAAGGTTTGCCGCTCTTCCTGGCGGAGTATCTGGCGGCGATCTCCAGTGGCGAGGTGGACCCCGGAGACGAGGCGTGGTCGTTGCCGGGCGGAGTGCAGAGTCTGCTGCAAAGCCGTCTGCGGACGCCGAGGGAGACAGGTGGGCAGTTGCTCGCCGCCGCCGCCGTGATCGGGCGTTCCTTCGACTTCGACACCGTGCGGGAGGCCAGCGGACGCGGCGAGGAGGAAGCCGTGACGGCGCTAGAGGGTTTGATCTCCCACCGCCTCATCCGGGAGGTACCGAACGAATCCGGCGAATCCTCTCCTCTCTACGACTTCTCCCACGACAAGCTGCGGGCCCTGGCCTACGAGCAGACCAGCCTCGCCAGAAAGCGTCTGCTGCACCGTCGTGTGGCCGGGACGCTCGCCGCCCGCGCACGCCGCAAGGAAGCCGGGCCACTGGCCGCCCAGATCGCCCACCATTACCGCCTAGCCGGCCAGGATGATGAGGCAGCCGAACACTACCGGATAGCCGGCGAGTACGCCCGCGCCCTCTCCGCCCACGCCGAGGCACTCTCCCATCTGAGCACCGCGCTCGCCCTCGGCCACCCGGACGCCGCCCGGCTCCACGAGGCCATCGGAGACGTCCATACGTTGCGGGGAGAATACGGCGCGGCGGCGGCGAGCTACGAAACGGCTGCCGCCCGGCGCGAAAGAGTTGCGCTCGCTAGCATCGAGCGCAAGTTGGGCCACGTCCACGCCCGCCAGGAGGAGTGGGATCTCGCCGAGAGCCACTACCGGACGGCCCTGGAAGAGCTGGAGGAAACGGGCACGGAAGCGGAGCAGTCTCTGCTGAACGCGGACTTGAGCTGGATCTCTCACCGGCAAGGACGAACCGGAGAGGCCGAGGATCTCGTCCAAAATGCGCTGCGACTCGCCGTGGGCGAACCGCGCGCGCTCGCCAGGGCCCACAACGCCGCGGGCATGCTCGCCCGGAGCCGCGAGAACTGGGATACCGCCCGTCGGCACCTGGAGCGCAGTCTGGCGCTCGCGGAGGCTCTCGGCGACCCGGACGCGCGGGTGGCGGCCCTCAACAACCTGGCCCTCGCCCACGCGGCGGCTGGCGATACGGAGCAGGCCATCGGGGAAACCGAAGCCGCGCTGTCACTTTGCATGGCTTCCGGGGACCGTCACCGGGAGGCGGCGCTGCGCAACAACCTCGCTGACTTCTTCCACGCCACCGGAAGGCCCGAGGAGTCTATGACCCAGCTCAAGATAGCCGTGGAGATCTTCGCCGAAGTAGGCGAGCAGGAAGTTATGCAGCCAGGAATCTGGAAGCTCACCGAATGGTGATGTCGAATCCGGGCGGAGGATTCGATGTGTCCTCGCGACTTACGCACCACAAAACGAAGCGAATACCCACCCGGATTCCGTATCAGGCGTAGAGGATTTTACCGTTCGCTACCTTGACGGCGAGCTTCGCCAGCGGCTCATCGGCTGGGCCGGAGATCACCTCTCCGCTCAGCGGGCTGAAGGTGGAGTCGTGGCAAGGGCACACGAGGTGCTGCTCCTCGGCCTTGTAGCCGACCGTGCATCCCTTGTGCGTACACTCCGCCGAGTACATGAGTAGCTCCCCGCTCTCCAGACGAACCAGCACACGTGGGTCCTCCGTCTCCGCGTCGGCGAAGACGACGGCCGAGTTGGGCTTCAGCTTCTTCTCCGCGACTATGGCTTTTCCGCTCTTGACTTTCGGAAGATCCTTACCGCACGAAGTGAGCAGCGGGGCGCCCGCCGCGGCCAGTCCCGCAGCGGTCCCGAGGCGCAGAAAGCTCCTCCTCGATACGCCGTGTCCTTCTCCGATCACTGGACCCGGGCCGCCGCTGCCTGTCCCTGAGGCGTTGACTGGCCGGTGCGGGCGAGGTGGAACGAGAGACCCATCAGTATCAGGGCGTTCACGGGATGCAGCGCCGCGAGGATCGGGAGGTCCATAGCGCGGTAAAACGCGATCACGAGCGCCACCTGGACGATCATGAGCACCAAGAGCAAGCCCGCCATTCCCACGGTTCTCCCCCGCATGCCTCCGGCAAAGAAGGAGATTGCGGCCAGGATCAGCAATAGCAGGCTCAGAAGCACCAGCAGCAAGCCGGTGAGCCTGTGCGGGTTGAAGGCGCCGTCGCCCCACATCTCCTCCCCGAATGAACCTACCCCCGCGAAGAAGAACTGGAGCAGAACGCCGGCGAAGATGATCCACGCCAGCCCCTTGAACCCCAGGTACGCTACTTGCTTCATCTCCAACCCCTTTCTTTGAAAGGCCGACCACGATACAAAAGATGCCGTCTCGCGGGGACGAGCACATCCCCCAAACGGACTCTTTTTCTACGCGCCTCTCGATACGCGCGTCTCCGCCGCTCGTTGCGTCCCAGCTTCTCTATGCCTTCGGACCGGCCTGTGACGCCCGGCGGGGAGGACGGCGGCGTCCGCGCCACGCCGGATGGGAGCCGGCATTCCGGCGGATTCGCCCTGCACGAGTGTCTCCTTCTCGGGTTCCTTCACGAGGACGTATCGGGCGTGGGCGTGGGCGTCGCCGTATTCGATCACCTTCGGCCCGTAGGGATCGGGGCGTCTGGCGTAGAGCCCGAACATCCCCACGAGCAGCAGCGTGAAGACGAGCAGGAAGAGCCCGGACCCGAGGGCGTGGTATCCCATCGAGTCGTTGCCCATCTCGGGGAGGTGGACGACGAGCCCGACCTGATCGGAGACCACCACGAACGCCGCGCCCGCTATGGCCGCCGGTCCCACCCACCGCATCATCGCCGAAACCTTCATCTCATCTTCCTTCTGGAATCTCGTTCTGATGCCAGGATACGCCCGGCGCGTCCCGGAAACGTTACGAGAGGCGTTACGGAAGACGTTTTGAAAGAATTCTTCGAAATTTCTATCTCTCGGGCGTCTTCAACCAGAGCGAGGCGTGCTCGGGCCGCATCGTACTTCTGGCGGTAGAAACGCCGGTCCACGAACGCCTGCACCCGCCGGCGCAACGGATTGAACAGCGCGGCTATGGCGAGCGTGGAGGCGACGATGGCGAGTTGGGAGCCCTCACCGGTGAGGGTACGGAAGGCGTATTGAAGGGCGACTACGGCGCCGAGGTAGATCAGGGCCAGCGACGCGGTGAGCGTACCGTAGACGAGGGTACGGTTGATGATCACGTCTATGTCGTAGAGGCGGTACCTCAGGATGGCGACGGCGATAACGACGGGCAGGAGCGGGACGGTGGCGAACTGCAAGACGGTACCCAACACGTCGAAGGACGCGACGCCCCTGACGAGCGTGCCGGTGACGAGGGTGAACGCCGTCATGGTAGCGGCGTAGGCAAACCACTTGAGCTGCTGGCGCTCCTGGCCGTCCGATCGGCGCAATCGCAGGATCAGGGAAGTGGCCGAAGCGAGGACGCACGTCCATCCGAGGATCGTCCCAACCCCGAAGCACAGCTCCAGGACACCGGAGATTGCCTTGACGCCGAGCGGGTTCTCGACCGACGGGAGGCTCTCGTTGATCGGGCCTGGCAAGAGCGCGAGGGAGACGGTAATGGTCGCCGACCCGATGACGGCGAGCCACCCCACCAGCCGCCAGCGGCGCGTCGGTGGCCGGCCGTTCGGGAAGAGGAGCGGCAGCAGTGAGAATATGATGATCTGTGCCGGCAGCCAGACCCAGGAGGCGAACCACGCCGCAGCCGCGCCGGCGGGGAGGGAGCCGGGCTCGGTGAGGAGCGCATAGACAGTGTACTGGTCGGCAAACACGAGAGTCCCCGACAGGAGGCCCGCAGCGCACAACAGCCATCCGATGGAGTTTGAGGGCCGCCGTGAGGAGATCAAGACACCCACCGGCGTGAACGCCGCCGCAATCGCCAGGTTGACCGCGAGCAGGTAAGTGTTGCTGTCACCGGCCCGCGGGAAGGTCGCCGCCGCAATCGCCTCCACGACCGGGGACTCGAAGCCGCCTTCGGGCTGGTTGATGGTCATTAGCATCGCGAAGCCGTTGAGCGCGAGGAGTAGCAGGCTGAACATCAGGAGCACCGCGCAGAATGCTCCGAGCGACAAGGCGAGCCGGACGTAGGAGCGGCCGACATTGGCCGTCAACCTCCACCTTCCGGTCTGCTGATGGCTCCCGCAGCCACAGCGAGACGTGCTCGGGCTGCACCGTGTCGTGAACTACCGCGACCAGATCGTCCTTCAGGGCATCCAGGTTCGTCTCGTCGCGGAGTTTGGCGTTGAAAGCCGCCAGAGTCCGGGCCGCATCGTACTTCTGGCGGTAGAAACGCCGGTCCACGAACGCCTGGATGCGGCGACGCAAGGGGTTGAAGAGGGCTGCTATCGCAAGAGTCGAGGCCACGATAGTCAGTTGCGTCTCCTGGCCGGTGAGGAGCCGGAAAGCATATTGCAATGAGATCACAGCCCAGAGGTAGATCCCGGCGAGCATCATCGTCAACGCGCCATAGACGAGGGTGCGGTTGATTATTGCGTCTATGTCGTAGAGCCGGTAGCGCAAGATGGCTATACCGGCGGCCACGGGCACAGCGGCGATGACGAGAGCGTCCATCACCGCGAAGAGAATGGGGAACGCGGCCTCCACCGGGGCGTTGGTCATGAACCAGATGGGGATGAACGAGGCGGCGAAGGTGAACCACTTTATCTGCTGGCGCTCCACGCCCCGCGAACGCCAGAACCGCAGGATGAGGCTGGCCGCGGAAGCGAAGATCAGACCTATATAGTACGCGAGACTGACGGACCCGAGAGCTTCCACGACGGGACGTAGCGCCTCGACGGCCCACGGGTTCGGGATGCCCGTGCCGTACACGGCCGCTCCCGGCGAGACGGCCTGCAAAAAGATCATCACCGGCAGCGCACCGAGGGCGAGCCAGGCGACGATGCCCCAGCGCCGCGAGACCGGCCGGCCAGTGGGAAAATACAACGGCACCAGGATGAAGAGCAGGACGGACCCCACAAGCTGCACCGCGTTCGAGAACCCCGTCACCGTCTGCGTTAAAGGCAGCGTGCCCGGGTTGGTCTCTATCCC
>Ga0136617_10001518_pt1 | contig 20547 bp, 15 predicted proteins | sample AntDrymUQ3222106_2_FD_129672 | JGI IMG/M metagenome (GOLD analysis project Ga0136617, IMG submission 129672) | Polar desert sand microbial communities from Dry Valleys, Antarctica - metaG UQ322 (21.06) | ecosystem: Environmental > Terrestrial > Soil > Desert | place: Antarctica: Dry Valley...
ATCGCCAACTTCAAGACCTGGCGAATCCTGCACACCGACTACCGTCGCCCGATTACTACATTCCAGGAGACCATTTCTACTGTCGTCGCTTTGCATTTCTATACATACGGCTGAATAACCCTCCATGGACTCGAACGCCTGTCGCTCAAACTGACTGTTCTGCGGTCGATCGTCCACCCACAGAATCTGCCGTTGCCAGCTGTTGCCCGATTGCATGCTCACGTGACTTGCGGCATTGATACCCCGGAGTAACGGTCCCGCGATATCTTCGACGTCTTCCGTGACGTCCTCGACGTCTTGCTGTGCGGCCTGCCCCAGGTTCTCCTTCCCGCCCGCGTTGATCAATGAAATCGCTCCGACGACCCATTCCTTGAACTGGTCGACGGACGGTGGTGCGGTGGCCGTCGCAACGCTCTCCGCTTCTGCGACCAGCTCCTTCGCGCTCAAGGCGATCTTTCGAATGTTTTGTTCCCAGACGTCTCCGCGAACGATTTCCGGAAGCTGATCTTCGGTCAAAGAAGAGTCGGCACGGAACACGATTATCGGTCGCTTGGCACCCCAGAAGGCACCGAGCTCCGCACTGCACCAGCTCGATTTAACCGATTGATGAGTGGCTACGAAGATACACAGACTGCAACGATTCACCGCTTCCCGAAGTCCGTCCCGAAGAGACTTTCCCAGCTTGATATCGGTCGGGTTCCAAAATGGCACGTTGGCAAGTTCAAGAGCATCAATTACGTTCTCGAAAATGGGCTTGTCCTGGAACGAGTGGCTGATGAAGACTGTCACGCCGTCCCACCCCAGGTGGGCACACCGGTGGTCCGCATCCGCGGAAGCTTACCGAAAGATCATGAGCCGTGCCCGAGGACGGACCTGCCTCGCGGGAGGCGATTGGCTCGACAACCCCGACGGCGGCTGCGTCCGGGCACGGTGTCGGCGCCGCGTCCGGACGCCGCGTCGATGACCGCCCGGCCGGCACCCGGTCGGCGCTGCCGCGAGCTGTGCCGATCACGCTCCGCCGCAGGAGTGGGCGCAGGTGGGCCGGTGCTGGGATAGTGTCGAGCACGTCGTGGACGTTTCAAGATCGGAAAATTGTCCTGTCCTCGGTGTGCTTGACTTGTGACGCTCACCGGCTGACCGGTCGCTGAACAGCAAGAACGGGACAGAGATGCGGTTCTTCTACGACTGCGAGTTCATCGAGGACGGCACGACGATCGACCTCGTGTCGATCGGCGTGGTCGGTGAGGACGGTCGGGAGTTCTACGCCGTCTCGACGGCGTTCGACCCATCCCGGGCCGGTGCTTGGGTGCGCGCGAACGTGTTGCCCAAGCTGCCCTCACCCGCCCACCCGGCCTGGCGGTCCCGGGAACGGCTGCGCGCCGACCTGCTGACGTTCCTGACCTCGGCTCCCGGCGACGTCGAGCTCTGGGCCTGGATCGCGGCCTACGACCACGTCGCGCTCTGCCAGCTGTGGGGCATGATGCCGGCGTTGCCCCGGGCCCTGCCCCGGTTCACCCGCGAGCTGCGCCAGCGCTGGGAGGACTTCGGACGTCCTCCGCTCCCGTCGCGCACCTCCGACGCTCACGACGCGCTCGCCGACGCCCGGTTGAACCTGCGCCGCTGGGAGGCGATCGAGTCCGCGGTGGCCGCCCGCTGAGCTCCGGTCAGCGGTGAGCTCAGCGGCTCGAACCGCTGTTCGGCCTGATCCAGGACAAGGACCCGGGCGGTCGGGATGTGGAAGAACAACCCCATCAGCTCGGCGTCGACGCCCTGATCACGCAGCGTGTCGAGCTGCAGCGCGACGTTGACCATGGACAGCGCCTCGACCTGGTCGTATCCCTCGTCGAGCGCGGCACGGCCGACGGGATGCCCATTGCGGTGCGCTGTGAGGCTGGGTGCGCCGGCCTTGAGCCAGTCACCGAGGGCGCCGTTGCGGGTGGGGGAGGTGTCGTCGTCAAGCAGGCTGCGCATGGAGCCGCACCCGGAGTGGCCACAGACCGCGATCAGCGGCACCTGCAGTTCGGTGGTGGCGTACTGCACGGCCGCGCGCACGGCGGTGCCGGCGAACAGGTTGCCCATGTTCTGCACGGTGAGCAGATCACCGGGGCCGCTGTGGGTGATGACGTTGGGCATCACGCGCGAGTCGGTGCAGGTCAGCAGGAGCCCGGACGGTTTCTGCCCGCTGTTGAGCTCGCTCAGAGTGGGGCGGAGCAGGCCGGCGGTCTGGGAGTGGTAGGCGGCGACGCCGGCGAGCATCGGCGTGGCGGGGGAGTCGTCGGGCTGCTCGGCCTGCCATTGGGACCAGGTGGCGAATCGACGGGGGAGGCGGGGGTGGGTGGTGGCGTCCGGCTCGCGGGGCTCGTTGATCTGGACCTGGCCGCCGGTGCGCCGATGGCGCTGGGTCCAGGTGTCGAGATGATCGTAAGCGGCGTGGTCGAGGTAGTCGACGACCAGGTCGATCTCGACCTGCCCGCCGGCGGGAATCCGGTGGAGCACCTTCGACAGTGCCGGGATGGCGAGGAAGCTGAGCATGCCGGTGACCTCGATGCGGTGCGTCGGGGCGGCCTCGGTGGGCGTTTCCAACCGGATCCGGGCGCTCAGCGCGCGGCGGACCATCAGCAGCCCGGCCACCGCGAGCCCGATCACGACCCCCTCGAGGAGGTTGAGCACGAGCACGCCGGCCACCGTGATTAGGTAGATGGCCAGTTCTCCGTGGTGATGCGCGGTGCGGATGTGGCTCAGCTTCACCAGCTGGACGCCGACCACCACCAGCAGCCCGGCCAGCGCCGCGAGTGGGACGAGCTCGACCACGCCGATCGCCGCGACCGCGAACACCGCGATCCACACGCCGTGCAGCACCGCGGAGGCACGGGTGCGCGCGCCGGCATCGACGTTCACCGAGCTGCGCACGATCACCCCAGTGATCGGCAACCCGCCGGCCAGACCGGAGACCGTGTTGGCGGCGCCCTGCCCCAACAACTCGCGACCGGTATTGGTCCGGGGGCCGTTGTGCATCCGGTCGACCGCGACGGCCGAGAGCAGACTCTCGACGCTGGCGATCAGCGCCACCGTCAGCACACCGACGACCAGGCCGGACCACTGGCCCGCGGGCAGGACCGCCAGCGAGGGCACGGTGATGGCGTTCAGCAGGCCGCCGGGCAGCTCGACGCGGGGGACATCGAGCCACAGCGCGGCCAGCACGGTCGCGGCCAGCACCGCCACGAGGGGGCCAGGCACGACCCGCACGCGTCGGGGCAGCCGGGGCCACACCAGCAACAGCCCAATGGTGACCAGACCGACCACGACGGCATGCTCGTGCAGCCTGCCCAGCTGGCCGGGCAGCTGCAGCAGGCTGTCCACCGCACCGGTGCGCGGGGCACCGCCGAGCACGATGTGCAGCTGCGCGAGCGCGATGGTGATCCCGATGCCGGCGAGCATGCCGTGGACCACGGCCGGCGGGATCGCCGCGGCGAACCGGGCGAGCCGGGTCAGGCCGAACAGGATCTGCACCAGGCCGGCGGCCGCCGTGATCAGGCCGGTGACCTGCCACCCGAACCGGACGATCAACTCGGCCACCACCACCGTCAGCCCGGCCGCGGGTCCGCTGACCTGCAGCGCCGAACCACCCAGGACGCCTGCGACTATCCCGCCGACCACCGCGGCGATGAGCCCGGCCATGATGGGCGCCCCGGAGGCCAGCGCGATACCCAGCGACAGCGGCAGCGCGACGAGGAACACCACCAGTGACGCCCGGACGTCGGCACGCAGGTTCGGCCCGGACACGATGCGTCCCCATCCGGGCAGATCGGGTCTGAAACGGGTCATCGAGGGCATGACGGACCTCCAGCGGAACTCTGGGTGATGGGAGCGGGCGCGTCGCTAGCACCGAGGCATACGGTCAACGTGGCGCCCGAAAAATCCGTTCCGCCGCGTTCGACCCGGGTACCCCGTTCGAGAGCCTCGGCGTGACTCCGCGTGAGAGCGGAGCCAGCGTGGGGGACCGTCCGCACGGCGGTTCCGCCCCGCAGACCCCGTCAAGTGATCACGCTGTGTCGTCGTGCAGGCAGATTCACCGTCCAGAAGGCACGAATGGTTGAATGTCGAACAGCAGCACCGGCTACGCCTAGCCGTAACGATCAGCTGGCTTCGTGTAATAACGGGCGGTCGGGTCCGGGGACGCCGCGCACGGGGGCTTGCCGGAGGATGTCCGGCAAGCCAGGAGGTGCGCGTGAACGATCCGCCGATCACTCTGCTGTAGCGTCGGCAAAGCGTCTGGTCCCAGGCGGCTGACCGGATCAAGAAGCAGATCAGCTGCTCGCGGGTCATCGCCCTGCTGCTGACCATCGCGGGGGCGGTGCTCGGTACCGCGTCCGCGCAGTTGATCTCCGAGCACGTGGTGTCGGGCCGGATCCTCGCCGCGGGCGCGTCCGTCGTGCTGGCGCTCGCGTCGTTCGCCGTCCGGGGGGCCGCACCGGCGGTGGTGCGGGACTGGACTCGAGCACGCTCAGTCGCTGAGGCGCTCAAGTCGGACGTGTACAGCTACCTCTCCGGGACGGGGCCGTTCCGGGGTGAGAACCGCGACGACGTGGCGCTGCGGCGGCTGGAGGACGTGGTCGATTCGGTCGGTGACCTGGTGAAATACACGACGGGAGTCGAACCGGCACGCCGACCGATCCCGGCTGTGCACGACGTCGAGACCTACCTCGCCGTGCGCGTCGAGGGGCAGCTCGCTGGCTACTATCGGCCAAAAGCCCGGCACATGGCCACCCGGGTGCGTATTGCGCGGCGGCTCGAGATGGGGCTCGGGGCGGTCGCGGCCGTGTTCGGGGCGGTAGTGGCGGTGTTCCCGACCGTGGGGGTTTCCGCGTGGATCGGGGTGCTCACCACCATCGCGGCCGCGATCTCAGCGCATGCGAGCATGTCCCGCTACGAGTACCAGCAGATCGAGTTCACCAGGACGGCGGGCGAGCTGGAACGGCTGTCCGCCCGCCGTGCGGGCGCGGGCACGGGACAGCTGAGCGACGACGAGTTCGTCCTGGCCTGCGAGCGGGTGATCTCGATCCAGAACGAAGGGTGGATGGCGAAGCTGGGCGCGGCGAAGGACAAGGACCGATGACGAGCGGGATTGACCTCGACGCTGCTCATGTCTGCGCCATCCCCCTGCGCACCCGGTTCCGGCGGATCACTGTGCGTGAAGGGATGCTCCTGCACGGCCCCACCGGGTGGGGCGAGTTCTGCCCCTTCGTCGAGTACGACGACCGGGAGGCCGCGTCCTGGCTGGCGACCGCCGTCGAGCAGTGCACCGAGGGCTGGCCCGAACCGGTGCGGGACCGCGTCCCGATCAACTGCATCATCCCGGTGGTCGGCCCCGACCGCGCCCGCGAGATGACCGCCGCGTCCGGCTGCCGCACCGCGAAGGTCAAGGTCGCCGATCATCCCGGATCGCTGGCCGAGGATCTCGCCCGGGTCGAGGCGGTCCGGGAGGCGCTCGGCCCCGGCGGGGCGGTCCGGGTGGATGCCAACGGCGTCTGGGACGTCGACACCGCCGTCTCCCACATCCGCTGGCTCGACCGGGCCGTCGGTGGGCTGGAGTATGTCGAGCAGCCCTGCCGCACCGTCGACGAGCTGGCCGCCGTCCGTCGCCGGGTCGACGTGCGCATCGCCGCCGACGAGTCCATCCGTCGCGCGGACGATCCGTTGCGCGTCGCGGTGGCGGGCGCGGCCGACGTCGCGGTGATCAAGTGCTCGCCGCTGGGCGGGGTGCGGCGCTCGTTGCAGGTGGCCGAGGCGGCCGGGCTGCCGTGCGTGGTGTCCTCCGCGCTGGAGACCAGCGTCGGGCTGGCCGCGCAGCTCGCGCTCGCGGGGGCGCTGCCCGAGCTCGACTTCGCCTGCGGGCTCGACACGCTGTCGCTGCTCGACGGCGACGTCGTCACCGCCGATGCGTCGCTACGACCGGTCGAGGGCTACCTCCCGGTCCCGCGCACCCCGCCCGCACCGGACCCCGCTCTGCTCGACGCCTACGCGTTGACCGATCCCGAGCGGGTGCGGTGGTGGCGCGACCGGCTCACCCGTGTCCACACCGAGCGACCGAAGGACACCCGATGCTGATCGGTATCGAATGGGCGCGAACCCGGAAACGGGCCGGCCACCTGCGTCAAGTCCAGACGTCGGCGGCCGGCAGCGCCACCAGCCGATCGCCGAACGGCAGTCGCCGCTCCCCGGTGTGCAGGACGACCCCGGCGACGAACTCGCCACCCGCCCGATCGAGGCGGTCCCGAAGGACCTGTAGCCACCGGAAGTCCTCGGGTCGAGGGGTGGCGGTCGACTTGATCTCGACCGCCACGACTCGGCCGTCAGCGGATTCCAGCACGACGTCCACCTCGGCACCGGCGCGATCACGGAAATGGAACATTCGCGCTCGTGTGTCGCTCCAGTCGAGCTGTTTCCGCAGCTCGTTGACCATGAATGTCTCGAACAGGGGCCCCGCCGCCGATTCGGTGTGACGCTGCAGGGCATTCGAGTCCTTCCCGACCAGACTGGCGGCTATGCCGGTATCCACCATGTAGATCTTGGGCCGCTTGACCACCCGCGAGGTGAGGTTCCTGCTCCAGGACGACACGCGGTGGATCAGGAACACGGTCTCCAGCCACGGCTCGTAGCTCTCGGCCGTGGACCGGTTGATACCCAGACGCTCCGCCACAGTGCCGATGACGAGCTCCTGGCCGGTGGTCGCTGCAAAGTACCGGACCATCCCGGCGAGAGCGTCGAAACGCCGGATGTCGTCGATCAGCTGGATCTCACGGCGCAGGACGGTATCGACGTATGCTTCGAACCACCGCCCCCGTGCGCGGGAGCTGAACCGCTGCACCGCCGGGTACCCGCCCACGCACAACATGTCGAAGTACTCGGGTCGGGTGGGACAGGCGCCCTGGTGACGGATCAGCTCCTCGGTCGTCGCGAAGGCGCGATCGACGAAACTGTCGGTCCCGTCGGAAAGCTCGCCCTGGGAGAACGGCCAGAGCGTAACGATATCCACCCGCCCGGCCAGGCTCTCGGAGATCGTCGGGACCGTGAGGAAATTCGTCGAACCGGTGAGGATGAACTGGCCGGGGCGATTGTCGGCATCGACGACGATCTTCACCGCGAGCACGAGCGGCTCCCCCACCCGTTGGATCTCGTCGATGATCAGCGGTTTCCCCAGGGCGTCGAGGAACGTCCGGCCGTCGAGCGCAGCGAATGCGCGATCGTCGTCGCTGTCGAGCGACACATAGCGCGCGTTGATCGTTGCGCCCAGGGCCTGGGCGAGCGTCGTCTTGCCCACCTGGCGGGCCCCGTGGATCACGAGCACCCGGAAGTCCTGGAGCGAATCGGCGGCGATCGCCGTTGCCCGGCGGGGCAGAAGGTTCCTGGTGCTGTCGCTGCTCACGCCACCGATGCTAGCGCTGACCCCAGTTTCGCCGCGTGTCCAGCCCAAGTTTCGCCGTGTACCAAACCGAGTTTTGCCGTGCACCCAACCCACGTTTCGCCGTACAGCCGGCCCGAGAATCACCGCCTGTATCAACATCAACCCTGCTGCTGTGACGACCCTCCGGACCAGGCGCGGAGCAGGTCGTCCGGGCCGAGTCGCACGATGTCGCCGGTATCCGTACCTAACCCGGCGCGGGAAACGTCGAGGCAGCCGAGGCCGGGTTCGCGCTGGTCGTCGACGCGATCGGCGGGCCGGGTCTGAGGCGACGCCCCGGCAGCACCGTCGTGCTCGTCGGCGCCATCAGCGAGGAGCCCGCGACGCTGCAGCTGCGGGCATGCCGTCACGCCGGTGTCGTTCTTCTCCACCCCACCGGCGCCAGCGACGACGAGGACCTCGCGACCTTGGTCGGCCGGGCCGCCGACAGCAGGCTGCACCCGCGCCTGGCCCACAAGGCCGACTGGTCCGAGCTCGCCGGCACCCTCGACCTGCTACGCGACCGCAAGCTCGGTGGCGGCAAGACGGTGCTGACGGTCGGCGGCGCGGACGAAACCTGACCGCAGACCTTGCAGCGCGCCTCGCCACCTCGGCGCAGCACCACACTCTCCCCGGCTGCCGTCCCGAACCGTGTTGGGTTGTCCACAGCAGCTACTCGGCAGGGTTGGCTTGTCAGGGGCCGCCGCCTCGCGGGATCATCCGAAGGTGCTCATCGGTCCCAACTGGTGGGTGACGCCGACTACTCACCGATCGCCTCGACGGCCACCACGAAGTACTGGTTCGACCGATCGTCACACGGCCAGCGCACGACCGGGACGTTGATGCCGATCGCGCCGCGGCTCGCGTCGAGGCAGTCGTGAGTCCGGGCGTTGATGAACGTCCCGGCCACTCGCCTGGCCTCTGGGACACGCCCGTCGAATCGCCAGACCTGCCGGGCGAAGGTGCTTCCTGGCATGGCCGCTGCGTCGCCCGGCTGGCGTCCCCCCGGAGCGGTCCTCGTCCGAGGACTCCATGCACATCCCGGACGAGGTGTTGACGATCTGGTACGGCCCGGCAGCGGGCGGCGAGGTGCTGGCCGTGGACCCGCCGCGCTTCCTGTCCTACACGTTCCAGCCCGCCGAGAACTCCTCGACGGGCGGCAAGCCGACCCGGGTGGTCTTCGAGCTCCACCCGTTCGGCGAGGTCGTCACGCTGACGGTGACCCACGACGAGCTGCCCGCGGGCGAGCCCGGCGCCCGGTTCCTCCGCGACATCGGGCAGGGCTGGTCGGCGGTGCTGTCCAGCCTCAAGACCCTGCTGGAGACCAGCGGGCCGCTGGCCTTTCCACCGCCGTTCACCCCCGAAGCATTCCGTCCGGGTCTGACCGCCGCGCGCCCCCGGGACAGGTCACCAGCCGGCCGACGAGCGGTCCGCGGACCGTCCGCCCGCAGACAGAAGTACACTTCCAAGAAGTACGCTTCTACGAGACGGGGCACAGTGGCACTTACCCGCCCGCCCGAGATGTTCGATCGGGACGCCGAGTGGGCCGACCTCGTCGCGTTTGCCCAGGACGCGACGATGGGAGTGCAACTCGGCGTGGTCTCCGGTCGGCGCCGGCAGGGCAAGACGTTCCTCCTCTACGCACTCGCCCAGGCAACGGCGGGCTTCTACTTCGCGGCCACCGAGGCCACCGAGGGTGAGTCCTTGCGGCGGCTCGGTCGGGCTCTCGCCGAGCACGTCAGCGCTCCCGCACCGTTCCAGCTCGAGTCGTGGGAGCAGGCGGTCGACGCCCTGCTGCACCTCGGCCGGGACCGGGCAACCACTGTTGTCATCGACGAGTTCCCCTACCTGGTCCGGGCCAGCCCATCCCTGCCGTCGGTGATCCAGCGAGCCCTCACACCGGGCCGGGCGGAGCGGGAAGGATCCCGGGCTCGCCTGCTCCTCTGTGGTTCGGCGCTGTCGTTCATGGGTGGCCTGCTGTCGGGGAGCGCGCCGCTGCGCGGACGGGCGGGGCTGGAGCTTGCCGTTCCGACCCTGGACTTCCGGTTGGCGGCTCAGTTCTGGGGTGCTGGCGACCCGCGCCTCGCGGTGCAGCTGCACGCCGTGGTCGGAGGCACCCCGGCCTATCGCCGCGAGTACGTGCGCGACGACACACCGGCCGGCCTCGATGACTTCGACGACTGGGTCACCCGGGCGGTGCTGAGCCCGACCAGCCCACTGTTCCGCGAGGCGCGGTACCTGCTCGCCGAGGAGCCCGATCTACGGGACCATGCGCTGTACCACTCCGTTCTCGCCGCCGTCGCGGACGGGAACCGCAGCCGAGGCGGCATTGCGGGCTACATCGGTCGCAAGGCCACCGACCTGCAACATCCGCTCACGGTTCTGGAGGACGCGGGGCTGCTGACCCGTGACGCCGACCCGTTACGCGCGGCCCAGGGCACCTACCGCATCGCCGAGCCGCTGATCACCTTCTACCAGGCCGTCATGCGGCCGGCGTGGCCGCGGCTGGAGCGCAGGCGGGCCGCCGAGGTCTGGGCCGGCGCCCGCCGAAGGTTCGACAGCGCGGTGCTCGGGCCGCATTTCGAGAACATGTGCCGCAGCTGGCTGCAGGACTTCGCCGCTGCTGACACCGTGCGCGGGGTGGTCGGCAGCGTCGGCCGGACCACCCTGACGGACCCGGACGGCCGGACCAGCCACGAGATCGACATCGTCGCGCTCGGCGAGCCGCGACACGAGCGGCGAGCGGTTCTCGGCCTCGGCGAGGTGAAGTGGGGAGAGCGGATGGGCATCGGCCACCTGGAGCGACTGCGCCGGATCCGAGACATCGTCAGCCGGCGCAAGAACGTCGACGCGTCCGAGGCGGTGCTGTTCTGTGCGAGTGGGACGGGCTTTCACGCCGACCTCCTCGACGCCGCGGGCCGTGGCGAGGTCGAGCTCGTCGGCCTGGACCGGCTCTACCACGGCGAGTAGCCCCCGTGCTCTGTTCAGGCCGTCGGGAGTCAACCGAGCAGCAAGGCGACCAGTGGTGCCGGAACGGCCCACACGCGGGAGCTGACGTCGAGGATCGACTTCGTGGCCACGATCCCGTGTCCGAGCCGCCGCTCGATTCCCCGGGACTCGGCCCGCCAGTGTCGAGAGACCCATTTCGACTCCAACGGTGTCGTCCACGCCTCTCCGGCGCTGGTGGGCAGCGGCATCGGCGCGAAGTCGATCTCGTTACCGCTCGCGCTGCGGAGGTAGCCGATGCCGTCCTGGGTGATCCACCGCCCGGGCTGATGGTCCTCGACGGCCTGCGCGAGCGCCATCCCGAGTGCGTTCTCGCTGAGCCGGGTGAAGTCCGGGTCGGCGAGGCCGCTGCGCAGCCGGGGTCCGACCCAGGCCAGCAGCGGGTCAGCGAGGTAGAGCTTCGACTGCGCGCCCGGCACCCGCTGCCCTGCGTCGTCGACCTGGTGCGACCAGAGACCGGCGAAGGTCGTGGTGAGGCGGGTCAACCGGGTGTCGAACGACTGGCGAGTGGCGTACCCGAGAGCCTGGGCGCACGCGGAGCGGTTCAGCGGGGAGGTGGAGCGGGCGGCCAGCCCGGCCAGCAGCCGGGGAACCGAGTCATCGGCCGCGTCGGGATCGACGTCACGGTGCAGCCACGACGCGAGGTCGGTGATGAACGCGTCGCTGACCTCGCCGGACCGGTGGAACTCGGCCACCGCCCGCGGAAACCCCCCGGAGCACAGGAAGGACTGCCAGGCGAGGTCCAGCTCGTCGATGTGGAACTCGCCGGCGACCACTTCCTGACGCGAGTACGCACCCTGCAGGTCCCACGCGCCTGCCGGGGCAGGCAGCGGGACCCGCCGATCCGTCGCGGCAAGCACGTCGCGTAGCCGCATCGGCAGGAGCAGGCGGGTCCGGCGGGTGGAGCTGGTGCCGGCCCGTCCGGCGAGCAGGTCACGCTCTACGGCGGAGTCCGCGCCCCACGAGGAGCCGGTGCACACGACCGTGTCGGTGGCCAGTTCGGTGTTGTCCCGCAGAAACTTGATCGTGGCGGTCCAGCCGGCGACACTGGTCACCTCGTCCAGCAGCCAGACCCTCGGTCGCGACCCCACCGAACGGGTCAGCTCACGTCCGAGAACCGTGACACGATGCAGGTCCCGCCCACGCATCCCGTCGGCAGGCAGGTAGATCAGCTGCCGGACATCGACATCGCCGCGCGCACACAGGTCGACGATCGTGTCCTTGAGCAGCACCGACTTGCCGACCCGCCGGGGCCCTCGCAGCACGACCAGCTTGTCGTCCACGGGGCCGGTCGAGATGTCGGAGAGCACCGAGCTTCGGTACCCGAGATCGTAGGCTCGCCGGGCGCGCAGCGTGGGATCGTCGGCAGCCCACGCCGTGGGTTCGGCGCTGGCCCGCCACCACGGGTTCACCTGCAGTAACCTGGCCCGGATCTCGTCGTCCCGCACACGGCAACCCTACCAAAACGGGGGGGTTGTGAGATGTATCGACTACCAGAAGACATGGGTTCTGAGGTCAGACTGGCGCAGGAACGACCAGCCAGGCGTCGGGTGTGACGTCGGTGGGACGCCCGTCAGCGGCGCAGCGTGATCCGCACCCACCACAGTCCCGTAGCTGTCAGTCGAACTCGCCGTTGCGGATGGCGGTGGTGAAGGCGGTCCAGGCCTGGGGGGTGACGGTCAGAGCGGTGTCGGTGGGGTGCTTGGAGTCGCGTACCGCGACTGTTCCGTCGAGGAAGGCGACCTCGACGCAGTTCGCCTTGTCGGTGCTGCTGCTGCTCTTCCGCCAGTGGGTGGTGTTCGGGTCCGGCGCAGGCATCCCGCGCTCCTCTCCAGTGCTCGTGCGGCCCGGCCCGCCGGTCAGCCGAGCTCGGCGGCGATCTGGGCGATCAGCTCGGCCGTTGCAGCGGGTGCAAGGGCTGTCTGAAGGATAGTTCCCAGCGCCAGCCGGTAGGCGGCCAAGTCAGCCTCCTGCTCCAAGTGCGCATCGCCGCTGACGACGCCATCTGTCGCGCGGACGACCAGCTGCGTGTGTGACTGTCGGAGGCGCGGCTGATGTGTCGGTGATCAAGCGCACGCCGCTGGGCGAGGTGCGGCGCTCGTTGCAGGTGGCCGCCGCGGTCGGGTTGCCGTGGTGGTGGGGCCTCCGCGCTGGAGAGACCAGTGTCGGGCTGGCCGGGCAACTCGCGTTCGCGGGGGCGCTGCCCGTGCTGGGCTTCGCCTGCGGGCTCGACACGCTGTCGCTGCTCGACGGCGACGTCGTCACCGCTGGCGAGTCACTGCGATCGGTCGAGGGCTACCTCCTGGCCTCGCGCACCCCCGCCCGCACCCGACTCTGCCCGCTCGACGCCTACGCGTTGACCGATCCCGAGCGGGTGCGACGGTGGTGGCTCGACCGGCTCACCCGCGTCTGCACCGAGCTCAACCGCATCCGCGATGCAACCTGACTGCCTGCCATGTCGTCAGGCGTTTCCCTCCGCTGCTCTGAAGCCGCGAGACCGGATCATCTCGGCGAGTCGATAAAAAGTCTGGTCAATTCCGTTGTGGGGAAATGATATTGTGTAGGGGTTGGCCGCTTGTGGTACGAAGTTGCATCCTTCTTCGGCCAACACCACCACGCGGTCGAATCCGTGTCTGCCTTGAAACAAGCCGACTTCGTGAACTACGTTCTGGCGAGCAAGCTTTCGGCCGTCTCCGGTAAAATCCTCTACTGTGAGCACGCAGATCGCGAGGCTGCATCTTTCCAGGTAGTTGGCGAGCGCCTCGGTTACTTCGCGCCCACCCCATGAGCTGCTCTCAAAAGAGTACACTGGCAGGTTGAATCGTTCTTCAATAAAACGCTGGACGGCCAGCCACTCGGGGTTTGCGCCGTGAGCAATGAACACGCCTTTTGGTTGTAGGCTGGTGCGTCGCTCGACGTCGAGTGAACTGATGAAATCCTGCGTGACCTCGGCGAACTGCGCATGGCCGGCGCTGCCGACGTATCGCAGCTTGTGTCTGGCCAACCGCATGCCGAGCAGTGAGCCCAACTCGACTTGCAGCTTGTCGTTGGTCAAGACGATGAGGAGGCCGGCAGCGAAGACGTCACCGGCTCCGGTGGCGTCTTCGACCTCTTCGAGAGGTAGGGGAACCTGGGGGTAGAAGTCGCTGACGATCTTTTCGCCTTCGCGCCAATAGGACCATATTCCGGTAGGGCGTTTGACGATGATGACGCTTCGCTCGCTGTCGAACCGACCCAGCAGCCTGGCGGCCACATCGTCGTTCGAGGCGTCTGACCCACATTCGCCGAGTTCGCGGAACTCACGGTAGTTGAGCAGCAAGTAATCGCTGATGCTGACGATCTCTTGGATCTCCTGCGCAGGATGCACGCTCCATACGTGCCCCGGATCAAAACAGATCAGCGTGCCACGGTTGGCCGCCTTGACCGCTTGCAGCACCTTGAGTATGCGCCCAGCAGTTCTGCTGTCGAGGAAAGAGGTCACATGGATCACGCGGGCGCCGGACAGATAGGTCACGATTTTTGTAAAATCGCGGTCAATGTAGTCGGCCATGTACTCGTTGGCGCCTGTGTGGGTAAGCATGGTGCGCTCGCCGTCTTCGGAGAAGGAGAAGCAAATTCCACACAGGTGTTCGTCGTCCCGCAGCACGAAACGGTGGTCGATGCCGAGCGCTTCGAACTGTTGGATGCTCGACACACCGATGACGGGTACCCGTCCGGCGACTCCGACGTAACCGAGCCGTAGCCCGGCCTGAGCCTTGGCTATAGCATAGATCGCGTTGAATGCCGAACCTCCGAGTGAGGTATCCGGCCGAGCGGAGCTGACTGCCTCGATGGCGGCGTGGATCGTGTCACTGTCGACCGAAATCTCTGTTCCCCACTCCAACGGCGGGTCCATGTAATTAATCGCTTTGGAAATGTGGGTCGTTAGCGAGTGCGATCGCGTCTGTCCTGATATCGCTGGGGCATTGGCGATGTAGTCTAAGTTCAGTGCTCCGACGCCGACCACGTCGAGCGTAAAGTCGTTCCGTGCACCGCTGGAAAGATGATCTCGCGGTTCAGGCACATGGATCACCTTCGCTTCGTTGAATCAGGCCTTCTCGACGCAACATGCGTTCCAGCTCGAAGAACGTGCTATCCACCAGCTTTGGCGGATAGCTCAACCGGATCAACCCTGCTATGTTGGAGAAGGTACCGCAACCCTCTTCGGCAAGTATCGCGACCCGCCCAAATCCGTACCGCCCCTGGAAGAGGCCCGCCTGGTAGACGATATCCTGATCAGCTCGGATATGGCCGTCAGCCATCGTCTCTGTCGCACAGAGCAGACAGACTGCGAAGCTGCAACGGGCAAGATGCTCACGCATTAACTCGATGAAATCGTCCGGTTCCATATCGACAGAACTTACTTCGTACGTCATCAGTCTGCAATCTTCCGCGATGAAACGTCGAACGGCGCGCCACTGCGGGTCTTCATCGTGCACCAGAAGTACGCCGGTCGGCTGTAGGTCGGTGTTTGACAACGTCTCGGTTTGTTGCAGGAAACCTTTGCTCAGATCAGGCCAGACCTGATCTTTGGCAGGATCGCGTTGCTGCATCTTGTGTCGTGCCAGGCTAAGGCCAAGGAAGGCACCGAGCTCCACCTGGAGCCGTCGTGAAGCCAGTGATGAAAGCACCGCGGCGGCGAAGACGTCACCCGCCCCGGTCGCGTCTTCCAGTTCGGTTTCGTGCAGTTGCTGGCGCAGCTGAAACGGATGGACGAGCATTCCGTCAGAAGTTGCACGGAACACCTCGACAAAGTCATACCGTTTGGTGACGAAAATAGTGCAATCGCTGGCGCATCGGCTCAGAACTTTCCGAGCGATCCTGCCATCCGGCTCAGCGTGCGCATACCGGCCCAGCGCTTTGAACTCCCGATAGTTCAGGAAGAGAAGATCAGTCAGCGCCAGGATACCGTTGATCTCCGGGGTTGTGTGTTCGGACCAGTCGAATCCGGGATCGAAGCTGATACGCAGTAAGGGATTCAGCTCCTTCGCCCTGGTCAGCACCTTTAACACCGCTGCGGGCGTCGTCACATCCAGAAATGAGGTGACGTGAACGAATCTGGCCGAAGCCAGGTAGGCTGCAAGTTCATCGAAGTTCTGTTGGATGTGACCGCACATCTCGAAGTTTGCGCCGGGATGGGTAAGCATCACCCGATCGGTATCGTCGATGTAGGACAAGCAAAGCCCGCACAGCCGGTTCGGGTACCGGCCCACCCAACGGCGGTCGATGTCCAGTTCGTCCATCTGGCCGATGAACGAGAGTCCAGGTGCCTCCACTCGGCCGACCGTACCGACGTAGCCGAGGCGTACACCGAGTCGCATCTGGGCCAATGAGAAGATCGTCAGCCAGGCTGAACCTCCTAGCGAGGAGTTCAACGACGCCGCGCCAAGATTCTGCATGGCATCGGTGATCGTAGTCTCGTCTACCGGACCTTCACGGTTCCACTCGAAGCGCGCTGTTAACTCGGTGACCCGTTCGGCCATGCTGTGGGACAGTCGGGACGCGCTGGCGATGTAATCGATATTCAACGCGCCGAATCCGACGATGTCCGGTGCACGATCAGTCGGCGGCACGGTTCAACCCCTGGAGAAATCCGTGTCGCCTGTTCCGATCAACAGACATCGAACCAAACACCCCGTGACGCCTGACAGCGGCGACCGAGGCGATTGTCGGTAGGCCGACGATCGGCCTTGTCTCGGCGAGGCGTTGGGAGTCCCGAGTCGTGATGGCCGTGCGCTGGTGAGGCGTCGTCGGATCCGGGACTGTTGTTTGGCCGTGGGGTGGTGCTGACGGCCAGCGAGGCATCTTGTCGCTCCCTCCCGTCTCAGCCGGCCCAGCTGTACCTGCCGGTCGTCACTCCGGGTCGATGGCGATCTGGACGATCAGCTTCACCCTTGCACCGGGTGCAACGCCTAAGTGTAGGATACTCAAGGGCCAGCCTGTAGACAGCCGGTTGCGACTGTTGACGATGGGGTGGCGTGGCTTGTGATGGGGTGGAGACCGGGCCTGAAGGAAGTTGATCAGTTGGTACGAGCGGGCGTTTGCACGGCTAAGTGCCGCATGTCACACCACGTGCTGTAGGTCGACCGTGCGCGACCATCGTGTCCAGTGGGAAACCCGCCAGTCGCCATTTGCGCTCGCGCGGTTACTCAAAGTCATAGCACCCCACCTCGCTGGAACTTCACTCGGAATACTTCACTCACTGATCGTGGTATAACTACCCTCCGTTACAGTGCTAGCCCGTCTGAATGACCCCCTAGCTACCGTTGGATCACCGGCAGCGGATGCCGCACACCGCGTCTGCTGCGGGGATCGGGGATCTCCGCCAGAGCCTCCAGCAGACCACCACCCGCGGCGTCGTCCCACAAGCCCGCCCGACCAGGACCGTCAGCGCCGCAGCAGCCGCGTCGTCCTCGATGGACGACGCGGCCGAGGACACCGTGGCAGGCGCCGTGGCGGGCTGGGGCATGACAGACTGAGCAGGCAACGGAGCCACCAGGTTTCGGACGCAGGACCTTGGATAAGCCCGTGTGTCCTACCCCGGCTCCGTTGCCCCACCCCAACCGCCACGCCGCGCCGTGATCAACCTGTGATCGACGGGTGGGCGCTCACCCTCCCGGCCCCGGGTGCCTCCCCCCTGCCTCCCGTCCGACCACCCCACCGATGACACACCGTCACCGGCGGTGGCCCGCTACACCACCCTCACCCCTCACCCCCCCGGGTATCGCCACTCACTGTGACTGAGACAGGACACGACCACGGCCATGACCATGCGCTACCGCCCCCCGGGTGGATAGAACGACCCCGTCTCGCGCAGGTGAGTGATCAGCAACTCGGCCGTAGGCGTGCCGGGGGTCACGACCGTGCCCAGACCTGAGGTAGGCGTAGTCGGCCCGCAGGGCATCGCGCAGCGACGGTCGTGGCCGCCCTTGACGCGGCCGGCGTGGCGTGGACGATGACCGGCCGAGGGAAGCGACTACCCTCCCGGGGACGAGCTGGCCCCCGCGCGGGCGGCGCCTAACACTGGGGAGGGACTCGACGACTACTCGGTCGTGCGGTTGCGCTACGCAACGGTGGTGCGGTGATTCGACGGGGGGAGGCTCGTGACCGGTCTGGTGGTGGACAGCGGCGGTTTCGAGATGCTGGTCGATGACGACCGGGTCGGGACCCGTCGGCTATTACTGGCGGACGACGTGGCGGTGTTGGAGGCGTTGTCGGCCCGGTATGTGCGTGCGGTGCAGGCCCGTTCCGATCACGAGGTGTTTGTGGATCTGGGTCGGGAGTTGTTCGCGTGGCTGGATGGTGATCAGGGCGCGTTGCACACCCTGCTGGAGCGGGCTGCTGTTCCGCTGGTGTTCGAGGTGGCGGGGCCGCGGTCGCCGTCGGCTGCCGGGTGGGCGTTGCTGCGGGCGCCGTTCGAGTTGCTGGCCCGTCCGGAGGGTGGGGGGTTCCTGGCCGCGGACGGGTTGCTGCGTTTCGCGGTGGTGCGCCGGTTGGGGCCGGCCGGGCCGCGACCGGAGCTGGGTGGGTTCCGGTTGGGTGTGGCGTTCATGGCGTCGGCGCCGCGGGGTCAGCGTGAGTTGGATTTCGAGGCGGAGGAGGCCGCGATCCTGGCCGCGGTGGGTGATGCGCGGATCGACCTGCTGGTCGAGGACACCGGGGATCCGGAGCAGTTGGGGCAGCGGTTGGCCGAGTCCGGTGGGATGCCGGTGGTGCACGTGTCGTGTCACGGTCACAACCGCTGGGTGGTCCGGGCGGGTGCGCCGGGTCAACCGGTGCTGATGATGGAGGACGACACCGGTGGGGATCGTCCGACCACGGCGACCGATCTGGTGCCGCTGCTCGGGACGGCACGCGGTTGGTGTTCGTCTCGGCGTGCCTGACCGCGACCAGCGCCGACACCGGGGACCATCTGCCGCCGGGAGCGGTGCACAAGAGCGACGGTACGGCACCCGGTCGGGCCGGGGACGGCGCCGGAGCGGGTTCGGGGCGTGCTCTGGTGGCGCACTCGTTGGCGACGGCGTTGGTGGCGGCCGGGGTGCCGGCGGTACTGGGCTGGGACGGCTCGGTCGACGACCGGGCGGCCACGGTGTTCGCGCAGGAGCTGTATCGCGGTATCGCCGGTCGGGTGGATGTCGCGGTGGCGGTGGGTGATGCCCGGAGGGCGTTGCTGGACTCCGACGATCCGGTGCTGCGGGCGGACTGGCATCTGGCGCGGCTGTGGTGGGGTCCGGCCGGTGGGGGACCGCTGGTGGCGGGAACCCGGAAGCGGTCGCTGGTCTCGGCCACGCATGGCACCACGATGTTCCTGGACCGTAAAGGGCAGGTGCCGGTGGCCGCGGCGGCGATGTTCGTGGGTCGTCGCCCGGAGATGCAGCAGGCGCTGCGCGTGCTGCGCTCGACGGAGCGGGCGGGGGTGCTGCTGCACGGGCAGGGCCGGCTGGGTAAGTCCAGCCTGGCCGCCCGGCTGGCCGACCGGTTCCCCGATCGTGCGGTGGCGGTGGTGTTCGGTGACTACTCGGCGATGTCGATCCTGGACGCGGTGGCGGAGGCGGTCCGGACCGACCCGGCTGCCCGGGACCTGATCACCCGCCGGTTGCCGGACGTGCGGCACCGCCCGGAGACGATCGAGCAGGTACTGATCGACCTCGTGTCCGGCCCGCTGGCCCAGGCCGGACAGAGGCATCGACCTCTGTTGCTGGTCATCGATGATCTGGAGCAGATCCTGGTGGCCGATCCGGCCGGGGCGCACCGGGTGGCGGCCGAGCAGGCGGGGGTGATCGCCGCGGTGCTGCGCGCGTTCCATCCTGGCGAGACCGACAGTCGGTTGCTGGTCACGAGTCGTTTCCTGTTCCAGCTCGACGGGCTGGAAGACCGGTTGGAGCCGGTGCAGTTGCGGCCGTTGTCGTCGGTGGCCCAGCGTAAGCTGCAACGCCGCCAGCAGGCGCTCACCCCGACGGCCCGGCTGGACGAACGGGCGGGGCTGGCCGCGCGGGTGCTGGAGGTCAGCCGCGGTAACCCCGGTCTGCAGGACCTCATCGGGCTGCGACTGGTCTACGGCGAGCAGGTACCCCTCGCGCGGGCCGAGGCCGCCGTCGCCGGCATGGAGTCCTACCTCCACCGGGGAGACCTTCCCTCCGAGGTCGAGGTGCGGGCGATCCTGGAGAACCTCGCCCTCGACGAGCTCCTCGACGAGGCCGGGCCGGCGCACCACGCCCTGCTGCGCGCGATCACGCTGTTCGACGAGCCGGTACCGGAGGCGATCATCGCCGTGCTGGCCGAGCAGGTCGGTGGGTCCCCGACCCGGTTGCGGGGCCTGGGACTCCTGGACCCCTACCCCGACCCGTACGCAGCGGGCCGCCGCGCCGTAGCGGCCAACCCGCTGGCCGCGGGCCGGCTGGAACCGCTCACCCCGACCGAGCGGACCGCGCTCGCGACCGTGACAGCCCCGCCGCTGCTCGCGGTCTGGGGCGGGACCGCGCCACAACCCGGCCGAGCATCCCAGCTGGACCTGCAACTGTCGCGGCTCGGGTTGCTCGCCGCCGATCCCACCGTCGTCGCCACCTGCGCCCGGGGAGCCGTCGCTCACCTGCGCGACGGTCCGGCGAAGGACGCGGCCCAGTTCGGACGCGACGCCATCGAGCTGCTGGACCGGTGCCAGCACGCCGTGCCGCTCGGCCTGTTACGAGCCGTTGCCGACGCCGCTCTCACCAGTGGCGATGGTACGCACGGGGAGGAACTTCTGGACCGGGCGATGCGCGAGGTTCGCACCAGCGACACTGTCGAGCCACTCGACCAAGCCCGGGTCATGACTGAACGAGCTGTCCGCCTCATCACCCGAGGTGAACCGGTGCAGGCCGAACAGCTCTTCGAGGAAGCCCACCGGCTGTTCACCGCGGCCGGATCGGAGACCGAAGTTGCGGCAGTCACGGGCTACCTCGCCGACATCATCGGGCAGCGCGGCGACCTCGACGAAGCCCTCCGCATCCGCCAAGACGTCCAGCTACCGACCTACGAACGCCTCGGCGACCCCCGCTCCATCGCCATCACCTGGGGCCAGA
>Ga0136617_10001519_pt1 | contig 20544 bp, 16 predicted proteins | sample AntDrymUQ3222106_2_FD_129672 | JGI IMG/M metagenome (GOLD analysis project Ga0136617, IMG submission 129672) | Polar desert sand microbial communities from Dry Valleys, Antarctica - metaG UQ322 (21.06) | ecosystem: Environmental > Terrestrial > Soil > Desert | place: Antarctica: Dry Valley...
CGACTCGCTCGCCGCGCTCGCCGCCGACCGCTACGACGCGTTGCTGCTCGACTGCCCTCCGACGCTGGGCGGACCCACCGTCAGCGCCCTCACCGCCGCCCGTCATGCCCTCATCGTGGTCGACCCCTCGGCCCTCGGACTGCGTGGCATCGGCGGCGTCGCCGACGCCGTCGACGACGCCTGGCAGGACGCCAACCCGGACCTCGATCTGTGCGGCGTCGTCGTCAACCGGATGCCGGCGGTGTCGAGCGAGGCCGAGCGCCGCGTCGCCGAACTCGGCCGGATCGTCGGTCGCCAGACCGTCTGGAAGCCGACGATCCCCCAGCGGGTGATCGTCAACCAGGCGCTCGGTGAGCGGCGCTCGGTGCACTCCTACGGCCACCGGGCCGGCGACGTCAGTCGAGCCTTCGACGCCCTCTGGACCAAGCTGCGCCGCACCATCGGCGCCTGATTATCTCGGGCTCTGCCGACCAGCCAAGCTGGATCGGCTGCGCCTCCGTGCTCACACTGAGCCGACCCTCCGGATCGGCGTTCGCCCGACCTCTCTGATGCTTCGCGCCGCTTACGAGACGTCGACAAGACTCGAATCGTCGAGCCGGGCGAGCATGGTCGCCACGTACCAGTCGACGAACTGCACGACGCCTTCCTCATCGAACGGCACGTAGGGCCCGGGGACATAGGCCGGGGATCGCACGCCCCGCTGTGCCCGCTCGACCAACACCGTGTCCTGGGCGTTGGTCGCCCGCCAGACCGAGGTCAGGGCGTCGACGTCGTAGTCCCGGCCCTCGACCGCGCCCGCCGGGACGAGCCACGTCGTGCGCAGTTCGGTCGCCGTCGGACCCACCGGCAGGATGCGGAACGTCACGGCGTGGTCGGCCATGAAGTGGCTCCAGGTCGACGGATAGTGGTACAGCAGCACGTCGCCCAGCTCGTCGTCGGGGAGCTGCCCGAACCGCCGGGCGACGGCGGGCGTGCCGTCCATGGTCATCGACCGAGCGCCGTCGACGAACGGCATCCGCATCGCCCGGTACTGCAGGTCGGGCGCGGCAACGAACCGGCTGGGCAGCCCGGCCAGCTCACACGTCTCGACCAGCCGGTCGAGGGCGGCCAGCTCCTCCGCTGTCCCGCCGCCCGAGTGCAGCGGGCCCTCGGGAAACGTGACCGTCAGCTCGGGGTGGGCGGTGCGGCAGTGGAAGCACTCGCGGTTGTTTTCCATCACCAGCTTCCAGTTGCCCTGCTCGACGGCGGTGGTGCGATGGGCGACCACCGCGTTGCGCAGGTCGAACGGGGCGAGATAGCGCTCGACGACGGCCCGCAGCGGCGCCGGGTCCGGTGGGTCGTCGGCCACGGCGACGAACAGCAGCCCGCCGACGTCGATGCACGAGGCGGGACGGAGGCCGAGCTCGCTCGGATCAGCGCCGTCGGGCAGGTTGCGGCCGCGGCCGAGGCGGCCGTCGAGCTCGTAGGACCACTGGTGGTAGGGGCACACGAACCGGCGCCGGGCGTGGCCGTGAGTCGCCTCGCAGACCACCGAGCCCCGGTGGCGACAGACGTTGTGCAGCGCCCGGATCTCACCGTCGTGGCCGCGCACGATCACCAGTGGGTAGTCGGCGACCGTGAGAGTGACGAAGTCGCCGGGGTCGGCGAGCTCGGCGACGTGACCGGCGAAGACCCACTCCCGTTGCCAGACGTGCGCGAGGTCCAAGTGGTGGACGGCAGGGTCGTGGTACAGCGGCCCCGGCAAGGTGTGCGCCGGCCGCCGACCGGCCAGGGTGGCATGCAGGCGGCCCGCCGCCTTGTCGGCGGTCACCGGATCGTCTCCACCGCCCCATTCTCCACCACGTCGGTCCGGCTGGCGAGCCGCCAGTCGAGGTCGTCGAGCGGCCGGAAGAGGTGGCGGCGGGCGACCTCGCCGTAGCCCCGGTACCAGCCGGCACCGGCGCGCACGGCGGCGTCGTCACCGCGGCGCTCGTGCGCCGCCGGCAGCGCGTACCAGGCGAGTCCGGGCTGGGCGTGGTGGGTGTGGTGCAGGTTGTTGTTGAGGAACAGCAACCGGCCGGCGAGGTTCGAGCGCACGACGGCCGAGCGAGAGCCGTCGGCGACCGCCCGGTGCTCGGGGTACGACCGCAGCAGGACCACGGCCAGCCCACCCCAGCCAGCGCCGAGGACGTAGACCCACACGGGGACGCTGGCCGTCCGGACCACGGCGAGCACGACGATGACGGTGGCGACGTGGCCGAACACGCGTCCGGCCTGCCCCGCGCGGATCGCCCGCGCCTCGCGCCGGCACTGGCCGGCCGTGACGACGACGGGGCCGAGGATTAGACGACCGGCGAGGGTCGAGCAGGCGATGAGGAGCGCCCGCTCGAGCGGCCCGGCGCGCGCCCAGCGCTGCGGGGACACGTAGAAGCTCTCGGGGTCGGTGTCCGGGTCGGTGAGGTCGGGGGCGGCGTGGTGGTCGAGATGGGTGCGACGGTAGTCAGCGAAGCGCACCACGAGCCCGATCGGCACGCTGGCGAGGGCGGTGTTGACGACCGGCCAGGGGGTTGGGTGGCCGTGGATGACTTCGTGCTGGAGCGAGCCGTACCACCCCGAGAGCAGGGCGAGGGCGACGACGACGGCGATCGTCGGCAGGTGCTCGTGCCACGTCAGCACCGCCCCCAGCCCACCGGCGATGGCGACGGCGACGGCGATCGTCGGCCACTCCACGTGCGGGGGCGTCATACGCCTGTGATACGTGACACGATGCGGTCACGTCTGTCGACCATGCACCCGACTTGTCGCGTCTACGCTCGTACTGATGGACACGGGCACGAATCGGAGCCGATTGTTCGCCGAACGCCTCGCCGAGGCCATCGCCCGCTCGGGGTTGAGCCGCACGGCGTTCGCCCAGCGGGCCGACATCGACCGCACCACGCTGGCCCAGTTGCTGTCCCCCACCTCGTCGCGGCTGCCCCGGGTCGACACCGTGGTGGAGATCGCCGTCGCCCACGACCTGTCGATCGACTGGCTTGTCGGCCTTTCGAACACCGGACCGGTGGAGGCCGAGCTGGTCGTCCAGGCGACGACGTTCGAGGCGCCGGGGCCTACGCCGACCGACGAGCGCCTGCTCGGATGGCTCACCGAGGCGGCCGACTACAAGATCCGCTACGTACCGACCACGCTGCCCGACCTGCTCAAGACCGACGAGCTGATCCACTTCGAGCGCGAACGCACGGCCCCCGACGTGGCCCAGACGACGATCGCCACGACCGCCGCCCGCCTCGCCTGGGCCCGCCACCCCGACACCGACATGGAGTGCTGCTCATCGACCCAGTCGTTGAGCGCCTTCGCCCGCGGCGAGGGAGTGTGGAGCCGGTTCTCGCCCGCCGTCCGGGCGGCGCAGTTCGACCGGATGATCGAGCTGGTCGACGAGCTGTATCCGACGTTCCGCTGGTTCCTGTTCGACGGCTCCAAGCGCTACGCCGCCCCGGTGACGATCTTCGGGAGCCAGCGCGCCGCCCTCTACCTCGGCCAGCTGTACCTGGTGCTGACGTCGGTCGAGCACGTCCGGGCGCTCAGCCGCCACTTCGACTCGCTGATCCGCGACGCCGAACACCAGCCCAGCACGATGCAGCGCTCCCTCACCCAGCTCCGCCAGCGGGTCGAGCGCTAGGGAAGGGGTCAGACGGCCGCCGTCGCCGATCGCCGGCGTCGCGCTCAGTGTCCGCGAAATGGGGCGACATTCCGCCCCTCCGCGGACGCTGAGCGTCCCAAACCGGGTCCCACGTAGCCGAAGGTGGCCGCCGAGCTGGCGGTGGCGGCGAGCACGTTCTCGTCGAGGGAGCAGCCGAGGCCGGGACGTTCGCTCAGCGTGATCCACCCGTCGCCGTCGACTTCGACGGTCTCGGTGAGCACGAAGTCGCGTCGGGCCGTCGTCCACTCGGGCGGGTCGAAGGGGAACTCGAGGAACGGGGCACCGACCGTGCCGGCGGTCAGGTGGGCGTTGGCGAGGAGCCCGATGCCGTTGCCCCACGTATGCGGCGTGAACACGGCGCCGGCCGCGACGACGTCGGTGGCGAAACGACGCAGCCCGGTGATGCCCTGGGTGCAGACGCAGTCGGGCTGGAACACGTCCAGACAGCCGCGCCGCAGCAGCTCGGCGAACTCGTAGGGCTCGCGGGTCATCTCACCGCCGGCGACGCGGATCGGCACCCGCCGGCGCAGCTCGGCCAGCCCGTCGTAGTCACCGCGGTGCAACGGCTCCTCGATCCAGTACACGCCCTCGCCGGCCAGCGCCTCGGCGACGGTGGCGGCGCGATCGACGTCCCACGGTGGGCGCACGTCCCACGGCATCCGCCAGCCCTGGTTGCAGTCGACCATCACGTCCAGCCGGTCACCGACGTCGTCGCGGATCGCCCGCACGACGGCGAGGTCGTCGTCGAGGCTCGGTCGCCCGAAGCGCACCTTCAGCGCCGGGAAGCCGAGCTCGACCGCCCGCCTGGCGACGCCGACCATCTCGGCCACCGGGCGGTGCACCGCCGACGAGGCGTAGGCGCGGACCCGCCGGCCGCGCCCGCCGACGAGATCCCACACCGGGCGCTCGCTGGCCTGACCGGCGAGGTCCCACAGGGCGACATCGAGCGGCCACGCCCGGCCGGCGTGGAACTCGACGTTGGCCAACACGGCGGCGTGGCGGTCGAGATCGGCGGCGTCCTCGCCCACGAACAGCGCCTGGTAGTCGGCGAAGCCGTACATCGCGTCGCCGGACCCGACGCCGACGCGCCCGGCGTCGTCGTGCACGCGCACGATCGTCGCCGGGAAGTGGGTGCGCGGCCGGGGGTCCCACGACGCCGGAAACGGCGGATCGAGCGCCAGCCGGTGGTGGCTGATCTCGATGCGTGTGATCGTCGCCATCAGCGTTGGGCCTGAGGGAGGAGCGCCTCCCACAGGGTGAGCGTCGCCGCGGCGAGCGAGTGACGCTCGTCGGCGTCGGCGCGGCGGCAGTTGTTGTCGTACATCGGCCGGTTCTCCGGCGCGACCATCGTCGCCGCCACCTCGCCGACATCGAGCGTTAGCGGCCCGCACCGGTGCACGGCGGCGGCGAGGTCGGCGTCGTCGACGAGCTGGCGGTAGACGTCACCGATCGCCGCTGGCGGCCGCCCGGCGACGGGCGCCAGCGGCCCGAACGCGTCGGGCGCGCCGGCGACGTTCCAGTCGACGGTGGCGCCGAGCCCGACGGCCACGGCGACACCGTGGGGGACGTGGGCCAGCGTGCCGAGCGCGTGGCCGATCGAGTGGGCGATACCGGTGTCCCCGGTGTCGATCGCCATGCCGGCAAGCAGGGCGGCGCGCTGCATCGCCAGCCGCACGTCGAGATCGGTGCCGTCGTCCATCGCCGCCGGCAGGTTGCCCAACACCAGCCGCACGGCCTCACTCGCCGCCCGGACGATCTCGGCGGTCGATCGCCGGCCGGTCATCGCCTCGACGGCGTGGACGAAGGCGTCGAGCCCGGTCGCGGCGGTGACGTGGCGAGGCATCGTCGCGGTCGCACGCGGGTCGAGCACGACTACGTCCGGGCGTAGGGCGTCGCCCCACGTCCACAGCTTGCGCCCGGTGGCGTCACTGACGACGCACGTGCGGGTGACCTCGGCGCCGGTGCCGGCGGTCGTCGGGATCGCCACCAGCGGAAGGGTCCGCGCCGGCAGCGGCGCCGCGCCGAGCACGTGATCGGACACCCGGCGCCCGCCGGCGACCACCGCCGCCTGCTTGGCGGCGTCGAGCGTCGAGCCGCCACCAACGGCGACAACGACCGGGTGGTCGGCGGACCGCACGACGGCCGCCAGGTCGTCGACGGTGGCGCACGTCGGCTCGCCCGGAGCGACCGCCCGCACCTCCCATCGCTCGACGCCGGCCAGCTCGTCGCGGACGTGATCGGCGTACCCGGCGGCCACGACGGCCTCGTCGGCGAGGAGCAGGCCGGTCCGCACGCCGGCCGGCAAGGTCCGAGCGGCGCGCGCCAGTGCGTCGGTGCCCTCCAGCACGATCAGCCGGTCGTCCACCCCACCTCATCCTCGGGTCGGTGCCGACGCAGATCGTGATTCCCCGCGCGACCGTGCGGTCAGGAGCGCTTGTCGGCCCTCGGCTCACACAGTATGGTGCGGCCCTTCGGGCTGCGTTTCGGCCTGTCATCGACCGGGGGAGGTCCCGTGGACTGGAAGCGCTTTGATCGGGTGCGTCGTGATGTCGGACCCGTCCATCTCGACCTAGTGGAGTCCTACGCCCAGGGGCGGATCACCCGTCGGCAGTTCGCCCGCCGCGCTGCGGTCCTCGGGCTGTCGCTGCCGTTCGTGAGCACGGTGATCGCCGCCTGCGGGGGTGACGACGACGAGACGAGCTCGAGCGGCACCGGCGCCACGGGCACGTCGCCCCCGGGCACCGCCGCCACCACCGGCTCCGCCGCCGGTACCGAGGGCACCGCCGGGGCGGGCACGCCGGGCGGCACGATCCGCATCGGCGCCCAGGTCCCGGGCGCCCTCGACCCGATCCAGATGCAGGACCTCGGCGCCTACGGGCTGATCGCCCAGTCGTTCGAGTTCCTCGCCACGCTCGGCGACGACGGGATGATCGCCCCCGGGCTGGCCGAGTCGTGGGAGCCCAATGAGACCGGCGACGTGTGGACGTTCCAGCTGCGCGAGGGCGTCAAATGGCACGACGGCACCGACTTCACGTCGGCCGACGTCGCCGCCACGATGGACCGCCTCGTCGAGGCGCAGAACTCGGGTCTCTCCGGCGTCATCGAGTCCGGCGCCGTCGACACCACCGACCCGTTGGTGGCCGTGTTCAACCTGGCCGCCCCGAACGGCAACTTCCCGGCGCTGGTGTCGTTATTCAACGCCCAGACGGCGATCACGCCAGCCAGCTACGAGACCGGCACCACGCTCGACGCCACCCCGGCCGGGACCGGCGCCTGGATCCTCGACAGCTTCGACGCCGCCACCGGCTGCACGTTCGTTCGCAACGAGGCCTGGTGGGGCGGCGCGACGCCGCTCGACACCGTCGAGTTCAGCTTCTTCGACGACCTCGGTACGATGCTCACCGGCATGACCGGCGGCGCCGTCGACGCGCTGGTGCAGTTCTCGGTCATCGGCGGCGATGCGCTCCTCAACGACCCCAACTTCAACGTGCTCGAGATCCAGTCGGCTACCCACCGCCAGATCTGGATGAAGTCCGACAGCGGGCAGTTCGCCGACAAGGCGGTGCGCCAGGCCCTGGCCCTGACCTTCAACCGCGAGCAGATGCTCGAGACGTTGTTCCGGGGTCGCGGCAACATCGGCAACGACCACGTGATCGCCCCGTTCCTCCCGTACTTCGACGAGAGCGTGCCCCAGCGCGAGCGCAACGTCGAGCAGGCGCGGCAGCTGCTGTCCGACGCCGGCGTCGAGGGGATCCAGGCGACGTTGCAGATCCCCAACCTGCAGGAGATCCCCGAGCTGGCGCAGCTGATCGCCGCCGGCGCGGCCGAGGCCGGCATCACGCTGGAGATTGCCCAGGAGAGCACCGAGACCTTCTACGGCAGCCAGTGGTGCCCGGCCGAGCCGGCCGACCCGCCGTGCTCGGGTGCAGCCGAAATCGGCATCGTCGACTACGGCGACCGCCCGACGCCCGACATCTACTGCAACGCCGCGCTCAAGACGGGTGGCGTCTGGAACTCGTCGCAGTACTCGAACCCCGAGTTCGACGCGGCCTTCGTCGAGTTCCAGGGCTCGGTCGGCGTCGACGCCCAGAAGGCTGCCTGCAACAAGATCCAGACGATCCTCAACGAGGACACCCCGATCGGGATGCCGTTCTTCTACAACTTCCTGTCCGGCCACTCGAACGCCTTCCAGGACGTCAACGTGACGGCGATCGGGCAGATGTTCCTGCAGAAGGCATCGCAAGCCTGATCGTCATGGCGTTCCCCGGCCACGCAGGCCGAGGCTGGCCGCTCCCTCGCTGGCGCTCGGTCGCTCGCTTCGATGTGGTGGTGTTCCCTTGACTCGGTACATCGTCCGCCGACTGGCGCTGTCGGTCGTCACGCTGTTCCTGCTCGTCAGCGCCGTCTTCCTGATCACCAACGTCTTCCCGTCCGACCCCGGGCGGACGATCGCCGGCCCGTTCGCGCCCCAGGCGACGGTCGACCAGATCAACGAGACCCTGGGCACGAACGACCCCAAACTGGACCAGTACGGCCGGCTGCTCAAGAGCGTCGTGACGTTCGACTACGGCGACTCCTACCAGCTGCGCCAGCCGGTGACCGACCTGCTGAGGCCGGCCCTTGGCCGCTCGGCCAAGCTGGTCGTGTTCGCGCTCGTGCTGACCGTGCCGCTGGCCATCGTGGCCGGGATGTACGCCGCTCGTCGGCGCAACAGCTTCGCCGATCGGGCCATCGTCACGCTCGGCGTCGCCAGCTCGTCGATCCCCGAGTTCGTCTCCGGCGTGATCCTGCAGTACCTCATCGCCGTGCAGCTCGGCTGGTTCGAGCCGCTGGCGCTGGCGCCCCGGGGCTCCAACCTGATCACCCAGCTGCGCTACCTGACGCTGCCGGCGCTGGCCCTCGTCGTCGTCTACTTCGGTTACATCGCCCGCATGACGCGGGCGGGCACGATCAACGCCCTCGACGCCGACTACACCCGCACGGCGGTCATGAAGGGTCTGCCGACGGGCCGGGTGATGCGCCGCCACGTGATGCGCAACGCGCTGCAGCCGACGGTGTCGGTGATCGGCATCCAGGTCGGCTACCTGTTCAGCGGCATCATCGGTCTCGAGCGCATCTTCAACTACCCGGGCCTCGGCCTGCTGATCTTCAACGCGGTGCGGGCCAAGGACTTCCCGCTGCTGTCGGCGGCGGTGATCGTGGTCGGGATCATCTACATGCTCTGCACGCTGATCGCCGACCTCGTGATCGCGTGGATGAACCCGCGCGCCCGGCTGGAAGCGGTGCGCTGATGACGATGAACGTGCCGCCGCCCGACGCCGCCGGCGCCGCCGCCCACGTCGAGCGCGAGGCCGCGATCGCGGCCGGCGACGACATCGTCGGTGAGGCCGGACCCGTCGTCGCGGGCCCTCACTTCGACATGGCCGCCGAGCGCCGGCAGGCCCGCCGCGAGCGGCGCCGCCTGCTGCTCAAGCGACCGGGGTTCATCATCGGTTCGTTGATCCTGCTGTTCTGGATCGTCTGCGCCATCGGCGGCGACAACATCACGCCGAATGACCCGATCAACGAGTTCGACGTCTCGAACCTCCGTCCCGGGAGCGCCGGCCACCTGCTCGGCACGGATCAGCTCGGTCGGGACGTGCTGTCGCGGTTGATGGCCGGAGCCCGCGACGTGCTCATCGTGGCGCCGATCGCGGCCACCCTCAGCGTGGTCGCCGGCACCACGCTCGGGCTCTTGATGGGCTACTTCCGGGGTTGGGTCGACGAGGTGATCAGCCGCATCGTCGAGGTCCTGCTGTCGATCCCGGTCGTGCTGATGGGTCTGCTGATCGTGGCCACGCTCGGCTCGTCGCGCCTCGTCGTCATCCTCACCGTGGCCGTACTGTTCACCCCCATCGTCACCCGCACCGTGCGCGCCGCCGTGCTCTCCGAGGCTCAGCTCGATTACGTCACGTCGGCCCGCCTGCGCGGCGAGCGCAGCGGCTTCGTGATGGGGCGGGAGATCCTGCCCAACCTGACCCCGACGATCCTCGTCGAGTTCACCGTGCGCATCGGCTACGCCGTGTTCACCGTCGCCACGCTGTCCTTTCTCGGCGCCGGCATCCAGCCGCCGTCGCCCGACTGGGGACTGGCGATCTCGGACTCGTACCAGTTGATCCAGTCCGGTCAGTGGTGGATCTCGATCTTCCCGGCGCTGGCCATCGCCAGCGTGGTCATCGCCACCAACCTCGTCGCCGACTCGATCGAAGCGGTGATGGCCGCATGAGGAGCGCTCGCACATGACAGTCGTCGAAGAGATCCCGCTGGCGGCGGCCAAGACGGCGGCGCTCGCCGTCGAGGACCTCCACCTCGCTTACCGCGTGCGGGGGATCCCGCGCGAGGTGCTGCGCGGCGTCACGTTCGAGGTCCGTCCGGGCGAGGCCTACGGATTGGTCGGCGAGTCCGGCTGCGGCAAGTCGACCACCGCCTACGCCGCGCTGCGCTACCTGCCGTCCAACGGCGTGATCACCGGCGGGCGCATCCTCGTCGGCGGCCAGGACGTGACGGGCATGGGCGAGCGCCAGTTGCGCAAGTTCCGGGCCACCGAGGCGTCGATGGTGTACCAGGACCCCGGCTCGGCGTTGAATCCGACGGTGAAGATCGGCCGCCAGGTCGCCGAGGCGTACTCGATCCTCGGTCGTCGCGGTGGCGACGCCGTCGAGGCCGCGCGGGCGGCGTTGCAACGGGTGCGCATCGCCGACCCCGACCGGGTGATGCAGCGCTACCCGCACCAGCTGTCGGGCGGCATGCAGCAGCGGGTCGTGATCGCCATGGCCCTGGCCTGCGACCCAAAGCTGCTGGTGCTCGACGAACCGACGACCGGCCTCGACGCCACCGTCGAGGCCGAGGTGCTCGACCTCGTGCGGACACTGCGCACCGAGACCGACGCCGCCATCCTGCTGATCGCCCACAACCTCGGCGTGATCCGCTCGATGTGCGACCGCGTCGGCGTGATGTACGCCGGCAAGGTGGTCGAGGAGGGTGACGCCGTCGAGGTGTTCGAGGCCCCCAAACACCCCTACACCATCGGCCTGCTGCAGTGCCTGCCCCGCCACGGGGTGCGCAAGTCGGAGCGGGCGCTGTTCACGATCCCGGGCACGCTCCCCCAGATCGGCACGCCGCTACCGACGTGCGTCTACGTCGACCGCTGCTCGCTGGCCGACGACCTGTGCCGCAACGAGGTGCCGCCGGTGGTCCACGTGGATGTCGGCCACGCCGAAGCGCGCTCGGACGCACCGCACTACTCGCGCTGCCACCACATCGACCGGCTGGAGCAGATGCCGGAACCGCCGACCGACGACAGCGACTCGACCCTCGATGGTCGGGTCGTGATCAAGATGCAGTACGTCTCCAAGACCTTCCGCCAGCATGGTCACGACGTCCCGGCGCTGGTCGGCATCCAACTCGACCTCGGCGGCGGCGAGACCCTCGGCCTGGTCGGCGAGTCGGGCTCGGGCAAGACCACCCTGGCCAAGGCGATGCTCGGCATCTACGAGCCCGACGAGGGCAGCGAGATCCACCTCGACGAGCACCTGCTGGCCGGCAAGGCCGCCAACCGCCCGCAGGCGGACATGCGGGCGATGCAGATGGTCTTCCAGAACCCGGACAGCGCGCTCAACCGCACGTGGACCGTGCGGCGGATCCTCAAGCGCACCGTCCACAAGCTGCTCGGCATCAAGGGCGCCGAGGCCGACCGGCGCGTCGAGACGCTGGCCGAGGCCCTGCGGCTCACCCCCCGGCACCTGGACATGCGGCCCCGCCAGCTGTCCGGCGGGCTCAAGCAGCGCGTCGCCATCGCCCGCGCCTTCGCCGGCGACCCGCGCATCGTGGTGTGCGACGAGCCGACCAGTGCCCTCGACGTGTCGGTGCAGGCCGCCATCCTCAACCTGCTGTCGGACCTGCAGACCGACCAGTCCACCAGCTACCTCTTCATCAGCCACGACCTCGGGGTCGTGCGCTACCTCGCCGATCGCATCGTCGTGATGTACCTCGGGCGGCTCCAGGAGGAGGGCACCACCGACCAGATCTTCGACGGTCCCCACCACCCCTACACCGAGGCGCTGCTGTCGGCGGTGCCGAGCGTCGACGGCGAGCCGAGCGAACGGATCCGCCTCACCGGCGAGATTCCCAGCCCGGCCAACCCGCCGTCGGGGTGCGTGTTCCACACCCGCTGCCATCGGTTCATCGAGGGCACCTGCGACGTCATCGAGCCGCCGGTGGTCGAGATCGAGCCCGGCCACCGGATCCGCTGCCACCTGCCCGTCGAGGAGCTCGGCCGGACGCAGGTCGCCGTCGGACCCGAGTGAGATGGCGGGGTCTCCCGATCCCTTGCTGGAGCCGTTCCAGCTGCGCCATCTGACGCTGCGCAACCGGGTCTTCACGTCGGCCCACGAGCCGGCGTACGCCGTCGAGGGGATGCCGACCGACCGCTACCGGCGCTACCACGTCGAGCGGGCCAAGGGCGGAATCGGGATGACGATGACGGCGGGGTCGGCGGTCGTCGCCGAGGACAGCCCGCCGGCGTTCGGCAACCTGCACGCCTACGACGACGCCATAGTTGCGTGGACCCGGTTGATGACCGACGAGGTCCACGAGCACGGGGCGGCGTGCATGATCCAGCTCACCCACCTCGGCCGGCGCACCGCCTGGGGGCAGGAGGACTGGCTGCCGGTGCTCAGCGCCTCGCCCTTGCGCGAGCCGGCGCACCGGGCGATCCCCAAGCAGGCCGAGGTCTGGGACCTCGACCGCATCGTCGACAAGTACGCCGACGCCGCCGAGCGGATGGTCGCCGGCGGAATGGACGGCATCGAGATCGAGGCCTACGGCCACCTCCTCGACCAGTTCTGGTCGCCGTTGACCAACCAGCGCGACGACGAGTACGGCGGGTCGCTGGAGAACCGGCTGCGCTTCCCACTCCGGGTGTTCCGCGCCGTGCGCCAGCGCGTCGGTCCGGACTTCATCGTCGGCACCCGGATGGCGATCGACGAGACCCGGCCCGGCGGGATCGACGCACCGACGGGACTGGAGATCCTGGCCCGGCTCGAGGCCGAGGGGCTGGTCGACTTCGTCAACGTGATCCGCGGCTACGTCGCCGACGAGCCGGCGCTGCTCGAAGTGATCCCGATCCACGGGATGCCGTCGGCGCCGCACCTCGACTTCGCCGGGCGGGTGCGCGAGGCCACCGGGCTGGCCGTGCTCCACGCCTCGAAGATCGACGACGTGGCGACGGCCCGCCACGCCATCCGCGAGGGCAAGGTGGATCTGGTCGGGATGACCCGCGCCCACCTCGCCGATCCCCACATCATGCGCAAGATCGCGCTCGGACGGGAGGCCGAGATCCGCCCGTGCGTCGGGGCGACGTACTGCCTCGACCGCATCTACGAGGGTCAGGCGGCGCTGTGCATCCACAACGCCGCGACCAGTCGCGAGGAGACGATGCCGCACACCATTGCGCCGGCGGAGACGCCGCGACGGGTGGTCGTCGTCGGGGCCGGCCCGGGCGGGTTGGAGGCGGCCCGGGTGGCCGGCGAGCGCGGTCACGACGTGGTCGTGCTGGAGGCGATGCCCTGGGCCGGCGGGCAGGTGCGCCTGGCCGCCCGCAACCCCCGCCGGCGCGACCTGCTCGGCATCGTCGAGTGGCGCGTCGCCGAGCTCGAACGGCTCGGCGTCGACGTCCGCTACGACGCCTACGCCGAGGCCGACGATGTCGTGGGGCACGCGCCGGACGTCGTCATCGTGGCGACCGGTGGCCTGCCCCGGGTGCCCGAGCTCGACGACGGCACCGACCGGGTGGTCACGACGTGGGATGTCCTCGGCGGCGACGTCACCCCCACCGGCGACGTGCTGCTGTTCGACGACAACGGCACCCACTCGGCCATGTCAGCGGCCGAGATGATCGCCCGCTCCGGCGCCCGACTGGAGATCGTCACCCCCGAGCGGGTGCTCGGCATCGAGGTCGGCGGCATGAACCACGTCCCCTACGCCCGGGCGTTCAACGAGACCGACACCCGCATCACGCTCAACCAGCGGGTCCTCGCCGTGCGCCCCGAGGCCGGCCGGCTGTGCGTCGAGATCGGCAGCGACCACAGCGCCCACCGCACCGTCCGCCACGTCGATCACGTCGTCGTCGACGACGGCACGGCGGCCACCGACGAGCTGTACCACGCCCTCGTGCCGGCGTCGAGCAACGTCGGTGCGGTCGATGTCCCGGCCCTTCTCGCCGGTCGCCCGCAGACGGTGGCGACCAACCCCGACGGCGCTTTCCAGCTCTTCCGCATCGGCGATGCCGTAGCCAGCCGCAACATCCACGCCGCCGTCTACGACGCCCTCCGCCTCGTCAAGGACCTGTAGCTCGGGCTCCGCCGCATCTGGGACCGACGCGTTCTGGGCGTCCACCACCCTGCGGCTCGTGACTAGAATCGTAGTCATGTCGGCGACGCTGCCCCTGTCCGAGGTGAAGGCCAAGCTGTCAGAGGTCGTCGATCGGGTCGAGCACACCCACGACCGCATCACCGTCACCCGCAACGGACGACCCGCCGCGGTGTTGATCAACCCGGACGAGCTGGCCTCGCTGGAGGAGACGCTCGACCTGCTCTCGGACCCCGCAGCGATGGCCGAGCTCGCGGTGGCGAAGGCCGAGGTCCGCGCCGGTGACTACCTGACCGCCGATCAGCTCCGGGCCAGTAACCGCGTCCGGTGACATCGTCGGCGCCGCGCTTCGAGTTGCGCGTCGCTGCGTCGGCCGTTCGCCAGCTCGATCGACTGCCCGAGAAGGTGGCGGCAGCGGTGGTCGAGTTCGTGCTCGGGGCGTTGCTCGACGATCCCCACCGCGTCGGTGGCGCACTGCGCCGGGAGCTCGCCGGTCTGCACGCGGCTCGACGGGGCGCGTATCGAGTGGTGTACGAGATTGACGACGAGGGGCTCATCGTCACGGTGCTCCGGATCGACCATCGGTCGACGGCGTACCGTCCGCGCTGACCGCGGGCCGCGTCAGCGGACGGCGGGGTCGTTGCCCTGGACTCGCTCGAGGTCCTGACGGTCACCATCGAGCAGCGAGAGCACCTCGTCGGTTGCCAGCGCCGTGCAGAACTCGCCGTGCATCGACGCGACGCTGAGCGCGTGGACGAGCTCGGCGTCGTGGTCGACACCGTCCAGGCCGCGACGATTCGTCGTGGCGCAGGCGTCGTGGGCGAGGTAGACGTCGAAGCCGAGGTTGCCGGCCGTTCGCACCGTCGTCTCGACGCACATGTTGGTGAAGAAGCCACCGACCACCAGCCGCTGCACACCGGCGCGACGGAGCCGGATCTCGAGATCGGTACCGAAGAACGCCCCGTTGACCTGCTTCACGATCACGGCGTCACCGTCGAGCGGCTCGAAGCCTTCCTTCAGGCGTCCGGTCGGCAGGGCCACCTTCAGCGGCGACGCCTGCTCCAGGGAGTCCTGCATCGTGAAGACCACCGACATGCCCCACGCTCGGCCGGCCGCCAGCAGCCGGGCGCAGTTGGCCTCGGCCTCGGGGTTGTTGCGTCGGCCCTGTGGCCCACCCCAGTGGGCGATGTCGTCGATGCCGACCTGGACGTCGACGAGGATCAGCGCCGAGTCGTCACCGAAGCGCGCGATCACGGAGGCCGACACTAGGGCGTGGTCGACCACGCCGCGCACGCCGGGTCAAGGACCGCGAGCCGCCTCGCCCGTGCCGGGCGCGATCGTCGCCGTCGCCAGATCGAGAGATGGCCCAGGCGTCAGGCAGTCCAGGCGGCGACGATGTCCGGGTTGGCGTCGACCCACGTCTGGGCGGCTTCCGTCGGGGTCATCCCGTCGCTGTCGACCAGGGCCGCGATCTCGTTCTGCTGCTCGATCGTGAGCTGAAACTTCTGCAACACGGCGAACGCGGCCGGATTCTTCTCCTCCAGCCCGGCCGATGCGGCCTTGTAGAGCACGTCGGGTGGGTAGTCGCAGGCGTAGGCGCCGTCACCGGCCGCGGCCGAGGCGTTGCACTCTTCGGTGACCTCGGGCAGGGCGATCTCCGACAGGTCCAGTTGCGAGTGCAACCAGTGCGGCTGCCAGAAGTAGAACAGCAATGGCTCCTCCGCCTCGACGGCCTGCTGGACGGCGGTGATCTCGGCCGCCTCCGAGCCAGCCACGACGAACTGCAGCGGCAGCCCGAGGTTGGCGATGATCTGCTCGTCGTAGCTGACGTAGCTCGGGTCGCCCATCAGGAACTGGCCGTTGTCACCGGTCTCGGCGGTGGCGAAGATCCCGGCGACCTCCGGGTCCATCAGTCCCTCCCACGTCGCCAGCTGCGGGTACTCCTCCATCACGTAGGACGGCACGTACCAGCCGATCTTGGCCACCGGACCGAGCTCGCCGAGGTCGATGACCGTGCCCTCGCCGGTGATGTAGGTCTCGTAGTCATCGACGTGCCCCGACGGCCACACCTCGAGCACGGCGTCGAGGTCGCCGGCAGCGAGGCCCGGCCAGGTGGCGTTCTCGTCGATGTCGACCAGCTCGACCGGTGTTCCCTCGGCCTCCAGCACGACCTTGGCCACGTGGGCGTTGACGGCCGAGCCGGTCCACGGGTTCACGGCCAGCGAGATGCCCTCACCCGCGGCCGGGGCGTCGCCGCCGTCCGTGGCGCCCGTCGTGGCGCCCGTCGTGGCGGCCGTCGTGGCGGCCGTCGTGGCGGCCGACACCGCCGTTGAGGCAACACTGTCGGCATCATCGTCGTCGTTGCCACCACACGCGGCGGCCGTCAGCACAAGGACGGCTGCGGTGGCCAGCACACGACGCCCAACCAGTGATCGAGTCCGACTCTTCATCGACGTTGCCTTCCGCTCCGCCCCGGGCGGCTGCCCCAGGCCTGGGTGATCCGATCCAGCGTCACCGCCAGCAGGACGATACTCACACCGCCGGCGACGCCCCGGCCGACCTCGCCCTTGGTCAGGCCGTACACCGTCTCCAGACCGAGCGCGCCGGAGCCCGTGAGGCCGGCGATCACCACCATCGACAGCGCCAGCAGCACCGTCTGGTTGATGCCCAGCATGATCGAGCGGGTCGCCATCGGGAGTTGCACCTTCAACAGCTCCTGGCGCGGGGTGGCGCCGAACGAGACGGCCGCCTCCCGTGGTTGCCACGGCACCTGGCGCAGGCCGAGCTCGACGATGCGGATGCACGGCGGGAGCGCGTAGACCACGGCCGCCATCACGCCGGGCACCCGGCCGACCCGGAACAGGAAGATGACGGGCACGAGGTAGACGAACGCCGGCATCACCTGGGCGGCGTCGAGCAGAGGCCGCAGGATGCGGGCGACGAGGTCCGATCGGGCGGCCCAGATGCCGATCGGCACGGCGAGGGCGACGGCAATTGCGACAATGACGAGCACCTGGCTCAGCGTGTCCATGGCCAGCGACCAGTTGCGCATGGCGCCGACGCCGACGAAGCAGCCGCCGCACAGCGCGGCCAGCCGCCAGCCGCCGCTGGCCCAGCCGATGGCCACGACCGCCGCCACGACCGCCCACCACGGCGCGTCGACCAGCACGTCACGCAACGGGTTGAGCACGTGCAGCACGAGGAAGTCGCTGAACGATCCGGTGCCGCCGACGAGCGGCATGCCGTCGCGCAGGTTCCGGTTGGCCCATCCGACCGCGTCGTTCAGAGGTCCGGCGACGTCGACGCGCCACGACGACGGGAAGTCGTCGAGACCGAGCAGCGTGGCGACGACCGCGATCACCAGCACGACGCCGGCGCCGAGCGCGAGCAGGAGCCCAGACCGCTCGGCGGCGGGACCGATCCGGCGCGACCGCCGCCGCTCCCCGGTACTGATGCGGTCGAGGGCGATCGCCGCCAGCACGATGGCCAGCCCCGGTGCGAAGGCCAGCCCGACGTCCACCTTCTCCAACCCGTCGACGACCCGCTGGCCGAGCCCGCCGGTGCCGACGAGGGCGGCCAGCACGACGATCGCGAACGCCATCATGATCACCTGGTTGAGGCCGAGCAGCATCGCCCGCCGGGCCAGCGGGAGCTGCACCTTGTACAGCAGCTGGCGGCGGGTGCACCCGAACGACGTGCCGACCTCGGTGGCCACGACGGGCACGCTGCGCAGCCCGTGGCTGGTGAGGCGTACCGCCGGGGCGACGGCGAACACGACGGTGGCGACGATCGCCGCCGGCGTGCGGATGCCGAACAGCACGACCGCCGGCAGCAGGTACACGTAGGCCGGCATGACCTGGGCGGTGTCGAGCACGCCGCGCAGGCCGCGCTCGGCCCGATCGTTGCGCCCGGCAACGACGCCGAGCGGCACGCCGATCACCAGCGCCACGACGACGGCCACGAGCATCAGCGACAGGGTGACCAGCGTGTCGTCCCAGAACCCCAGCAGCCCGCAGCCGGCCATCGCCAGCACGCCGGTCAGACCGGCGCGCCACCCGCCGGTCCGCCACCCGATCGACCCGACGAGGGCGAGGAGGCCGGGCCAGCGCAGCCGTCGCAGCACCCACAGCACGGCGTCGGTCGCCGCGCCCAACGCGTCGGAGACCGGTTCGAGAAACCACCTGAACAGCCAGTGGCGGTCGTTGTTGCGGACCGTCCAGTCGTACACGTCGTCGACGGTCGGCCCGACGTACGCGTCGAGCCACGACGGCACCTCGGACCCGATCAGCGCGCCGACGACAGCGATGGCGGCGATCACGCCGACGGGCACGGCCAGCCGGCGGGCGCGATCGGAGACCGCGACCGGCGCCACGCCGACGGGCGCAGTGACGACGGCCATCAGACGTCGATCCCGGCCACGACGCGCAACGCGGCGGCCCGATCGATGGTGCCGACCACGCGACCGTTCCCGTCGACCACGCCGACCGGGTCCTCGCTGCGGGCGAGTTGGGCCAGCACATCGCACAACCGCGTGCCCAGCGGCACCGTCGGCGCCCGCCCGTCGACCGATCCGCCGGGCGCCATCACCGCCTCGACCGGCAGCACCTGCGACCGGGCCACGTCCCGCACGAACGTCCGCACGTCGTCGTCGGCCGGTGCCCCGACCACGTCGGCCGGCGTGCCGACCTGGACGAAGCGGCCGTCGCGCATGATCGCGATCCGGTCGCCGAGGCGCACGGCTTCGGGGAGGTCGTGGGTGATGAAGACCATCGTCGTGGCGACCTCGGTGCGCAGCCGCAGCACCTCGTCCTGCATGTCCCGCCGGATCACCGGGTCGAGGGCCGAGAACGGCTCGTCGAACAGCAACACGTCGGGACCGGTCGCCAGCGCGCGGGCCAACCCGACCCGCTGCTGCATCCCGCCGGACAGCTCGTCGGGTCGGGCGCCGCCGAGCCCGGGCAGGCCGACCAGCTCCAGCATCTCCTCGGCGCGTGTCCGGCGCACCGTCTTGTCGACGCCCTGCACCTCGAGGCCGAACGCCACGTTGTCGACGAGATCCCGATGGGGCAGGAGCCCGAAGTGCTGGAACACCATGCTCACACGGTGCCGACGAACGTCGAGCAGGTCCGCCGACGATGCCGACGTCACGTCGACGTCGCCGATGTGCACGGTGCCCGCCGTCGGCTCGACGAGCCGGGTGAGGCAGCGCACGAGCGTCGACTTGCCGCTGCCCGACAGGCCCATCACGACGAAGGCCTCGCCGTCGGCGACGTCGAGATCGACCTCGCGCACGGCGACGACGTTCCCGGTGCGGCCCGCCAGCTCCCGGCGTGACAGATCGGCCAGCGGCGTACCGACGATCCGCTCGGAGTGGGGGCCGAAGACCTTCCACAGCCCCCTGACCGAGATGGCGCCCCTCACGTCCGAAGCTTAGGAGCGGCCATGATGGGCGCCGTGTACGACGTCGTGATCGTCGGCGGCGGGTCGGCCGGATCGGTCCTGGCCAACCGGCTGAGCGCCGATGCGTCGACGCGGGTGCTGGTCCTCGAGGCGGGCCGGCCGGACCGGCGCGGGGACGTGTTCGTGCACATGCCGGCAGCGTTGATGTTCCCGATCGGGAACCGGTTCTACGACTGGAGGTACGAGTCCGAGCCCGAGCCGCACCTCGGCGGGCGGCGGGTGTACCACGCCCGGGGCAAGGTGCTCGGCGGCTCGTCGAGCATCAACGGGATGATCTTCCAGCGGGGCAACCCGCTCGACTACGAGCGCTGGGCCGCCGACCCCGGCATGGACGGATGGGACTTCGCCCACTGCCTGCCCTACTTCAAGCGCATGGAGGACTGTCTGGCCGCCGCGCCCGACGACCCGTTCCGTGGCCACGGGGGGCCGCTCGTGCTGGAACGGGGACCGGCGACGAGCCCGCTGTTCCGCGCCTTCTTCGATGCCGTGCAGCAGGCCGGTCACCCGCTGACCGACGACGTCAACGGCTACCGCCAAGAGGGCTTCGCCGCCTTCGACCGCAACGTCCACCGCGGCCGTCGGCTGAGCGCGTCACGCGCCTACCTCCATCCGGTGCGCCGCCGGCTCAACCTCGACGTCGTCACTCGGGCCACCGTCACCCGCCTCGTGGTGGATGGCGATCGCGTCACCGGGGTCGAGTACCACCGGCCGGGCCGGCGGTCGCCAGTGCGGGTGACCGCCGGGGAGGTCGTCCTGTGCGGCGGCGCCTTCAACTCGCCGCAGCTGCTGCAGGTGTCGGGCATCGGCGACGCCGAGCACCTCCGGCGCGTTGGCGTCGACGTCCGCCACCACCGGCCCGGCGTCGGCCAGCACCTCCAGGACCATCTCGAGGTCTACGTCCAGCACGCCAGCACCCAACCCGTGTCGCTCAACCCGTCGCTCTCGAAGTGGCGCTGGCCCTGGATCGGCATGCAGTGGCTGGCCCGCCGGGGGCCGGGGGC
>Ga0136617_10001520_pt1 | contig 20539 bp, 23 predicted proteins | sample AntDrymUQ3222106_2_FD_129672 | JGI IMG/M metagenome (GOLD analysis project Ga0136617, IMG submission 129672) | Polar desert sand microbial communities from Dry Valleys, Antarctica - metaG UQ322 (21.06) | ecosystem: Environmental > Terrestrial > Soil > Desert | place: Antarctica: Dry Valley...
CGACGCGCTGCTGCGCTCGGTGCGGGGCGCCCGCGAGCGCGAGGACTGGGAGGTCGACGTCGCCGTCGAGGTGGTCGACTACGCGTGGATGGAGGGCCGCGCCTGGAAGGTCGAGACGTTCCAGGACAGCGTCGTGCCAGGGCTGCTCCAGACGCCCGACTACGCGCGCGCGGTGCTGCGCGCCTGGGACCCTGCCGCCACCGCGCAGTGGGATCGAGCGCACGCTCGCCGCACGGATCGCGCGGCAGCGGCGGCTGACCGAGGAGGATCCGCTCCAGCTCGCGGCCGTCATCGGGGAGGGCGCGCTGCGCCTGCCTGTCGGGGGGGCGGCGGTCATGCGCGCCCAGCTCAAGCACCTCGTCGATCTCGTGTCCGAGCCGAATATCGCGCTGCGCGTCCTGCCGTTCGCGACCGGCACTCACGCCGGCATGACCGGGCCGTTCAAGATCCTGCGCTTCCGTGACGACAAGGACGTCGCGACCGTCGAGACGCGCGGCGGCGACATCTACCTGGAGGACATCGAGCCGTTCGTTCAGGCGCTGCGCCGGTTGCGCGCGGCGGCCCTCCCGCAGCGCAAGTCGCTCGCTATGATCGCGGCCATGCGAAGGGAGCTCACATGATCGAGCAACACACAGACGGCTCGGGGGTCCCGGACCCGAGCGACGCGAGCTGGCGCAGGAGCAGCTTCTCGCAGGACGGTGGGCAATGCGTCGAGACCGCGTTCCTGCCCGACGGAGGCGTCGCCCTGCGCCACAGCAGGGACCCCGAAGGATCGGTCCTCATCTACACGCGCCGGGAGTGGGACGCCTTCCTCAAGGGCGCCAAGGACGGCGAGTTCGACCTGGCGTGAGGCGGTCATCCTCGACGCCTCGTAGAAGCCGGCGCCTGCGCTTGACCGCAGGCTGACGACGAAAGAATCCCGCGCCCGCGGAATCCCCCGCCCGCGTCCTCCGGCGCCGCAGCGGCGGTGCGATCATCCGGCGATGGAGGACGCCTTCGGGACCCTCGTCTTCGTCGTCGCGGCGGTCGGCGCCGTCATCGCCATCGTCACCCTGTTCGGCACCGGGCGCAGCTACCGGGAGATCGGCCACGGCGACCTGACGCACGACGCCGACGATGGCTCGGGCGACGGCTCGGCCGCCGAGCGCGACGAGGAGATCCGCCAGATGCTCGACGCGCGCAACGCCCGCCGGGCGCGCCGCGGCGAGCCGCCGCTCGACGTCGACATCGAGCTCGCCGCGCTCCGGCCGACCGTCGACACGGGCCTGCGCGACGAGGTTCGCCAGCTCGTGGTTGCGCGCAACGAACGGCGGGTACGGGCGGGCAAGAAGCCACTCGACGTCGACGCCGAGGTCGAGCGGCGGATCCAAGAGCTGACCTGATAGAGATAGCCGCTATGGCCAACCTTCGGCAATTCGATCTCGAAGACATCGTGAACCGCCCGGGCACGTACTTCAACCCACAGACGGAAGTGCTCGTCGTCATCGACGACTCGCCCGACGTCGACACCGAGATCTTCAACCTCGAGGACTTCGAGGGCGCCGACTGGGTACTCATCTCCGACGAGTCCCCGATCGACGAGAACGTTCGCGACGAGCTCATGCAGGCCTTCCAGGTCCGCCACGCCGCGATCGGCTCCGGGCTGGATGCCGGCGACGACATCGTCGACGAGGACGAGAACGCGCCACCCGAGCCCGACGAGCTCGGCGACGACGAGTAGGGCCGCGGGCCGCGCCGGAGCGTCCCCGCCTACGGCTCCAGCATCGCGTTGTCCTTGAGTGTTTTCTCGGCCGCCTCGAAATAGCGGTCCAGAGCTTCTCTGGCCTGCCGGGGACTGGATCGGGTCCCAGTGGAGATCGGACTGTCGGTACCAGCGGCGCGCGCCTTTCTCACCAAATTCACCCCCGCTATCACGACCTCATGGAAGGCCTGGAAGGACACCGTGGCCTCATGCTCCGCCCCGAAGCGGAGAATCAGACGCGCCTCTGCTCCTCTCAGTTCGATCAGGTCCTCGCGGTCGAGGACGAGTGGCCGGACCGTCCCCGCCGGGACGTGCTCGCTGCCCTCGACCTCTCTCACCGCCTAGCGAGCCGCTCCCTGAACCGTACGCCGATCACGGCGGCGTCATCCAGGGCAGTGCGGTACTCGTCGCGCACCCGCATCGCCCGCTCATGCCTCAGTTGCTTGTTGAGCTCTTCGGATCGAGCCTGCCGCTCGGGACTGCAGCTCTTCGGACCGAGCCTGCAGCTCAGCCTGCAGTCGTTCGCGCGCCGCGCGGGCGGCATACACGGCCGCCGTCACCGCACCGCCACCAGTGATGACGGCGATGAGCACCGCCACCCAAGCGGGCACCGTCGCGCCCGCGTTCGCCGCAAAGATGCTCACGCTGCGGGCAAGCCTATCCCGGCACGATTGAGCACCACTCCGTCACCAAGCCCCTCAGCATTTCACAAGAACTAACGCCGCTCGCGCCCGCCCCCGGCGCACGAGCGCGCCCCCGATCCAGCGCACGACCTTCGCCGTCGTAGGTCTGCAGCGCCTTAAAGGTGAGTTTCGTTCCGGCCGGGGGGTCCGGGAGGCCGACCGACAGGCCGAAGTCCTGGAACCCGCCGGGCTCGATGCCCATTCCGGTGGCCGTGAAGGCGATCCGGGAGACCTCCTCGGTCAGCGTGTCGCCCTCGTCGGTCTTCACCGGCGTGACGAGCTTGCGCTTGGTGACGGCGACACGCCAGCCGACGAGCGTCATCGCACCGGCACCTTCAACGACGTCTCGTACTGGTCGAAGGCGGAGACCCTGCTCGTGACGTCCAGCCGCCAGTCGCCCGCGGGGACGAGCTGGACGGTGTCGACGACGTAGTGGCCGGGGCCGGCGGCGCGGGCGGTGGCCGGCAGCGGGCCGATGTGCTTGTCGGGCAGCGACAGCGCGACCGTGAGCTCCTTCGTGCCATGAAACGGCGTCCCGTCGTTGGCGCGCAGGAGGTAGAGGTGCAGCTCGTTGGGCCCGACCCGCGCCGGATCCATCGTCACCTCGAGGCGCAGCGGCCCGAGCGTGGCGTCCGCGCCGAACGGACCACCGGCGAGCGACTCCGGCGGGGGGTAGCTCACGAGTGCCGCGGTGACGCCGAGCACGGCGACGACGAGCGCGACCTCCGCGCGCAGCGTGCGCCGCAGCAGATGGCCGGCCGCGCCCGGGGCCGACCCGGCCTCGGCGAGCCGCCGGAGCGCCGGCACGACGCGCCTGCGATTCACGGCGCCGAGCGCGACGAGCACGGCGAGCAGGACGACCTTCACGACCACCGCGCGCCCGAAGCCCGTCTCGAGCACCGCGCTCCAGGACCCGATGTGGACGACCGACTGGACCGTCCCGGTGACGAGCAGGACGACGACGCAGCCCAGCGCGATCGCCGAGAAGCGCACGAGCGCCGCCGCGAGCAGGCGCGTGCGGTCGGGCGCCGCCAGCCGCCGGGTCGCCGCCGGCAGCGCGGTCAGCAGCACGACGAGGCCGCCGATCCAGGCGCTCATCGCCAGGACGTGCGCCACGTCGAGACCGAAGAGCAGCGCCACCGGCGACTGCACGCTCGCGTGGCCGCCGAGCGCCGGGGCGAGGGCGACGAACGCGGCCGGCACCGCCGCCAGCGCGAGCGCGCCGCGCGGCGGTCCCGGGGCGGCGAGGCCGTCGGCGCCGAGCGCGACGCGACGCAGCCCCGCCTCGCTGCTGCGCTCGCCGACGCCTCGCAGTGCCAGCGCGACGGCACCGCCGAGCACGGCGAAGGCGAGCACCCGCGCGCCCCAGACGTGTCCGAAGCGGGTGCCGAGCACGTCGCCGACGACGCCCGGAGACAGCGCGGCCCACCCGCTCGTCGCGCCGGCGGTCGCGCCCTGCAGGACGATGCCCGCGATCCCGCTCACGACACCGAGCGCGGTCGCGCCGAGCAGCAGCAGGCGCATGCGGCGCAGGAACGCCGCGGACGCGGCACGCCAGTCGTCGCTCGCGCCCGCGGCCGTGCGCAGCGCCGGCAGCCAGACGACGAGCAGGAACGCCAGGCCGCCGAGCACGAGCGCGGTCGCGAGATAGTCCAGCCCGCGCGCAAGGCCGAAGGCGCCCTGCGTGACGGGGCCCGCGCTGGTGTCACCGATGAGCTCGGCGACCGTCGGAGCGGCGGCGGCGCCAGGCGCGCCGATCGAGAAGACGAGACCGCCGGAGATCGGATGGCTGTCGGCGGAGATGACGCGGTACGTCGCGACGTACGTGCCGTCGGGCAGCTCCGGCTTGAGGCCTACTGCGAGCCGCGAGCCGCTGCCGCCGGGATGGAAGGTGCGCGCGTCGTCGACGCGCCTGGCGGACGCGTCGAAGACCTGCACCGCGCCGAAGTTGCCCTCGACGGTCTCGTTGAAATGCAGGACGACCTGGCGCGGCTGCTCGCGCAGCGTCGCGCCGCGCTGGGGCGACGCGTCGACGAGGACCGCGTGCGCCCATGCGCCGGCCGGCGTCAGCAGCGCTGCCAGCAGCGCGCACGCGAGCGCGAGCCCGCCGCGTCTCACCAGGCCTCCTCGCGCGGAACGGCGGCGCCGGCGCCGGCACCAGCGCGACGGCGCCGCACGACGACGATGCTCGCGGCACCGAGTGCGATGAGCAGGGCGAGCGCGACGAACGCGGCCGCCGGCGGACCGCCCGACGATCCGCGCCAGAACAGCTCGCCGCTGATCGTGCCGGTCGTCGCGCCCGTGCGCAGCGGGACCTTCCAGTCGAAGATCTTCGTGCGCGCGGACCGGTCCTTGACCTGCGCGGGGACGTTCTTGGCCATCCAGTGCATGCGATGGTCGTGGAACTCGTAGCGGCCGGTGCGCTCGACGACGCGCCAGCTCGGCGCCGCCTTGGGGTCGGCCGACGCCGGCACCTTGCCGCCGCTGAAGCGGTCCTGATTGAGGTAGTAGGCGGGCGAGCGCAGGTTGACCGAAACCGTCCCGCCGGGGGCCAGACGCAGGTACGGCTCGCGGGGTCGACCTGCGGATGCCGGCAGGGATCACGTTCGCGCTGGTCGAGTCGGTCGAGGGCTGGCGCGCGCAGATCGTCAAGCGCGGCAGCTCCGTCGCGGAGCTGCGCTGGCGGGGCGGCCGGGTACCGCCCGGCGGCTATGCCGAGCTGCGCTTCATCGCGCGCAACCCGGTGCGGACAGGCGCGATCGCATGGAAGGCGCTGCAGCGCTACGACGACGGCAGCGTCGTGCGCTGGATCGGGAGCTCGAGCAGCGACACGCCGGCCCCCACGACGCACCTGAGCGAGACCGCCGCGCCCGTCGACGTCGTCAGCACGCATGGCGAGGCCGCGACCGGCGCGCCCGGCCAGAGCTCGGCCGCGACGGCCCCGGCCGCGTCGTCGGACGGCGGCGGGCGCGAACGGGCTGACGCTCGCGCTCGCGATCGTCGCCACAGTCCTGGCCGCAGCCGCGCTCGGCCTGCAGTTCCGGCGCGGGCGAGCCTGACTCAACCTGGCTCCGCCGAATCTCGCGGCAGCTCGGCTCCCTGAGCCTTCGGCGCCAGGCTCAGGAATCCGAGCGCCCGACGGGCGCCGGTGACTGTGACGACGGCCCGTTGGCCGCGCTGCGGCGCTCTTCGGCGCCCGCGGGATCCTTCCTGTCGCCGAGGAGCGACGCACCGATGCCGACGGCGAACGCGAGGGCCACCATCGCGAGGCTCTCGACGGGGCCGATCTTCACGACCGGCTCGTGGAGGAGCTTGGCGGCGATGAGCGCGAGCACGACCCCGATCGTCTGGTCGAGGTAGCGGAAGCGGCGGATGAGCCCCTCGACGAGGACGAAGAGCGCCCGCAGGCCGACGAGCGCGAAGACGTTGCCCATCCAGATGATGAGCGGGTCGCGCGTGATCGCGAACGCGGCCGGGATCGAGTCGACCGCGAAGGCGAGGTCGGCGGCGACGATCGCGGCGAGGCAGAGGAATGCGGGCGTGACATAGCGCCGCTCGCGCTCGTGCACGAACCAGTGGCCCTGGCGGAAGCCGTCGGTGACCGGGAAGAGCTTGCGCACGCCGCGCACGACGAGGTTGCGGTCGGGATCCACCTCGTCGCCGACGCCGCGGTAGATTCGGTAGGCGAGCACGAGCAGCAGCACGCCGAGCGCGTAGAGCACGACGTGGAACTGCTCGATGAGCGCGGTGCCGCCGAGGATCGCCAGCCCGCGCAGGACAAGCGCGGCGATGATGCCCCAGAACAGCAGCCGCGGGCGGTACTCGTACGGCACGCCGAAGTACGCGAACAGGAGGATGAAGACGAAGAGGTTGTCGAGCGACAGCGAGCGCTCGATGAGGTAGACCGTGACGTAGTTGACCGCGTGCTCGCCGCCGTTGATGGCGTACACGACCCCGGTGACGGCGAGGCCGAGCGCGAGCCAGCCCAGCGACCAGACGACGCTCTCGCGGAACGTCGCCTCCCGGTTGTGCGCGAAGAAGCGCACGTCGATGGCCAGCAGGACGATGAGGACGACGACGAGTCCGCCGAGTTCCACGAGCTCCATGGCTAGTGGTTCGTCCGGTAAGTCGTGTTGCCCTTGGGCGGTTGCTGGCGCCGTCTGGCAAGGACGCAGGGAGGAAGGTGTGCCTCCGGCACATCGGGGCACCGCCGGCCCGGATGGCCGGTGGTCCAGGACGCCGCCAGGCGGTGATCAGCGACCGATCCAAGGGTGACAGGATTTGCCGGACGAACCACTAGGCGTAGAAGAAGACGACGCCGAGCACCGCGTAGGTCGCGAGCAGCTGGAAGCCTTCGTACCACGTCGACTCGCCGTCCTGGGTGACGTGGACCGCGATGAGGATCGCGAGGAAGACCGCCCCGAGCTCGAAGCCGTTGAAGACGAGTGCCATCGGGTTGGGGCCGACAAAGAAGGAGACGAGCACGAGGACCGGCGCGGCGAAGAGCGCGATCTGCGCGCTCGAGCCGATCGCGATGTTCACCGCGAGATCCATCTTGTCGCGCGCCGCGAAGTAGATCGCCACCCAGTGCTCGGCGGCATTTCCGACGATCGCGACGACGATGAGGCCGACGAAGAACTCGCTCAGGCCGATCGCCTCCGAGGCCTCTCCGATCGAGCCGACGAGGATCTCCGACATGACGCCGACCGCGACGCCGGCCAGTGCGAGCATGAGAACCGCCTTGCGCACGCTCCAGGGCTCGTCGATGTGCTCCTCGGCCTCGCTCGTCGGGTTGAAGAGCGCGCGGTGGGACTTCAGCGAGAAGAACAGGCCGGCCACGTAGGAGCCGAGCAGGATGAAGGCCACGACGAGCGACATCCGCTCGAGGTCGGAGCCGAAGTTCACCCGCTCCTCCCCCACGCGTGGCAGGCCGCCGCCCGCGACCAGCTGGAAGATCGTCGGCATGACGAGCGCGACCGCCGCGAGAAGGAGCATCGAGGACTGCACGCCCGCCGCCGTCGGGTTGAACGTCTGACGCGGGCGCTTCAGCCCGCCGACGAGCATCGCGGCGCCCATGACGAGCAGGATGTTGCCGAGGATCGAGCCGATGAGCGACGCCTTGACGACCTCCTGCAGGCCCGCGTTGAGCGCGAAGAAGGCGATGATGAGATCCGGTGCATTGCCGAACGTGACGTTCAGGAAGCCGCCGATGCCTGGGCCCGCGCGGTGCGCGAGCTCCTCCGTCGCGCGGCCCATGAGCGCGGCCGTCGGAATGACGCCGGCAGCCGCGGCGCCGAAGATGAGCGAGGCCTCCGCGTGCGCGAGCTCGAGACCGATCGCGATCGGTATGAACGGCAGGAGCAGGTAGGGCCAGCCGGAGCCGGACAGGAGGAAGCGCCGCAGGTCAGCCACGAGCAGCGGCGAATTGGCGCAGGTCGCGATCGGGCTCGATCCCCCAGCGGCGGGCGACGGCGTCCAGCTCGGCGGACAGCTCCCAGCGATCGGGACGCGGCTCGCCGGCGTAGTCGGGGGCGGCGCCCTTGAGCGCCATGCTGCCGGTGTTGTCGCCGATCGCGCGGATCAGCTCGATCTCGGCCGCGTCGAGCAGCAGGTGCGACGGCGTCGCGAGCAGCTCGGCGCGCTTGTCCTCGATCGGGCGCGCCTCTCCGGCCTCCTGGATGAGCGTCGGCACGGAGCAGGCGACGCCCTCCTGGGCCAGGCACCACTGGACGGCGAGCTGCAGCAGCGTCAGCTCGTGGCGCTCGGCGATCGGCCGCAGCTGGGCGAGCTTCTCGGCGCCGGCCTCGACCCAGCCCTGCGGACGGAACGTGCGGTGATCGCGCGGCGGGAAGGCATGGCCCGGTCGGACGTCGTCCCAGAACAGGCCGCCGTAGTCGACGACCCGGGTGATGAGGCGCACGTCGTGCCGGCTCGCCGCGTCCAGGCACAGCTCGCCCGGCCACGGCTCGAGCGGATTGAGGATGACCATCGCCCAGTCGATGAGCTCGCCGAAGCGCTCGCGGCAGTCGATGACGTCGAGCGTGAAGCCGTTGGCAGGGCCGGGTGCAAGCCCCAGGCGGCCCGTGAGGCCCTCGTCGCGGACGGCCCGCAGCGCGTCCCAGACGACCTCGCTCGTGTAGCCGGTGCGATCGGGGTTGTGCAGGAGCAGGACGTCGAAGGCGTCGATGCCGAGCCGCTGCAGGCTGCGCTCCGTCGCCATCCGCACATAGTCGGCGTACTCCTCCGGGCCGCGCAGGCCGGGATCGGTGAAGCGCGGGAAGCCCTTGGCTCCGTCGCGCTCGCCGGCATAGAAGTCGTGGCCGATCGCGCCGACGATGCAGTAGTCCTCGCGCGGAATGCCCGCCAGCGCGCGCCCGAGTAGCTCGTCGGCCTCGCCGGCGCCGTAGGCGTCAGCGGTCAGCAGCGTGTCGAGGCCGTCGCCGGGACCCAGGAGCGCCTCGAGGCGCTCGGCGTCGATCGCCTCGCCGAAGTGCAGGTAGCGACCGCCGCTCCAGGTGCCGACGGCGGTGTGGGACGGCTCGCGCATGCGCACACAGCGTACGCACCCCGGACTACGGTGAAAGCTTCGAGGCGCAGCGGACGATCTCCGCGGACGCCCCGCCGGCCTGCGTGAGGCACCGCAGGAACGCCGCGCCCTCGTCGCCGGGGCCGACGCCACCGGCCACGCCGGCGCCGACGCCCTGCAGGAACGTGCTCAGCCCGCCCTTGCCCGTGAGCTCGGACAGCGGCCGCGCGCGCTTCGGCGCGGAGACGCGCACCGGCGCGCCGTTGACGTCGTCGAGCCGCGCGCGCAGCGTGATCCGGCCGCCGTCGAGCCCCGGGATCGGCGACTGCGAGCCGTCCTTGAAGGCGAAGGAGACGACGACCGCGAGCTGGCGCAGGAGCTTGTCTTCGGCGCCGGTCCAGACGTCGACCTTCGCCGACTTGACGGCGTCGGCGATCTGCTTGCGCAGCTGCGGCGTGAGCAGGCTGGCACCGGCGCCGCCGGCCTTGTCGAGCAGCGTCCCGAGGTCGGCGAGCAGGCGCGACACGTTGACGTCGCCGCCGATGCGCAGCGTATCCACGCCCGCGACGCGCTCCTCGCCCTTGCGCTCGGGCCCGGTGATCCAGCGCAGCGGGTCGATGCCGAGCGACTTCAGCCCCGGCTGCGGCTCGGCGGCCGCCGTGCCGAGCCCCTTGCGCAGCTTGGCGACGAACGTGTCGTCGACGGCGAAGGTGCGGTCGTCGAGCTTCAAGAAGCCCTTCGTGCCGGTCGAGATCGCGCTGCCGCTGAAGCGCTGGCCGGCGAGCGTGGCGAGGAATGCGAGGTCGAAGCGCGGCAGGTCGCGGCGGCTCGGCGCGGCGAACGGGCCCGTCAGGCGCACGGAGATCGGGCCGCCGAGCTTCAACAGCCCCTCGGGCTCGAGGCGCAGCGTCGCGGCGACGCGGCCGCGCTCGATCGACGTGGCGCTGGCGCCGAAGGTCTGCTCGAGCATGCGCTCGGCGGCGGCGTCGCTGGTCGCGTCGGAGCTCCCACAGGCCGCGAGCAGGGCGGCGCACAGCAGGCCGCAGGCGACGACGAGGAGGGCACGAAGGGTCGAGCGGGTCACGGAGACTCCCTGCAAGGACAACTGCAGCGGCTGGGCCGAGTTCAACTTAGCATCGTGGACGTGCGTCGCACCCCAGTCGGCGGGCTCGCGCTGGCGCTTCTGCTTGCGCTCGCGCTCGTCTCCAGCGCCTCGGCCTCGCCGATGCTGACGCTTCGCCACCACGGCGGCGCGCTGCACCGTGAGGATCGCTACCTGCCGCCGGACGCGGGCATGCCGCGCCCGGTCGCTGCCGGGGCGGCCGCGCTGGCGCCGGCCGCCGTCCGGGCGCGCGCGGCGGCCGTGGACGGCGAGCCCAGGCGCACGGTCCGCGGCGAGCTCGCGCGGCTGCTCGCCGCAGCCGCGATCGACCAGCCGACCCACGACGGCTACCGGCGGACCTACGCGGACGCGCTGCGGACCCGCGCGAAGCTGCACGGCGCGCGGCGGGGCGCGCTCGGGGCGGTCCTGCGCAACCTCGAGGCGATCGCGGGGTCGGGCGAGCTCGTCGCCTCGCGCCTGCCGGCGCTCTTCGAGACCGTCGCGCGCAACCGTGAATGGTGGTCGCGCGGGCCGCTGCTGCGCTACGGGCAGCGCGTGAGCTTCCAGGGCAGCCGCCTCGTATGGCAGTACTACACGGGCGAGGGCCTGCAGATCCAGTGGCTGGGGACGTTCGGCAAGGCCAACGGGCTCTGGCAGGCCGGCACGTACGACACGGAGCTGCGCGAGCTGCTCGACGAGGCGCTCGGCCTCGCCGCTCAGCGCGCGGGCGGGATCGCCTTCGAGTACCTGTTCCGCTTCGACGGCGGGCGCCCGCCGTGGGTGAGCGGGCTGGCGCAGGGCACGGCGGTGCAGGCACTCTCGCGCGCGGCCGTGCGGCTCGCCGAGCCGCGCTTCTTCGAGGCCGCTCGCGCTGGACTCGGCATCTTCCGCGAGGCCCCGCCGAGCGGCGTGCGCGTCGCGACGCCGGCCGGCGTGCACTACCTCCTCTACTCCTTCGCCCCGGATCTGCGCGTGCTCAACGCCTTCACGCAGGCGCTCAACGGCCTGCACGACTTCGCGCTGCTGGCCAACGACGCCGAGGGTCGGGCGCTCTTCGCCGCGGGCGAGGCACAGCTACGCGCCGAGCTGCCGGCGTACGACACGGGCGCGTGGTCGCGCTACTCGCTGCGCCGCGAGGCCGACCTGAGCTACCACCGGCTCGCGCGCGACTTCCTGCGCAACCTCTGCACGCGGCTGACCGAGGCGCAGGTCCCGACGGCGGCGCCGACGGGCGGGACCGCGCCTGCGCCCACGCCCGGCGCGCCGCCGGCGCCCATCGCCGACCCGACGCTCTATTGCGACGCCGCGCAGCGCTTCACGCGCTACCTCTCCCAGCCGCCGCGCCTGCGGCTCGTGTCGCAGCGTGCGCGTGCCGGCAAGCCGATCTCGGTGCGGCTCGAGCTCGACAAGCCGGCGTTCGTGACGCTCAACCTGCGCCGCGCGGGACGGACCGTCGTCGTGCTGCGCGACCGGCTCGGCAGCGGCCGCAGGTCGCTGCGCTGGGCGCGCCCGCTGCGACCCGGAGGACTGTTCTCCGTGGGCCTGGCGGCGACGGACCTCGCGGGCAACCGCGGCGCGGCGAGCGGGAAGCTGCGGGTGCTGAGCGCGCGCAGGAAGGGCTGAGGCGGCCGGCGGCTCAGCGCGGCGACGGGCGACGGTTCGGCACGGCGATGGGCGGTGGTTGGGCGCGGCGACGGCCGGAGGTTGCCGCGCGGCGACGGCCGGCGGTTGGGCGCGGCGATGGGCGGTGGTCGGGCGCGGCGACGGCCGGCGGTTGCGCGCAGCGACGGCCGGCGGTCGGGCGCGGCGACGGCCGGCGGTTACGCGCAGCGACGGCCGGCGGTTACGCGCGGCGACGGCCGGCGGTTGCGCGCGGCGACGGCCGGCGGTTACGCGCAGCGCCGGCCGGCGGTTACGCGCAGCGACGGCCGGCGGTTACGCGCGGCGACGGCCGGCGGTCGGGCGCGGCGGCGGCCGGCGGTTACGCGCAGCGACGGCCGGCGGTTGCGCGCGGCGACGGCCGGCGGTTGCCGAGACCTGCCTGGTTGGAGGGCTCTCGCCTGTTGGGTGGGATCTGCCCGGCGGGGCGGCTTCTGGCGGGTTGGGCGGGATCTGAGTGGACGGGCGGCTTCTGCCAGGCCGAACGGCATCTGCCTGGCCGAACGGCTTCAATGAGGAGGTGGGTCGAATGCTTCGCGGCCCCCGCGGGCGGAGTGCGAATAGCCTCGAGGTCTCGCGTACCGGCCACGGCTGACCGCGGCGGGCGACTTACGCATGACAGACATGCGCAACACGCCCACGCCGCCCGCCGGCCCGGCCACGGGGCGACCTACGCATGACAGACATGCGCAACACGCCCAACACGCCCACGCCGACCGCCTGCCCCGGCCGCGGCCGCGGCCGCGACCTACGCATGACAGACATGCGCAACACGCCCCAACAGGCGCCCCTGCGGCCCCGCGGAGGGTGTGTCGCATTTCCCGTGCCCCGCCCGGGTTAACCGACGCGGCTGCAATGCTGCGCGCCAGATTGGCGAGTTTTCAGCGTGCACCGCGAATAACTCGCCAAACGCCGCGGGGTGCGGCCACAGGCGCCCCGGTCCCCTCGTCCTCAGAGCCCGCTGTTACCGACGTCGGCGCCGATCCGAGCCCAGGAGTCATCGCCCCCACGCCTCCGCGGTACCCACGTTCCCGACGCCCACTCGGCCCGCGCGTACAATCGCCTGGATGGCCGCCGACGGCGCCCGCACGTGGATCCTCACCGGCTCGCCCGAGAACTACGCGGCCACGGCCGCGCATGGTCATGCGGTCATCGGGTGCAAGGAGCGGCGGCGCAACCAGGCGCTGCAGATCGAGCCGGGCGACCGGCTCGTGCTCTATCTCACACGTGTCATGCGCTTCGCGGCAGCGATCCGGATCACGGGCGAGCTCTACGAGGACCGGACGCCGGTGTGGCCCGGCAAGCCCGGCAAGCCCGATCCCTATCCGTGGCGCTTTCCGACCGAGCCCGAGCTCGTGCTCGACGAGCCCGCCTGGGTCAGCGCGGAGTCGCTCAAGGATGACCTCGAGCACATCCGAAAGTGGCCGGCCGAGCACTGGAAGCTCGCGTTCCAGGGGCAGCTGCGCACGATCTCCGATGCCGATGCCGCGCTGCTCATGGACCGCATGCAGGCGTCCGCCGGCATCGCGGCGTAGCGGGCACGTGCGCGTGATCCGCACCCACGTGACGACGAGCACCGGCGCGCACTCGTGAGCACGGGCGGGAAGCGCCTGCGCGCGGCGCACCGCGCCCTGGACCGCGACCAGCGCTTCGCGGCCGGCGCGGCGATCGCGCTCCTGCTCACGATGTTCCTGCCGTGGTATGAGAAGTCCGTCGTCATCCCCGGCACCCGGAGCTTCGCGAAGGACTCGATCAGCGCCTTCGGAGCCGTGTCGTTCGTCGAGGCGGCGATCTTCCTCGTGTCGGCGGGAGTGCTCGTGCTCCTGCTCGCCCGCGCCGAGGAGCGGCCGTTCCACCTTCCCGGCGGCGACGGCACCGTGATCTTCGCCGCCGGGATCTGGGCGACGTTGCTGATCTTCTACCGCGTCTTCGACCACCCGGACATCAGCGGCGAGGGCGGCACGGTCGGTATCCAGTGGGGCTTCTTCGTGGCCTTCGTCGCCGCTGGCGCACTCACCGTGGCGGGCCAGCGCATCCGCGCCGCCGGGCGGCCGGAGCCGCCGACTCGCCCCCGCGAGCCCGATCCCGCCGACGCGAGCGGCGCGGACGTTCCGGCATCGGAGGCGAGCACCGACATCGTCCCGGCATCGGAGGCGCGTACCGACATCGTGCCGGCGTCGCGGGGCACCACGCGTAGCCGCGCCGTCACCCGCGCGGATGCCGAGCAGCTGACGTTCGACAACCCCGCCGAGGACGAGCCGCCGCTGCGCCCCGGTGAGGTCCCGCGCGCGCGGGACTCGCAGTAGTGGACGTGGCCGGCCGTCAGGCTCGGAGCGGGCGCCGGGAAATCCGACGAGCCTCTCCGGACGCGTCCATCAGTCGCGCAGCCGCGCGAACGCGCGGCGCACGTTTAGCGGCCCGACGCCGTGGGCGAGCAGCGAGGTGCCGCCGCCCGCGGACGCCTCGATGCGGACGACGATCTCGTCGGACTCCGTGTGCAGCAGCGCGAGCAGCCCGAGGGGGAACGCGAGGATCGCGACCGCGATCGTCCAGCCGGGACGACGACGGCAGCGGAAGACGAGCGAGCTGCCCTCGATCGATAGCTTGTAGCCGTAGCGTGCGAGCGACGGCGCGATGACCTCGAACGCCTGACCGCGAACCAGCGCCGGGTGAGTCTTCAGCTGAACGCGCTCGACGAACGCCAGTCGTCCGGGGACGCGCGGCGCGCGCGTGCTGCGCCGTACAACCTTCCCGCGGCGCGGCTCCAGCTCGGGCAGGTCCTCGTGCAGGTCGCCGAGCTCCAGCAGCGTCACTGCCCGGTGCGCGCGGCCGACGCGCTCCTCGAACTCCTCGACCGTCAGGCGCCCGTCGAGGTGGTGCGCGCGGAGGAGGTCGACGACCGCGGCGCGATCGCTGTCGCCGGCGCGCAGCGGCTGGGACGGCACGCGCTGAGGCTACCCCCGCCGCGCATGCCACGGCATGTGCCACGGACGCCCCGCGGCAGCGGTACCGCGGCGACCGTGAACGGCAGCACCGGCGTGCCGCCGCCGTCGCGCTTGTCGAACTGCGAGTTGACGACGAGCAGGCGCTCGCCGTCGCGCGCCGCAGTCGTCGGGAACATGAACTCATCGCTCGTGATCGTCGCGCCGACGCGGCCCTCGCGCTTGCCGTGCAGCAGCTTGACCTCGGAGATCTGCTTGACGGAGGCGTTGCGCACGACGTAGAGACGGCTGCCGTGAGCAACGAGGCCGTCGCCGTTGGTGACCGTCTCACCGCCGAGGTCGATCTCGCTGACGGCCTTCGTCCGCGTGTCGATCCGGAAGAGCTTGCCGGTGTTGTACTGCACGACGACGAGCAGCCGGCCGCCGTCGAAGCTCGCGATGCCGTTCGCGTTGTAGCCGCTGCGGTAGACGAACGGGGTGCCGGTGAGGTCGAGCCACAGCTCGAAGTCGCCCACCGTGTCACCGCTCGTCGCGGCGCGCAGGATGACCGGCCGCATGGAGTCGGTGAAGTACGCGAAGCCGGGCGCAAGCGTGACGTCGTTGATGAACGTCGGGCTCCTGCCGGGATTGCTGTCGAGGATCTTCAGCGTGCGGCCGTCCTTCGTATCGAGGACGAACGCCCTGCCCGTCCCGCCGCCGGCGACGAAGAGTCGGCCGCGCCCGTCGACCTTCAGGCCGATCGCGGTCGTGCGACCGTCGGCGCCGCCGGCGGCGAACGGCGCGAGCGCGGCATGATCGACGTTGCCCTTGAAGATCGTCCCGTCGGTCGTCGAGGAGACGAAGAAGTCCTTGCTGCGCTGGTCGAGCGCGATGCCCTCCGGGAAGACGGCGTCGCCGGGGATCGTGTAGACGCTCGGCCGGTTGCCGGCCGGCCTGCCCGGACCGGCGAGCGCTCCCATGGTGCCCGTCAGGACTGCGACGGCGGCGAGGACGGGGAGCAGGATCCAGCGCGGTGCGAGCGACATTCGAGGCCTTTCGGTCGGGACCCGAACAGTGTTACGGCGACCGCTCGTCCGTCAACTGCCGCGCCGCACACGCTGCGGCCCGACGGTCTGGTCAGGGTCGCGTGACGAGGCGATGCCGGCCTTGACGATCGCCCAGCGCCGCCGCGGCGACGAGTGCGACGCCCCCGCGATCGCGGCCGCCCGTGAGCACCCGCCGAGCGTGGTGGGGGGCGCACGCGCCCCCACGACGCAGGTCCTCGCCGCGCCGTGCAGCGCCCGCACCGGCGCCACGCAGCGACAGCGCCACCGCCTGCGAACAGCGGCGATGAGGATGCGGATTGGGGTGGTGCGCGTTCTTCGGGGGGTGTCGGGTACGTCAGGCTCAGCCTACGAAGGTGACACGGCCCACCCCGCGCGGCCGCGATCGGCGAGTTTCCAGCGCGCACACCGAGTAACTCGCCAATCGCCGCGCGGCCGCGCCACCGCCTCGTCGGGCGGCCGGCGATTTGGCGAGTCTCCAGCGCCCAGCCCGAATAACTCGCCAATCGCCGCGGGCAGCGCCACCCAGCCCGGTCCCCCTCCCTCATCGCCGCCGTTCACCAGCGTCGGCGCCGCTCGAACCCCGCGAGAGACACGCGAGCCTCAGCAGCCGCCCGGTGCGTCGCACCGGCGCGGGTCGACATCATCCCCGCGGTACGAGATGTAGGCCCCCGCGATCAGCAGCGCGGTTGCCACGAAGAGGATCGCGATGCCCACGACGACCGTGCGCCTCGAGCCGGCGAGGTGGCCGACGATTCCGACGAGGACGCCGAGGCCGATGAGGAGCGCCACAGGCGTCGCCGACGGATCGGACGCGCCGAGGATGAGAGCGGCCACCAGCGACTTCCTATCATCCAGCGTTCATGGCCACCGCCCTCGATTCCGTCGCCGCCGTCGCCGACGGCCTGCGCGCGGTCGGGTACCTGCCGGGCGAGTCGACGGCGCTCGTCGCGTTCCTGGCGGGCAAGCTCGGCAAGCCGATCCTCGTCGAGGGGCCGGCGGGAGTCGGCAAGACCGAGCTCGCCAAGGCGCTCGCGAAGACGCTCGACCGGCGGCTCGTGCGGCTGCAGTGCTACGAGGGGCTCGACGAGGCCAAGGCGCTGTATGAGTGGAACTACCGCAAGCAGCTCCTGCGCATCCAGGCCGAGGGCCAGGGCACGGGCTGGGACGAGGTGCAGGACGACATCTTCGGCGAGGAGTTCCTGCTCTCGCGCCCGCTCATGGACGCGATCACCTCCGAGCAGCCGATCGTGCTGCTCATCGACGAGATCGACAAGACCGACCAGGAGTTCGAGGCGATGCTGCTCGAGGTCCTGTCGGACTTCCAGATCTCGATCCCCGAGCTCGGCCGCGTCGAGGCGCGGACGCATCCCGTCGTGCTGCTGACGTCGAACAACTCGCGCGAGCTCACCGAGGCGCTCAAGCGCCGCTGCCTCTACCTCTGGCTCGACTATCCCGAGCTCGAGCACGAGCTCGCGATCGTGCGCCTCCACGTGCCCGAGCTCGACGCGACCGTGACACGCAAGCTCGTCGAGATCGTCGGGATGGTGCGCGACCTCGACCTCAAGAAGCCGCCCTCGATCGCGGAGTCGATCGACTGGGCGCGCGCGCTGCTGCTGCTCGGCGCGCAGGACATCGACGCGACGGTCTTCCGCGAGACGCTGTCGGTCATCGTCAAGCACCGCACCGACCTCGACGTCGTGGCCGAGCGCGTCGGCGTCAAGCTCGGTCCGGCCGCGGGCCTTGCCGGCCAGCCGCGCATCTGAGGGCATCGCCGCCCGGCTCGTCGAGTTCGGCGAGCAGCTGCGCGCCGAGGGCGTCGGCAGCGGCACGGCCGAGCTGCTCGACGCGTTCGCCGTGCTCGAGCAGATCTCGTGGACCGAGCCCGAGGACTTCCGCGAGGCGCTGGCGGCGACGCTCGCGAAGTCCCAGGAGGATCGGCGCACCTTCGAGCTCGTCTTCGAGCGCTTCTTCTTCCGTGCCGCCGAGTCCGCGGCGATCCGCGAGGGGGTGCGCGAGGGCGCCGCGGACGGCAGCGCCGAGCAGCCCGACGTCGACCTCGACGAGCTGCGCCGGCAGATCGCCGCCGCGCTGCAGCAGGGATCGGAGAGCCTCATGCGCGACCTCGCACGGCTGGCGATCGCCGCCTTCGGGCGCCGGCACGAGGGGTCCGGCGTCATCGGCGTCGACGTCCAGCGCATCCGCCGCGCGCTCGGCCTGCGCGCCGAGCCCCAGCACGAGCTGCCCGACGACGACCCGCGCCGCGACGGGCTCCCGCGCGAGGCGCTGCGGCGCTTCGAGGCGCTCATGCGCCGGGAGCTCGAGCGCGCCCAGATCGAACGCACCGAGCAGCTGCCGCCGTCGCGGCCGCTGAACGACCTCGACCGCGCCCTGCCGTCGGGGCCGTTGCAGGACCTCGCCGCCGTGCACCGCGTCGTCGCCCAGCTCAAGCGGCGGCTGAAGACCCAGGGACAGGAGACGCGCGGCCACCAGCACCACGCCCACGTCGACGTGCGGCGCACGATGCGCGCCTCGCTGCAGACGGGCGGTGTCCCCGTCGACCTGCGCTACAAGCCGGTGCGACCGCGCCGGCCCGAGATCTACGTCCTCTGCGACGTCTCGACGAGCGTCACGAGCGCGTCGGTCTTCTTCCTCTCGGTGCTGCACGCGCTGCACGACTCGTTTCGCAAGATGCGCTCGTTCGTCTTCATCGAGCGCATCAGCGAGGTGACGGACGTCTTCGACCGCGAGCGCGACTTCCGCGCCGTGTCGGAGGCGATCGCGCGCGACGCAGGAGTCGCCGACGTCTCGGGCTACACCGACTACGGCCGCGTCTGGTCGGAGTTCCGCGCGCTCGTCGAGGACGAGCTGCACCCGCGGGCGACCGTCATCGTGCTCGGTGACGCGCGCAAGAACGGCCGCGACCCGCGCGCCGACGTCTTCGCCCAGATCGCCGCCCGCGCCGGACGGACGTTCTGGCTGAACCCCGAGCCGCGCCTGTACTGGAACTACGGCGACTCGGTCATCTCCAGCTACGAGCGCCACTGCCAGGCGTTCGAGTGCTGGACGACGGGCCAGCTCGAGGACTTCGTCAAGGCGCTGACGCGCCCGCCGCACGCTGCGTAGCGGCGCGGTTGCGCGTCGCCGCGGCGGGGAAGGACGGCTCTTGCATGGAGGAGGCCCGGATCACGAGCTATCGCGACGGGCCGCTGCTCGTGCGCGGCCCGTTTCGCCTCGAAGACCAGGACGGCAACACGATCGACACCGGCCGCGCCGCGATCGCACTGTGCCGCTGCGGCAAGTCCCGCCAGCGCCCGTTCTGCGACGGCAGCCACAAGCTCGTGCGCTTCCGCGCCCCGAGCGGCGCGGAGTCCGGGCGCGAGGGAACTCCCTAGGGCGGCCTCCCTATCCCGACGCGCTGCGCTCTGCCACGAGGCGGCCGTCGATGTCGGGCAGCGCCCGGACCAGCCGGCTGGCGACGGGCTCCACGAGGCGCCCGAGCCCGCGCCGGGCCGTCGGCGCGCCCATGAGGATGTAGGTCGTCCCCCGCTGGCGCGCGACGCGGACGACCGCATCGACGAGATCGTCGGCCTGCTCGACCACGAGGTGGGCGCCGAGGACGGCGGCGATGCGTCGCAGGCTCTCGAGCTGCTCGCGTTCTGCGGCGGACGGCGCTGCGTTGGGGTCGCGCACGACGAGGATGTCAAGCTCGGCGCCGAGGCGCTGCGACGAGCGCCAGGCGCGCCGTACGACGGCGCTCGGAGCTCGACGCGACAGCTTGGCGAGCGCGAGCAGACGCTCGGCGATCGGCTTGGCCGGGGCGCTGCCGAAGAGCCGCTCCTCGCGAAGTTCGAGGTGGTCGTGGACCAGCCGCTTGGCCTCGACTTCCTCGGCGACCTGGCGGAGGGCGACCTCGCGCAGTCGCTGGACGAGCGCCTCCGGGGTCAGGTCGATGAGCACGACCTCGTCGGCATCGGCGAGCACGCGGTCGGGGACGGTCTCGCGGACGCGGACGCCGGTGAGCTCGCGGACGGCATCGTTGAGGCTCTCGAGGTGCTGGACGTTGAGCGTCGTTGACGTCGGCGGCCAGCACGTCGGCGATGTCCTCGTAGCGCTTGGCGCGCCGGGAGCGTTCGTTGAGCGAGCTCGTCGATGAGGCAGAGCTCGGGGCGCGGTCGCAGGACGGCCGGGAGGTCCATCTCCTCGAGCGTGGTGCCGCGGTAGTCGAGGCGCCGGCGAGGCACGACGGCGAGGCCGTCGACGAGCCGTTCGGTCTGGTCCTGGCCGCGCAGCAGCGTCCGGGCCATCTCCGCCGCCAGGTCGGCTTCACGACGGCGCTGCTCGGCCTCCAGCGTGCGGCTGCGCGCGATCGTGGCCAGCGCGCTGGCCACGATCGCCGTGATGAGGAACACGACGAGCGCGACCCAGTTCTCCCCGTCGGCGATCGTGAAGCGCCCGGTCGGAGGGATGTGGAAGTAGTTGAACGCCAGCGCGCACGCGAACGCGGTCGCGATCCCCAGCCAGGCGCCCACAGGGACGCCACGAACAGCACCGCGAGCAGATAGACGACGCTTAGCGAGATGTCGGCAGCGACCTCCTTGAGCGGGTAGATCACCAGCGTCGTCAGCGCAACCGCTGCTCCCGCGGCGAAGATCCCGAGCGAGAAGGGCGGCTTCTTGTTCAGCACCGTCCGCGAGCGTACCCCGTCCACTGCATTTGTCTGGGGTGGTTTTGGGGGTTGGTTAGTCTTCGGAGTGGTTGGCTTCGCGCATTCGCGCGTTTTGTTCTTGCAGCGCGTCGCGTAGGTCGTAGTTGCCCTGGAGTGATCCCAGCAGGCCCTGGA
>Ga0136617_10001521_pt1 | contig 20532 bp, 17 predicted proteins | sample AntDrymUQ3222106_2_FD_129672 | JGI IMG/M metagenome (GOLD analysis project Ga0136617, IMG submission 129672) | Polar desert sand microbial communities from Dry Valleys, Antarctica - metaG UQ322 (21.06) | ecosystem: Environmental > Terrestrial > Soil > Desert | place: Antarctica: Dry Valley...
ACCCAGAGCGGCATTCCGATCGGTGCCGCTGCCGGTCAGACCCAGATCAACAACCCGACTGCGACGGGCTACGTGATCGTGGCCCATTCCAAGCAGACCGGCGCGGACTTCACCATCACCAAGGCCGGCGCCACTCTTACGCGCACCTGCAACCAGAAGGGCAAGGGCGCCTGCCCAGCCAGCGGTAAGTGGTAACCCGCTAACCACGTCACAAGCAAATCGCCGAAGGGCGGGTCCTCGGGCCCGCCCTTCGGCGTTCTGCGACCGTCCCGCGCTCTAGCTTCCAGACACCGTGCCCTCCGCCTTCGAGATTGTCGCTGCCGGAATCGTCGGGGCCCTGATCGGCAGTTTCCTCAACGTGGTGATCTGGCGCCTGCCGCGCGAGGAGTCGGTCGTCTCGCCGGGATCGCGCTGTCCGGCCTGCGAGCGGCCGATCGCCCCCTTCGACAACCTGCCGGTGGTCTCGTGGCTCTTGCTCCGCGGGCGTTGCCGGCACTGCGGCACGCGGATCTCGGCCCGCTACCCGCTGGTCGAGCTGCTCACCGCGCTGGCCTTCGCCGCGGTGGTGGCCGTTCGCGGCTTCGACTCCGGGCTCGTGCTCGAGCTGCCCTTCGTGGCCTGCCTGATCGCGCTGGCCGGGATCGACTACGACCACAAGCTGCTGCCCAACCGGATCGTCTACCCGATGGCCGTTTGGGGACTGGTGGCAACGCTGCTGGTCGACCGCGCCGATCTGGTGGAGAACCTGATCGCCGGCGCCGGCGGATTCCTCTTCCTCTTCATTGCACTGGTCGCCTACCCGAGCGGCATGGGCATGGGCGACGTCAAGCTGGCCGGCGCCATGGGCCTATACCTCGGCCTGGCCATCATCCCCGCCATGCTCCTCGCCTTTCTGAGCGGCAGCATCGTCGGCCTCGTGATCATCGTCCGCGAGGGTACGCAGGCGCGCAAGAAGGCGATTCCCTTCGGCGTCTTCCTGGCCCTCGGCGGGGTGGCCGGCCTGTTGGCCGGTCCGGAGCTGATCGAGCTCTACGAGGACAACTTCCTGGCCTAGCGTCCACACCTCGGGGCTGTCCGCTAACAACGGCGAACGCCAGGCCGATAACGGGGACGAGCCCCCTATGGCGTTCTCCCTCCGAAAGTCCTCAGCGCGCGGCACCGTCGGTCTCGACATCGACGGTCGCTACCTCGCGGCTGCTCAGGTCGACAACGGCCAAATCGTGCGCGGCGCGAGCGCCAACCTGCCCCAGGGCCTCGTCCGCGACGGCGAGGTCACCGATCCGCTCGCGCTCGGCCGCCACATCAAGGACTTCGTCTCGGCCGCCGGGCTGCCGAAGAAAGTGCGCATCGGCGTGGCCAACCAGCAGATCGTGGTTCGGGTGGTGGAGCTGCCGCCTATCGAGGACGCCAAGCAGCTCGATCAGGCGGTCCGCTTTCAGGCCTCCGAGGCCATTGCTATGCCGCTTGACCAGGCTGTGCTCGACCATCAGATCGCCGGCTACGCCCAGGCCCCCGACGGCACGCCGCGCATGCAGGTGGTGGTGGTGGCGGCCCGGCGCAAGATGGTTGAGACGCTGCTCGAGTCGGTGAGCGCCGCCGGCCTCAAGGCCGAGGGCATCGACCTCGACGCATTCGCGCTCGTGCGCGCGCTGGCCGACAACGGGCAGGGCGGCAACGACGGGGCCACGGTCTTCTGTCACCTCGGCGGCGTGACCAACCTCGCCATCGCCGTCGGCGCGGCGTGCTTTTTCACCCGTCCTCTGTCCGCCGTCTGGGACGACGAGGACGCGGGCTCGCGGCTCGCGGACGAGGTTCGCCTCTCGATCGACTACTACATGACCCAGCCCCAGGCCTGCCCGATCGGAGAGGTCGTGCTCTCCGGGCCCGGCTCGGCCGAGGCCCAGCTGATCGAGGACCTCGGTCTGCAGATGGGCATTCCGGTGCGGGTCGCCGCCCCGCTGGGCCACGTCGACCCCGCCGGGCTTGACTCGGGTGAGGACCCTCACCGCTACACCGTCGCGGCGGGCCTGTCGCTGGGGGCGCTCGCGTGAAGCCCGTAAATCTTCTTCCCCAGGAGGGGCGGCGCCGTCCCGCCGACGAGGGCGCGGGCAAGAGCGCCTACATCGTCTGCGGTGTGCTCGCCCTGATGCTCGTGATGGTGGCCGCGTACGTGCTCACCGCCAACAACGTGACTGAGCGCAAGAACCAGGCCGCCGTGGCCGGCGCCGAGGCCGACCGGGTGGAGGCCGAGGTGGCGGCGCAGACCAACTACACCAGCTTCGCGGACATCGCCCAGCAGCGGCTGGCCTCCGTGGCCGGCGTCGCGCAGACGCGCTTCGACTGGGAGCGGCTCCTGCGCGAGGTGTCGCTCGTGATGCCCGACGGAAGCTGGCTTCAGGCTACCGACGCGTCAGTCGCCGGAGATCCGGCGGCCCTGGCCACGGAAGCGGTGCCGGGGACCGCGCCCATCCCGGTCGGTCCCTACGCCAGCTTCGTCGGCTGCACCCCCGACCAGTCGGACGTGGCGCAGATCATGGTGCGCCTGCGCCAGCTGCATCGGGTAGAGGACGTGAAGCTCAAGGAGTCGGCCCGCCAGGTCGGCGGCGGTCAGGCGACGGTCGACAACTGCGGCAGCTTGTACAAGTTCGACGTGGTGGTGAGCTTCACGCCCACCGGCCCGGTCAGCGAAGCCCCGCGCGGTTCCGGGCAGGTCCCCGCGGCGCTGGGAGGTGGGTCATGACGCTCACCGACCGCGACCGCAAGGTCCTCATCTTGCTGGTGCCCTTCCTGGCCATCGTGGGCTACTGGTTCCTGCTGCTCTCCCCCCAGCGCCAGGAGGCCTCCCGGGCAGCCGAGCAGGTGGTCAAGGCCGAAGAGCGCCGCGACGTGGCCCAGGTCCAGCTCAATGCGGCCAAGAACGCCAAGCAGGACTTCTCGGCCGACTACACCCAGATCGTGCGCCTGGGCAAGGCGATTCCCGCGTCGGTGGACATGCCCAGCCTGATCGTCCAGCTCGACAGCGCAGCCGCCGGAACGGGCATCAGCTTCACCAAGATCAAGACCGGCGAGCGGGTGGACCCCGCCACCGCCGCACCTACGACCGCGCCGGGAATCACCCCCCCTGCCGATCCGGCCACTCCTGCCGCGGCGGGCGGCGAGCAGGCCCAGAGCGCGCCGGGCGGCGCCGCCGAGGCCGCCAACACGACGGCCCAGACGGCCAACGAGCAGGCCGCGGCCACCGACACCCAGACCTCGACCTCCTCGGGCAGCGGGCTGCCCGTGGGTGGCGGAAGCGCCCCCCCGGGGCCCGCCGGCAGCGCGCCGGCCGCCCCCGCCGGCCTGGAGACCGTGCCGCTCGAGCTCGAGTTCACCGGCAACTTCTTCAACCTTGCCGACTTCTTTCACCGTGTGAAGCGCTTCGTGGAGGTGGCCAACGCCGACGTCGTGGTCAGCGGCCGCCTGCTCACCATCGAGGGGGTCCGCTGGACCAGCGACCCGGAGATCTTCCCCAAGATCCGCGCCGAGGTGAAGGCGACGGTCTACCTGTCGCCGAAGGCGCAGGGCTCCACCGCAGGAGCCACGCCCACCGGGCCCTCGACCGCCACGCCCGCTACGACCACGACTCCGGCGCCGAGCGCACCCGCGCCGGCAGTTGCCCCGACCGCCACGGCCGCCCCCTGAAGAGGACAATGAAGACCTCTATCTCCAATCTCTGGGCCGACCTTCGCGAGAAGCGCCTCTGGCCCGTGGCCGTGTTGCTGGTGGCCGGGATGGTTGCGGTGCCGGTGATGCTCAAGAAGTCCGCCGAGGAACCTCCGCCGGCCCAGCCGGTCGCAGCCCAGCCGCGTAGCGCGCCCGAGCCCAAGGACCTCGAGGGGCTGGCAACGGTCAAGCTCGAAGAGAGCGAGACCGGGGACGGCTCCTCCTTGGACACCTTCGACCCGTCAAATCCCTTCCGCCCGCCGGAGAGGATCGTCGAGAAGTCCGAGGACGATGCTGGTCAAGTTCCCTCCCAGGACGAGGTCACGCTGAGCGACGAGGTGACGCTGAGCGACGAGCCCGTCGCGAGCACGCCCGGCGGTGGCGACACCAGCTCGGGGGGCGGCGAGACCGGCTCGGGGGGCGGAGACAGCGGCGAAGGCACGGGCGGAGACAGCGGCGACGGCAACGGAGACGGCAACGGAGACGGCACGACCACCGAAACCACCGAGTACGCCTACGTGCTCGACGTGACGTTCACCAACAACGGGCGCACGCGCAAGATCAAGGGCCTACAGCGGCTCGACCTGCTGCCCAGTGTGGCCTCTCCGCTGCTGCTCTTCGTGGGCGTGTCCTCGGACGCCGGCAACGCGGTGTTCCTGGTCGACTCGAAGCTCGAGACGGCCGGCGAAGGCCGCTGCAAGCCGAGCAACGCCGAGTGTGGCTTCCTCTACCTCGGTGCCGGTTCGGAGCACATGTTCACCAACCAGGACGGCGACACTTATCGGCTGAGGATCGACCAGATCCGCAAGGTGAAGGTGGTCGAGGCGGACGCCAAGCAGGCCAAGGCGGCCCGGAGCGCCTCCGGCGCCCGCCGGCGCTTCGGTTCGCCGCTCATCTCCGACCTCGTGAGCGTGTCCAGCACGACGGTCCATAACTCAAAGCGCGACCGGACGCGTCGATAAGGCTAGGAATGCGCCTCGTTACCAGTCTTCTGCTTGCTGTCTGCGCCATGGCGCTTCTCGTGGCCGCCCCCAGCTCCTTCGCGGCGGTGAAGAAGAAGACTGGCCCCACGCCGAAGATCACGCGGGTGGCCCCGATGCGCGTCGGCGTCGGCGGCACGCTGACCGTCACCGGAAAGAACTTCAAGGCCAAGCGATTGGCCAACACGGTCATCTTCCGGGCGTCCAACGGCCGCTCGGCCTTCGCCAAGCCCCGTCGCGCCAGCACCACCAAGCTGGTGGTGGCCGTGCCCGGCTCCGTGCGCCGCCTGCTGGCCGGCACTACGAGCAACCCGCGCCCCACCCGCTTCAAGCTGCGGGTCCTGGCCGGCAAGTTCAGCGACTTCACCACGCGCCGCCTCTCGCCGGTGGTCACCAGCAACGGCGGCGGCAACGGCGGCGGTGGCGGTGGCGGCAACTCGGTGCCTTCCTGTGACTCGAGCGCCGACCACGACGGCGACCTCCTGAGCAACAGCTTCGAGCTGAACATCAAGACCGACCCCTGCCTGCGCGACACCGACGGGGACGGTGTGGAGGACGGCTACGAGTTTCAGTCCGCGCTCGATCTCAACCACTACCCGCGGGTGCTGCCGCTGCCCTACCCGGGGCGCAAGCCCTACCCCAACGCCCTCGATCCGGGCGATGGGACCACCGACTACGACGACGACGGACTCTGGCTTTCGGAGGAGTACAAGCTCTGGGTCAAGTACTCGGGCGACGGTGTGCTGCGCGGCGGGCGCCCGCAGACGCTGAGCGCGCTGCTCTACAGCGACGGCCTTCAGAAGTCGATCGATCCGGCGCCGCCCTCGGCCGCCCCTGGCACGCTGGCGCGGTGGGCCCTCGACATCGACAACGACGGCACGCTGTGGGACGACGAGCGCGACGCCGACGCCGACGGCCTGGGCAACTGGGACGAGCAGCATGGGCGCTTCACCGAAGACTGGTGGCCCTCCACCTTCGACGGCAACGGGCTGCCCAAGGAGTCCAAGTACCCCGAACTCGACTTCCTCGACAACGAGGATCTGGCCGGGCACGATGCCGCGGCCGACCCCGATATGGACGGCGACGGCGTGCTCGACGGCGCCGACGACCACGATCACGACGGCCTGTCCAACTCGTTCGAGGTGCACCGCCCCGGCGACTACCTGACCGACGCCTTTGGTCCGGGCTCCCCGCCCCCGCCGGGGCCGAACATCTGGGCCTACGTGAATCCGTTCAACCCCTGCAAGCCGGTGCGCTCCGAGCGCTGTCACCGCACCGTGCCCTTCGGCTACTACGAAGGCGACCAGGCTCCCCCGATCGGCAACAACCCGCCGGCCGGGTACCCCACGAGCGGCGTTCCGCCCACTCCGAACAACTAGTCCAGGCCGTTTGTAGGGTAGGGGCGCTATGTCCCTGCGCTTCACCACCGCCGGCGAGTCCCACGGTCCCGGGCTGACCGCGATCGTCGAGGGGCTTCCGGCGGGGCTCGAGCTGCGCCCCGAGGACATCGATCGCGACCTCGCGCGGCGCCAGCTCGGCCACGGGCGCGGCGGGCGTATGAAAATCGAAAAGGACCGCGCCGAGGTCACCGCCGGCGTGCGCCACGGCCGCACGCTCGGCAGTCCGGTATGCCTGCGCGTGGACAACCGCGACTACCGGAATTGGGAGGAGCGGATGAACCCTTGGCCGGTTGAGGCCGAGGTGGCGGAGGTACATCTGCCCCGCCCAGGGCACGCCGACCTGGCGGGCGCCCTGAAGTACGGACACAGCGACGTGCGCAACGTTCTGGAGCGGGCCTCCGCGCGCGAGACCGCCGCCCGGGTGGCCGCCGGCGCCCTCGCGAAGGTCTTTCTGGGCCACCTCGGTGTCACGGTTATCTCCCACGTCACCCGGATCGGCGCCGTGGCGGCTCCCGCCGGCCAGGAGCCCGGGCCCGACGACTTCGACGGCGTGGACGAGTCGCCCGTGCGCTGCCTCGACGCGGAGGCGAGCCGGGCGATGGTGGCCGAGATCGATCGCGCGCGCAAGGCCAACGAGTCGCTGGGCGGGATCTTCGAGGTGCGCGCCTTCGGCCTCGTGCCTGGGATCGGCTCGCACGTCTCCTGGGAGGAGCGCCTAGACGGGCGGCTGGCCGGCGCGATCATGTCCATCCAGGCCATGAAGGGCGTGGGCATCGGGGACGGCTTCGACCTGGCTGAGCGTGACGGCTCGCAGGCCCACGACGAGATCTTCTTCTCCGAGGAGCGCGGCTTCTTTCGCGAGACCAACCGGGCGGGCGGCCTGGAAGGAGGCATGACCACCGGCGACCCGCTGGTGGTGCGCGCGGCCATGAAGCCATTGCCGACGCTCACCAAGCCTCTGCGCAGCGTGGACCTGGCCACCAAGGAACCCGCGCAGGCCCTGCGCGAGCGCACCGACTCGTGCACGGTCCCCGCGGCCGGCGTGGTCGGCGAGTCGATGGTGGCCCTGGTGCTGGCCGCGGGCTACCGCGAGAAGTTCGGCGGCGACCACATCGACGATGTTCGCGGCGCCCACGGCGCGTACACGGAGCGCATCGGATGGAGGCGCCCATAACCGGTGCGCTGGTGCTCGTGGGCTTCATGGGCGCGGGCAAGTCGACCGGCGCGCGGGCACTCGCGGCCGAGCTGGGGGCGAGCGCCGTCGACTCCGACCGCGAGCTCGAGCTGGCGCTCGGCGAGCCGATCGAGGCCTTTTTCGACCGGGAGGGCGAAGACGCCTTTCGCGCGCGCGAGGAGGAAATCGTCTGCGAGCTGCTGGCGCGCGGCGACGCTCCGGTGATCGCCCTGGGGGGCGGCGCCGTGCAATCCGAGCGGGTGCGCGAAGCGCTAGGTCGCCACACCGTGGTCCACCTGGAGATCGACCCCGAGAACGCGTGGCGCCGGGCGTCGGGGCGGGGGCGCCCGCTCGCCCGCGACCCGGCTCGCTTCGCGCAGCTGCAGGGCGATCGCGCGACCCTCTACGAGTCGGTTTCCGACGTTGTGATGCCGCCGAGCGATCGCGAGGCCCTGCGCCGGGCCCTGCCGTCTCTGACCGCCCTCTCCGGCGCCCCGTCGGGCACGCGTCTCGTGTGGGCGGCCGCCGAGTCGGGCGACTACCCGGTGTTTCTCGGGCGCGGCCTGATCGAGTCGGGGTTCTTCCCGCCGCTCGGCGGGCGGCGCCACGTGGTCACCGACGAGAACGTCGCTCGTCTTCAGCCCGTGGAGGGCGAGCACCGCATCATCGTGCCGGCCGGCGAGCAGCACAAGACGCTCGGCCGAGCTGAAGCGGTGCTGCGCGCGCTGGCCGAGGCCGGGGCCGAGCGCTCGGATCTCGTGGTCGCGGCCGGGGGCGGGGTGGTGGGGGACCTCGCCGGCCTTTGCGCCGCGCTCTACCAGCGCGGGATGCGCCACGTCCAGGTGCCGACCACACTGGTGGCGCAGGTCGACTCGGCCTACGGCGGCAAGACCGGCGTGGACCTGCCCGAGGGCAAGAACTACGCGGGCGCCTTCCACCAGCCCACTGCGGTGCTGTGCGATCCGGCCGCCCTGGAGACGCTGCCCGCCGAAGAGGCCGCCGCGGGCTACGCGGAGGTGGTCAAGACCGCCCTGATCGCCGGCGGGGCGCTGTGGTCCCGGGTGCGCCAGGGCGAGGCGCCCGGCTCGAGAGAGATCATGGGCTGCGTGCGCACCAAGCTGGCAATCGTCGCGCAGGACGAGCGCGACGACGGCCGCCGTCAGGTGCTCAACCTGGGCCACACCGTGGGCCACGCCATCGAAGCGGCCACCGGCTACGCGCGCCTACGCCACGGCGAAGCGGTGGCCATCGGGCTGCTGGCTGCGCTGCGGCTGTCCGAGCGCGATGCGCTGCGCACCGAGGTGGCCGACCTGTTCGCGGCACGCGGGCTGCCCCTGTCGTTCACCGGGGCGGGAGTTGACGAGGTGCTGGCACTCGTCGAGCGCGACAAGAAGCGCGAGGGTGGACGCGTGCCCTTCGTACTCGTAGAGGCCCCGGGCGCCGTGACCCCGGGCCATGAGATCGACAGCGACCGGCTGCGTGAGGCGGTCGAGGAGGTACACGAAGGATGAGACATAGGATCTCGGTTCTGCACGGGGTGAACCTCGACGTGCTCGGCCGCCGGCCGACGGCCCACTACGGCGACCTGACGCTGACCGAGCTCGAGGTTCGCGTGCAGATCTATGCGCGCGAGCTCGAGCTCGACGTGGCCTTCTTTCAGACCAACCACGAGGGCGAGTACTGCGAGTACCTCCACCGGGCCGGCGAGGGTGCCCACGGCCTCGTACTCAACCCGGGCGCCTGGACGCACTACTCGTGGGCGATCCGCGACGCGCTCGAGGTGGCCGGCCTGCCCGCGGTCGAGGTGCACCTGTCGGCCGTGGACCAGCGCGAGGAGTGGAGGCGGGTGTCGGTGATCGGCTCGCTGTGCCTGGCCACCGTTCAGGGCCGGGGACCCGAGGGCTACCGCGACGCGCTCCAGCTGCTGCGGGCGGGCATCGAGGAATGAGCGGGCGAGCGGACCGGTTGGCCGCCCTGCTCGGCGAGCGCGAGCTCGACTGCCTGCTGGTGAGCGAGCTGGTCAACGTGCGTTGGCTCACCGGCTTCACGGGTAGCAACGGCGCCTGTCTCGTCAGCCGCGACGAGCGCCTGTTCTTCACCGACTTCCGCTATGTCGAGCAGGCCAAGGCGCAGGTGGCCGGCTTCGAGCGGGTGGAGGTTGGCCGCGAGATGCTGGGCGACATCGCCGCGCGCCTGGGCGGGCGGGCCGGGTTTGACGACGCGGGGGTCAGCGTGCGAACGCACGCGAAGCTGGCCGAGAAGGCGGGCGAAGGGGTGGAGCTGGTGGCGGCCGGCGGACTCGTCGAGCGCCTGAGGGCGGTCAAGGATCAGTCGGAGCTCACGGCCATGCGTGCCGCCGCGCAGATAGCCGACGCTGCCTACGAACACATCCGCGACCGCGGGCTCGCCGGGCGAAGCGAGCGTGCCGTGGCGCTCGACCTGGCGCGCTTCATGGAGGACGCGGGGGCCGAGGAACCTTCGTTTGCCGCCATCGTGGCGGCAGGCGAGAACGCCGCCCGTCCGCATGCCGTGCCCCGCGATGTCGACATCCCGCGCGACACGCTGGTGGTGGTTGACATGGGCGCGCGCGTCGACGGCTACTGCTCGGACTGCACGCGCACGTTTGCCACCGGCTCGCTCGAGGACGACGCGCTGGGGGTCTACGAGCTGGTGCGCAGCGCGCAGGCAGCAGCCCGCGATACGGTGCGCGCCGGCGCCGCCTGCCGGGACGTTGACGCCGTGGCCCGCGACCTCATCGAGGCCGCCGGGCACGGGGAGCATTTCGGCCACGGACTCGGTCACGGGGTGGGGCTCGAGGTCCATGAGGACCCGCGACTGGCCCGGACGTCGGAGGGCTCGCTCGAGGCCGGCAACGCCGTCACCGTCGAGCCCGGGGTCTACCTCCCGGGCCGCTTCGGGGTACGGATCGAGGATCTCGTCGTGGTCAGCGAGGACGGCTGCGATGCGCTGACCGGATTTCCGAAGGAGCTCGTGACGGTCGACTGATGGTCCTCGCCGCCCTTGCGGCTTTCGTGGGGGCCCTTGTGCAGTCTGCGACCGGCTTCGGCTTCGCGCTCATTCTGGGTCCCGCGCTGTTCGCCGTGCTCGAGCCCGTCGAGGCGGTGACCGCGCTGCTCGTGCTCGGGCTGGTGCTCAATCTGCTCGTACTGTTTGAAAGCGGCCGGCCCCGCCACGTGGCCTGGCGCCCGCTGCGACCCGTGCTTCTGGCCGCGGCTCCCGGCCTAGCCCTGGGACTCGTGCTGCTCAGCGCGCTGTCCAAGCAGGCGCTGCAGGTGACGGTGGGGCTTGCGGTGGTCCTCGCGGCCGCCTGGCAGCTGAGCCAGCGCCGGCGCCCCAAGCGCCCGGCGCTCGCGCCCTGGGCGGGTTGGGCGGTGGGCTTCGCGAGCGGAACGCTCACCACATCGATCAGCCTGAGCGGCCCACCCATGGTCCTGTGGCTCGAGGCCCGTGAGGTCCCACCGGAGGAGTTTCGGACAACGCTCGCCGCCAGCTTCGCCCTCTTCAACCTCGCCGGAGGGGTGCTGCTGCTGGTGACCGAGGGCCTCTCGGCGCTCGACGCCGGCGTGGTGCTGTCGCTGCTTGTCCTGGTGGTGGTCGGTCATCTGTTCGGGGCGTTCGCCTTTCGCCGGATCGACCGGGAGCGCTTCTTCGTCGTGGTGCTGGTGCTGGTGGTCGCCACAGGACTGGCCAGCATCGCGGCCGGCTTGGCTTGATAGCCCCAAGGCGCCCTGACAGGCTCTTGCAAGTCGCCGCAACGAATGCGAACATGTGTTCGACGATGGTCGTTTGTGTCCTCTACCCCCGCTTCGAGCTCCTTTCCGCTCTGGGAGATCGACGCGCACTGCTCTCCGAGCCCGCCGCGCTGGCCCCCGAGGCGGGGCGTGAGCAGGTGGTGGGGGAGGCGTCCGCACCGGCCGAGGCGTTCGGCGTCGTGCGGGGAATGCGCCTGGGGGAGGCCATGTCGCGCTGTCCCGGCCTGCGGCTCGTGCCGCCCGATCCTGAAGGGGTGCGCTCGCTCTGGAACACCGTGCTCGACCGGCTGGAGGCCATCGGGGCGCAGGTGGAGTCCGACCGCGCGGGAGCGGCCTACTTCGAGTCGGGCGGATTGCGCGGCCTTCACGGCGGCGATCTCACCGGCGTGCTCTCGGCGGCCCGCCGCACGCTGGGGCCGGGAGCTCGCTTCGGAGCGGCGCCGTGCCGCTTCGCGGCTCACGCGGCGGCGCTGCAAGTGCGGCCCCGAAAGGGGGGGCGCCCGGCGCAAGCGTCCGGCTCGGCCGGACGTGCAGCGACTTTTTCTCATGTCGTGGAGGAAAGGGCCATGCGCGGTTTCCTCGCTCCGCTGCCCGTCTCGCTACTGCGCACGCGCTTCGAGCTCGAGGCGCTTCCCGGGCTCCTCGAACAGCTCGGGATCCGCACGCTGGGGGAGGTGGCGGGGCTCTCCGCGCGCGTGGTGGCCGAGCGCTTCGGGCATCCGGGGCTGCTGGCCCTCGATCTGGCTTGCGGGCGCGACACCGCGCTCGAGCCGCGGCGTCCCCCTGAGCCGGTGATAGAGCGGCTGGACCTCCCCGAGGCCGCCTCCGGACAACAGCTCGAGCGAGCGCTCGAGCTACTCGTGGCGCGCGTGCTCGCCCGGCGCGAGCGGCGCGGCCGGGCGCTGCGCGCGCTCGCGGTATCGGCTCGCTTCGTAGCCGGCGGGACCTGGCGCATCGCCATCACGCTGCGCAACGCAAGTGCCGATCCACAACGGATCCAGCTCGCGGTCGGCCCCAAGCTGGCCGAGCTGCCGGCGCCGGCACAATCGCTGGCGCTCGAGGTCGAGGCCTTCGGGCCACCCGCCCACGATCAGGGCCGCCTGCTCGACGAGGCCGCGGCGATCCGGCGCGCCCGCCTCGGTGAGGCCGTCCGCCAAGCGCGCCAGGCGGCCGGCTCGGAGGCCGCCCTGAGGATCCTCGAGGTCGACACGAACTCGCGCATCCCCGAGCGCCGCGCGGTGCTTGCGCCCTTCCCCGACGCCCCCGCACCATGAATCCCGTGGACTCGCGACGGCTCGGGGAGCCCAAGTCGGCCCACGTGCGGGCAGACGCGAGCGGAGTGCCCGTGGCCATCGAGGCCAGAGAGGTCGACTCGGTGCGCGAGGAGTGGGTCGTCGAGGACCGCTGGTGGACGGGCCGGCCCCTGCGCCGGCGTTACTTCGAGCTCGTCTTGACGGACGGCCGAAACATCGTCGTTTTTCGCGATCTGGTTGCCGGAGGCTGGTTCGTGCAGCGGGCCTAGGCTCAGTCCTCGCTAGTCAAAAGGCGCCTGGTTTCGCAGAATCTCCCCCGCTGGCAGAAGCTTCGCAAAGGGAACCTCCAACGAATCCGACAATCGGCCCGAGGCCGTCTGTGGGTCCGGCCCACCGTGCCGAATAGGCCGGATGCGGGCTGCTTTACGGCCCTACCCGTCCCGATTTCGTCGTCCAGGAGGATCCCTCATGAAGTCCCGCCTACTTCTTGTGGCGCTTGTCGCCCTTGTCTGCACTGCAGCAGCCACCGTGGTAGCCAGCGCCGGTACCGGCCACTCCGATGACCGCCGCCACCGAGGTTCCTACGAGGTCTGGCTGGTCGACCAGGAGGACAAGCTCAACGCCGGCGCCGGGACGCTCTACGTCTTCGATGGGCGAGAGCTGGCCCGCGACGCCGACGGCGCCGTCCCCGAAGCGGTCGATCTTGCCGGCGCCGTGAGCACCATGTGCCAGAAGAAGACCGGCACGGTTCCCGCCCGTCCCCACATGCTGGTGTTCAACGGCGGTGACGACGACGGGGCCGGCGGCAACACCCACGCTGCCCTCGCCTACGTGGCCAGCGGCCACATCGCCTTTCTCGATGCCGATACGCGCGAGCCGGTGGGCTGCATCGACGTGGGCACCCAGGCGCACGCTGCCTGGCCGACTCCCGATCAGCGCTACCTGATCGTGGCCAACCAGAACGGCAAGAAGCTTCAGCGCGTTCGCACCAACTACGAGACAGAGAGCTTCACGCTCGAGGATTCAGCCTCGATTGATCTCGCCACCTGCACCACCCCGAGCGGAGCCCCGTGTCAGGACCCGAATCTGCGTCCCGACAACGCTCCCATCTGCCCTCGCACCACCAGCGACGGCGCGTTCACCTTCGTCACCTTGCGCGGCGGCGGCATGTTCGTGGTCGATCACAACGTGACCCCGATGCAAATCGTGGCCGAGTACGACCGCGCCCACGTTGATGACAACGGCTGCGGCGAGATGGAAGTGCGCGACAAGATGTACGTGAACAGCGGGGCGGGGCTGACCGTGCCGCCCGTTGCCGGTGACGACCCCTACGGACACGACGTCTACGCCTTCGAGCTCGACGACTACAGCTCCAGGCCGGCGACGACTCCCAACTTCCCGCCCGCCAAGTTGGTCTACAGCCGTGACGGCGAGAAGGTGCCCACCGACGCCCACGCGGTCTCCCTGACCAAGCACGGGCGCTACATGTGGTGGGGCGATCGCACCCAGAACGACGTGGTCGTGGTCGACCCGCGCCGCGACCGTGTGATCAACCGCTTCGAGCTGGCCGGCCCGCTGAGCAACGACCCGGCGCCCGACCTGTTCGACCTGTCCCCGCGCGGCGACTACATGTTCTCTTCGCTGCGTGGTCCGAATCCGTCCTCCGGTCACGAGGCCTTCGGTTCCACACCCGGAGTGGGCGTGATAGATGTGCGGCGTGGCGGAAGGAGTGGACGGCTTGTCGGAGTGGCCCGGGTGGGCGACGTGCGCGGCACTCCGGACCCTCACGCGATCCGGGTGCGCACGCTCCGGTAGGCAAGAGTCAAAAAACTGGGGTAAGGAGGCTGCGGCATGCGGCCGATAGAGAAGTAGGTGGCCCGATCGAGCCCCGCGATCTCCAGGCAGGCGCTTCGTAGCCTCCGCCTTCAGGTAACTGTCGCCCTGGCGGTGGCGGCCGCGGCGTGCGCGTTTGTGGCCAGCAAGAGCTCCAGCGACGAGCTGCACGGTGCTTATCGCGACTCGGCCGCGGACATTCTCCGGGTCGCCACGAGCTCGTTCGAGCGCAGTCACGAGAAGGCCTCGCTGGGCTCCTCGCTACGGATGCGCGACGAGGTGCGCGAGCTGCTGGCCGACCACCCGGAGCTGGAGTCCGTGTCCGTCTATCGAGCGGGGGGTGGCAGCACGCCGGTCTCCGTAGGCCAGCAGGCCGGAGGGCACAGCGAGGGCGACGTAGCACTCCAGGCCATGAGTTCGGGCCGGGAGGCCTCGGCCGAGCTTCGCGACGATGGTCGGCACGCCGAGGCGCTCGTCACGCCGCTGCGAGAAGACGGCCGGGTGGTGGGCGCCCTCGCTGTGAGCTACGACCTGCGTCCCGCGCACAAGTTGCTCGGCGAGCGCAATCAGCGCGTTGCCCTCGTGCTCGGGATCCTTCTCCTGTCGTTCACCATGTTCACGGCGGTTGTGCTGAGACGCGGGATCTTCCGCCCCCTGGATCGGCTGCGCCTGGCCACGCAGGCGGTGGGCGCGGGAGACCTCGCCACGCGGCTGGGATGGCGCCGCCAGGACGAGCTCGGCCAGCTGTCACGCGACTTCGACGCGATGGCGGTCGACCTCGAAGAGAACAATCAGCGCCTCGAGGAGCTGGCCCACCGCGACCCGCTTACCGGACTGGCCAACCACCGCCGCTTTCAGGAGGTGCTGGGCAAAGAGCTCGAATACGCTCGACGGGATAAACGCCCGATGGCCGTTGTGATCCTCGACATCGACGACTTCAAGCGCATCAACGACTCGCGTGGTCACCCGTTCGGCGATGAGCTCCTCTTCGGAGCGGCCGCGAGCCTGCGCTCGGCCATGCGCGGCATCGGAGCGGTGGCTCGCGTCGGCGGCGACGAGTTCGGCCTGGTGATAGCGGACGCCGACGGCTCACGAGCGCTGGCGCTGGCCGAAGCCGCCCGAACCGCCGTGGAGGCCGCGGCGCCCATGCGCGGCTCTCTGCACTGCTCGGCCGGCATCGCCTGCTTTCCTGAGGATGCGCGCAATGCGGGCGCGCTGCTTCAGCTGGCCGACGGGGCACTTTCCTGGGCCAAGGACACGGGTCGCGGGCGCTCGCGCCGCTATGATCCCGAGCATGTCTTCGTGGTCACCGAGGAGCAGCGCGATGACTTCTCGGAGCTGATCGCCCGTCCCGCTGCCATCCAACCCGTCTTTCAGCCGATCGTATCCTTGGTCAGCGGCGAGGCGGTGGGTTTCGAGGCGCTCGCCCGCTTCGACGGCAAGCCCGCGCTTCCGCCGTCGTGGTGGTTCGCCCAGGCGCACCGCTTCGGGCTCGGCGCCGCGCTCGAGGCGGAGGCCGTGCGCGCGGCATTCGCCGCCGCCAAGCGCCCGCCCAACTGCTTCCTCTCGGTGAACCTGAGCCCATCCGCGCTGGCCTCCCCGGAGACCGCACAGCAACTGCCGGACGACCTGCACGGCGTGGTGATCGAGATCACCGAGGAGGAGCGCGTTCTCGACGTGGACGCGCTGCAGCGCCACCTCAACCCTCTGCGCGCCCGCGGGGCCCGGATCGCGGTTGACGACGCCGGTGAGGGGTACGCCGGACTTCAGCAGGTGATGAGCATGCGAGCGGACATGATCAAGCTCGATCGCGCGCTCGTGGCCGACGTTCACGCCGACCCGGCCAAGATCGCGCTGATCGGCTCACTGGTGCACTTTGCCCGCTCCACCGGCGCGGAGATCTGCGCCGAGGGAGTCGAGACCCTCGACGAGCTGCGCGTGCTGATTCACCTCGGAGTGGCGCACGGCCAGGGCTGGGCCCTGGGGCGTCCCGGCGCGGCATGGCCGCGCGTGAATGCCGAAGCGGCGCGCATCTGTCACGAGATGCGCTCCGAGCAGGCGAAGGTCGTGCCGCTCGGCTCGAAGCGCAGGGGGTCTGGCAGTGGCTGACACACTCGCCATGCTGGCCCGCATCGGGGCCACCTTCGAGCGCACCGCGTCCGTGCGCGACGAGGCCGACCTTCAGGAGGTGCTCCAAGACGTTGCCGGCGCGATCGGCGAAGTGCTCGGCTACGGGGCGGTGGTGGTCAACGTCTACCGACCCGCCTTCGACGACATGCTCACTGCCGCGGCAGTGGGGTCACAAGAGTCTCTGCAGCAGTTGCTGGGCAAGAGCTCGCCCAACGACACCTGGACGCCGATGTTCGCGCCGCGTTTCGAGCACCGCGGCGCCTACTTTCTTCCGGACGGCGAGTTCGACTGGGACTCGCTCGGCATCGAGACCTTCGTGCCCGACCTGCCCGAAAGCGAGGACCCGGACGCCTGGCTCCCCGGCGATGCCCTGTTCGTTCCCCTTCGCGGCGGTGGCGCGAACATCCTGGGCGTGATCTCCGTCGACGAGCCGGAGACCGGGCGCCGCCCCAGCGAAGCGGAGCTCGACGCCCTCGTCTCGATCGCCCGCCACGCCGCGCTGGCGCTCCAGATCGCTCAGAACACCGCCAACGACGTCCAGCATCAGCGCATGCTCGAGCGCGTGCTCGAGGTGTCCGCTCGCCTGGCCGAGGCCGACGACGTCGATGCGGTGCTGCAGGCCGTCTGCGACGGAATCGAGGACGCGCTCGGCTTCGACAAGGTGGGAATCCAGCTGGCCGAGGCGCGCCACCTGCCGCTCATCCCGGTGGCGTCCACGGGCTGGGCGGTCGACGGCCCGGTGATGAACCGCGGCACGACGCTCGAGATGCTGAGCCCCCTCTTCACAGAGGAGTTCGAGGTCGCGGGCTGCTACCTGCTGCCGGGCGAGGTGGCGGCCACGCGACTCGGCCTGAACGAGGTGGCCCACTCGGAGCTCAACGGCCGCGGCCCGCACGCCTGGTCGGGTCATTGGCTGCTTGTGCCCCTTGTGGACGGCGAGCGCTGGACGGGTCTCATCTGGGTCGACGACCCGCGTGACCGGGTGCTGCCGACTCGCGCCCGCCTTCAGGCCCTGCGCCTGTTCGCCAATCAGGCGGTCGCGGCCTGGAGCGCCTCCAAGCAGGCCGTGCGCCTGCGCCACGAGGCCACGCACGATTCGCTCACCGGGCTGCCAAACCGGCGTGCCTTCGACAGCCATGTGGGGCGTGAGATCGACAGCGGGGCGGGATTCGCGCTCGTGCTCTGCGACATGGACAACCTCAAGACCCTCAATGACACCCGTGGCCACGAGGCCGGCGACGAGGCACTGCAGCTCCTCGCCGCCGCCCTGCAGAGCCAGCTGCGGCGCTCGGACGAGGCCTACCGGGTGGGTGGCGACGAGTTCGCCGTGATCCTGCCGGCCGCCAACCGTCTCGACGCTGAGCGCGTGGTACGGCGCCTACGCGACGCGGTCGCCGGACGCCTGCTGGAGTCCGGCGACCCCATCGACGCCAGCTTCGGCGTGTCGGTCTACCAACCGGGAGACGACCCCGAACGCCTGATGGTGCGCGCCGACGAGGCCCTGTACCGGGCCAAGCGTCGGCGCGAGGAGTCAGCCGCCTAGCGGCGGCTGCGGGTCAGACGTTGTTCTCGTCTGTCGACGGGTGATCGGTGCGAGGCGCCGGCGCCTCGTCGACCGGCGTCGCCGGTGCTGCTTGGCGGTCGGCGGCAATCTGCTCCGGCGGGGTGGGGGTGTCGGACGAACTCGATCCCTTGCGCCGTTTGGCCACTACCGCCGCTCCTGCCGCGCCCGCTCCGAGCAAGCCGAGCATCGCCGACTTGGAGCCGCGCCCGCTCTTCTTGCCGCCGAGCGACGACAGCATCCCGGTCACGCCGGAGCGCGAACTGCCGCCTCCCCGCTTACCTGACGAGCCGCCGGGAAGCGAGCCCTTGAGGCTCTGCAGAAGCCCCTGCGCGCCGCTTGGCGCGGGTTGGCGGCGGCGGATTCGACCCACGCCGCCGCCCCCCGGGCGCGGCGTGGAGCTGCGCGTGCTGCGCCGGCCCGCTTGAGGCGGTGCGGCGCTGCGGTTGAAGCGCCCCTGTCGCGGTGCGCCGGCGCTTCGCCAGTCCTTTGTCCTCGTTGGTGCCATGTTTTCCCTCCTGGATTTTCCGACCGGTTCGAGCATCGGCTGCCCGGAGACCTGCCGATCCAAACCGAATGTGGCGGCTCAGCCGCCGTTGGATGCGGGTACGTACGCGCGGCTGGGCTGGCCGCGCAGCGCGGTGGGCGCCGGAAGCGGCGTGCCGTTGGCGCTGGCTCCGGCCAGCACGGGAAGCACCAGCTTGGAGGCCCGCGCCCCGCCCAGCGAGACGGTGTTGCGGGTGTTGCCGTTGTCGACCGTGGCGAAGTCCCAGCGTGGGCGGTCGCCGCTGGTGGCCTGGACGGTAACCCGGATCCTCGACCCCGCCCGGAAGGCGTGCGCCGTCGGGTACACGGGCACGCGCACGAGCGTGTAGCGGCCCGGGGGAAGCGGCGACGCGTCACGCTTCAGATGGGTGGGAAACGGATCCAGCGTTGTCGAGCGCTTCGCGTTGAGCTTGCGGTGAGTGGCTCGCAGCCAGCCGTTTTGGACGTAGGTCTCGTTGCCGTCGGGGCGTACCTCGCTGAGGGTCACCTGCAGGTCGGTGTCGCGCGCCGAGGACTTGAGGTACACGTCGAGGCTCGCCGGCCCGGCGATCACGACGTCGCTCGCGAGCGGGACGGTGGCGAAGCCCACGCCCTTGTCCGCCACGAGCGGCGCCCAGTTGTAGGGCGGCTGGGCCTTCCAGGCGTCGCCTGACCCGTCGCCGGGCAGCGTCTGCTTGGGCCGGGCGTCCGGATCCGCGCGGTAGCCGGCGGAGGACGATGCGGCCGGCTTGGGGCCGAGCGCTCCGTCCGGGCCGAGGAAGAGCTGCGTGGCCCTGGCCGCGGGCGGGGGCCAGGCGCTGTATCCGAGCTCCCAGGTGGCGCCGATCGAACCGGGGCCCTGGGGGCCGGCTCCGTTGTCCATCAGCAGCCGCACCTGCGGGTCCTTCTGGAACTCGGCCTTGGCCGCGGCCACGCTGGTGAAGTTCGCGAAGCGCGACTGCTCGACCGGAGCGGCGCCGGCGTCCGCGAGATAGCGATAGAGCTCACCGCTGAGGGAGATCACCAGCGGCGGGATCCGGGGCACCTCGCCCGCGACGTAGAGCTTCATGAACTCCGCCCAGCGGGTGATCGTGCTCGGCCCCAGCGAATCGGCGTGCACGCCGTTCTGCAGTGAGATCCATACGTCGGGCTTGCCGTTGAGGTAGGACAGGCTCTCCGCGAAGTGGCCCCCGGTTTGCTCGTCCTGGAACTGCCCGACGAGGAAGGTGGGCACCTTCACGCGCTTGAGCCACGGCCCGGGGGCACGTTGAGCGAACAACGACGGAGTGCGGAAGGGGTTCGCCTTCTGCAGAGCCAGCGCGTCCTGGGTCTGCAGGCGAAGCTTCTGGTTGGCCCGGCAGCGCTTGTCGCCCGCCTTCACCAGCGCCCGCGCGTAGGGCTGGCCGCCGGCGGGAGCGGGTCTCGCGTCGTCCATGCGCTCCTGGATCCAGGACTGAGCGAAGCCCGAGTTAAAGATACCTCCGGGGTAACCGGTGCCGGTGTAGAGGTCGTCGGTCACCGACATGGGCGCGATGGCCGCGAGATGGGGGGGCCGCGTGCCGGCGGTGAAGAGCTGGGTGATACCGGAGAAGGAGATGCCGCCCATCCCGACCTTGCCGCCCTTGACCCAGGGCTGGGCGGCGACGGTCTCCACCGCGTCGTAGCCGTCGTAGGTGGTGGGCAGGTCAAAGAGGTCGAAGGCGCCCCCCGAACAGCCCGAGCCGCGCATCTGCACGCTCACCACGGCGAAGTCGAGCAGCGGCCCGATCAGCGACCCGACCGCGGTCGACGAGGCGGGCGCCAGCGGATCCGGGGGAGCCCCGCTGCCGCCGAGCGAGTCGATCACCGACTGGAGCAGGTCGTTCGGCGCGGCCACCTGGTAGCCGGAATACTCGATGAAGGTGGGAAAGGGCCCGTCGCTGAGCTTTTTCCCCGGGGGCAGGCGAACGGTCATCGCCAGCTCCACTCCGTCGCGCACGGTTACGTAATTGAGCCCCTGCTTCAGCTTCTCGCGCCGGTAGAAGGAGCGTCGCGGGTTCTGACCGGCGCGCAGCACCCGGAAGGGGCGCGAGCGCTGGACGCGGTAGCCCGCGCCGGGTTTCACGTCGCGAAAGATCTTGCTGCCGAAACGGTCCGCTCGCCCGCTGGCCACAACCCGCCCCGTGGCGTCCTTCAGCAGAAGCCGCTGGCCCTTCTTAGCG
>Ga0136617_10001522_pt1 | contig 20528 bp, 20 predicted proteins | sample AntDrymUQ3222106_2_FD_129672 | JGI IMG/M metagenome (GOLD analysis project Ga0136617, IMG submission 129672) | Polar desert sand microbial communities from Dry Valleys, Antarctica - metaG UQ322 (21.06) | ecosystem: Environmental > Terrestrial > Soil > Desert | place: Antarctica: Dry Valley...
CGGTCTCGGTCTCGGTCTCGGACTCCGTCGCGTCCTTTCGTTTGGGGCACCCAGACCGTCAGGACAGCCTGGCGCCCGCGCACCGGCAGGTCGCCGTAGTGCTCGAGCCCCGACGCGTCGCCCGTGAGCATGGCGCGCGTGGAGTCGGCGACGAAGAGCTGTTGCCCCGTGCCCTTCGTCATGCCCTCCAGGCGCGCGGCGGTGTTCGTCGTGTCGCCCACGGCGGTGTACTCCATCCGCCGCTCGGAGCCGACGTTGCCCGACATGACCGCCCCGCTGTTGAGCCCGATGCCCATCTGGAAGTCGCCGGGCATCCCCTGCTCGCTGATCCAGGCGTTGAAGCGCGGCAGGCGCTCGCCCAGCATCTCGCGCGCCGCGGCCAGCGCGCGGTCGGCGTGATCCTCCATCGCGATCGGCGCGCCGAAGACGGCCATGATCCCGTCGCCCATGTAGGCCACGAGCGTCCCGCCGTGGTTGAGGATCGCGTCGCTCATCTCGCCCAGGTAGAGGTTGAGCAGCTCGATGACCTGCTCGGCCTCCAGGCTCTCGGCGAACGAGGTGAAGCCGCGCAGGTCGCAGAACAGCACGGTGCTCACGAGCCGCTCGCCCCCGAGCCGCGCCTCGCCGCGGTCGACCACCTGCTCGACGATCGCCTCGGGCACGAAGCGCGAGAACGTCGCCCGCAGCCGCTGGCGCTCCCGCGTCTCCGTGAAGTAGTCCACCGCCAGCGATCCCACCGACGTGAGGACGAGGGCCAGCAGCGGTGCCGCGACGAGCAGCACCGTACCCGACTGAAACGCGAGCTGGGCGGCGACGACGAAGCCCGCGGCGACGGCTCCGACGATCGGCAGCGCGCGCAGCGGTGACAGGCGCAGGTTCAGCAGCGGGGCGATGAGCCCCAGCAGCACGACGAGCAGCGTGTTGACCGTCGTGCTCGCGCTGCGCAGCGGGAAGTCACGCCGGGCCGTGTCGAAGGCGTTGGCCTGGATCTCGGCCCCGGACATCTGTCCGCCGCCGGCCGATGTCGCATGCACGTCCTGGAACGTCGGTGCGGTTGGGCCGACCACGACGATCTTGCCTCGCAGCCGGTCGGGATCGACCTCGCGCTTGTAGACCCGGGAGAACGAGACGCTGTCGATCGTGCCCGGTGGCCCGGAGTAGTCGATCCACTCGGTGCCGGTCCGGCCCGAGGGTGCCGGTACCGGGCGGCGGGCGACCGTCTCCGCGGCAACCACGCCGAGCGACTTCAGACCGTCCAGCGTGTACCCCATGCGGCGGATCACGCCGCCGGGGTCGGTGGGCAGCAGCCCCTGTCCAGCCCGCGCGCCGATCGCCCGCAGGTTCTCGGCCGACCTCTCGGCGGTGTTGCCGAAGACGCCCGTCCCGCCGTTCTCGTCGACCTCGGTGGTGGCGAAGACGACCGGCCGCGCCGCGCCGGCGGCCTCGTAGAGGGCGAGGTCCCCCCGCGCCGGCTCGGTGAACTGGAAGTCGTAGATCACCGCCCTGGGCCTGGCGCGCGCGAGGTTGCGCAGGACGCGGGCATGGTACGCGCGCGGCCAGTCCTGGAAGCGCAGGTGAAGGTCCCTGAACGTTACGTAGTCGACGCCCACGACCACGATGTCCTTGGGCGGGCTCTGCGTGCCGCGGACGGCGAAGCGGGCGTCGACGGTGTCGAGCTCCGGGCGGTCCAGGGTGCCCGTGCGGTCGAGGGCGAGCGTCAGCGCGGTCAGGACCACGCCGCAGCCGAGCAGCAGGATGATCTTGAGCCGGTGGCGCCGCCGCCAGCGCTCGCTGCGGTACCGCTCGGAGTCCGCGATCGTTCAGCCCCCTGCCCCGATTGCCAGCGCGAAGAGCGCCAAGACGTGAAACGCCTGGTCGACGGCCGCTCGCACGCCGGGCATGTTCTTCGGATCGCAGCGCTTGACGCGGCGCAGGTAGTGATCCAGCAGCCGCCCGTCGTCCTGTACGAGGTGGGGCCCGGCAGCCAGCACCGCGACCGGCAGGACGCCGGCGCCGAGGTCGCCTGCGAGCCAGATGAACGCCGGCACGAAGGCGAGCGTGTACTTCGTGATGTGGGCCAGCAGCGCGCGCCGGGCGACGGCGTCAGGACCGAGGCCACCCATCTTGTGAGCCGCCTCCCAGTCGGTCTGAAACAGATAATCGCCGACGAGGTGACACACCACGAAGACGGAGAACACCTCGACCCACGGCACCGCGCGAGGCTACCGCTTGGGCCGCTTGGGTTCGCAGTCCGGCTCGTCGGGCTTGCGCACGAGCTTGTCGTCCCCGTGGGCTAGGGAATCTTCTCCGGAGCCTTGTCGATGACCTCTTCGCGGAATGTCCGCAGCGCCTCGATCGACGCCGGTGTGAACGCGCGGCAGCCCATGTAATGACGCCACGAGACCGCCGCGACCTGAAACGGCATCTCCGAGTTGTTCTGCATGAGGACGCTGTGGTAGCCGTCGCCGCTGCCCTTGACGTCCTCCTTGAACAGGTCCTCGAGCTGGCGGACGACCGCCGCGCTCGTGCCGGGGCGGTACTGGAGCAGGACGCGCCCGTGCTCGAGCGTGTGGACCCAGTTCTCGATCTCGGGCTCGTTGCCGGTGGCGTAGATGCCGTCCTGCGCGGGGTTCGGGTTGTGCGCGCCGGAGGTCGGCGGGTTCGTCTTGAAGTTGGCCGCCGTGAGCTTCTTGGTCACGTGGTCGCGGCTCTCCTCGGGAAACGCGCGGTAGGTACAGCCGGCCGCGGTCGCGGCGGACGTGAGCATCGCGTCGTCGACGTCGTCCCCCCCGCCGCCGTCCCCGCCGCCGCTCGAGACCGCATACGCGACGCCGGCGACGATCGCGCAGGCGACGATGACGCCGCCGATCAGCTGCAGCAGGCGCCCGCGCCTGGCCTTGGCCGCAGCGGCGGCCTCGCGCGCTTCGCGCTCCTGCCGGCGGCGTTCCTTTTCTTCCTGACGGCTCGACATCGGCGCCGAAGCCTAGCGTCGCCGAGTCCAGTAGATGTCCGTGCGGTAGGGGATCACGATCTCGGTTCGTGCGCCGAGCCGGGCGCGAACGTCGAGCAGCACCGCGGCGCGTCGCGTCTCGCAGAGCGCGGCGATCCAGCTCCAGGACGCAACCTGGGCCACGAAGTCGTCGATGTCGAGGTGTTGCAGGTGGGCGTCGTCGGCGTGCTGAAGCGCAGCAAACAGCCGCGTGTCTGCGAGCGGTTGCTCCCATTCGCCCTTGCCTGCGGGGTAGTCGCCCGCGGCGCGTTTGTGCTGCCGGACGGTCGCGCGAAACGCTGGCAGCCAAGGTGTGTCCTGGTCGTTCCAGGTGGGGACGTTCCAGAGCAGGCCCAGCCCGCCGCGTGTCTTGAGGACGCGCGCGACCGCGGCAGGTGGATAGCTCGGGCGCCCGCGCTCATAGCACTGCGCCGCGCGGCCGAAAGCTGTTGCTGCGCGCGGATCGAGGCTCACTTCGCCGACGGTAGCGCGGCCCGCGGGCCGGCCCGAGCGCCCGCCCGCCCGGATCGCCCGTTGTAGCCTCGGTCCTCATGCCCCGCACTCCCCGACCCCTCGACGGCCGCGTCGCCGCCATCACCGGCTCCGGCCGCGGTATCGGCCGCGCGACGGCGGAGGCCTGCGTTCGCGCCGGCATGAAGGTCGCGATCGGCGACCTCGACGTTCCGGTGGCGTTGCTGACCGCCGCCGATCTCGGCCACGGCACGATCGCGCTCGAGCTCAACGTCTGCGAGCGCGAATCGGTCGGCCGCTTCATCGACGCGACCGAGGAGCAGCTCGGTCCGATCGACGTGTTCGTCAACAACGCCGGGATCATGGCGCTCGCCCCGTTCGTCGAAGAGGACGACGCGACCGCGCGCCGCCAGGTCGACGTCAACGTCCACGGCGTCCTTTACGGGATGAAGGAGGCGCTGGCGCGGATGCTGCCCCGCGGCCATGGCCACGTCGTCAACATGGCTTCGACGGCCGCCAGGGTCGGGTTCGCCGGCGGGGCCACGTACTCCGGCACGAAGCACTTCGTCGTCGGCGCGAGCGAGGCCGTGCGCGCCGAGATCCGCGGGTCCGGCGTCGACATCACCTGCGTCATGCCGGGCGTCGTGAGCACCGAGCTCGGCGCGGGCCTGCCGCAGGCGCGCTTCGTCGGTCACATCGAACCGCACACCGTCGCCGACGCGATCGTCGCGGCGCTGCGCAAGCCGCGCTTCGAGGTCTACGTCCCGCGCCGGATCGGGCCGCTGTCGAAGGCGGGGGCCGCCGTCCCGACACCGGTCCGCGATGCCGTCGGCCGCCTGCTGGCGCTGGACCGCGTGCTGGGCCGGCCCGATTTCGAGGCGCGGCGCGCCTACGAGCAGCGCGCGGCGCGCTCGACCGGCGAGCTCGAGCCCGGCGACGAGACGCCGCAGGAGCTCACAGCGCCGACCGAGCGGTGAGCCTCTACGGCCGGCTGTTCGCACGCGTCTATGACCGCTCGATCGCCGCCAGCGAAGCCGCCGGCCTCGCCGGCAAGCGCGCGGCGCTGCTTGCCGGCGCCGGCGGGCGCGTGCTGGAGCTCGGCGCCGGCACCGGGCTGAACCTCGGCCACTACCCGGCCGCGGTCCGCGAGCTCGTGCTGACCGAGCCCGAGAAGCCGATGCTGCGCCGCCTCCAGCCGCGCGCCGCTGCCCGCACGCCGCCGGCGACCGCCGTCCGCGCGACCGCCGAGCAGCTGCCGTTCGCCGACGCGAGCTTTGACACGGTCGTGAGCACGCTGACGCTCTGCACGGTGCGCGACTTGCCCGCCGCGCTCGCCGAGGCCCGCCGTGTCCTCGTCCCGGGCGGCCGGCTGCTGTTCCTCGAGCACGTGCGCGCGCAGGACGCGCGCACGGCGCGCCTGCAGGACCGCCTCGCGCCGATCTGGCGGCTCGTCGGCCACGGCTGCCATTGCAACCGCGCGACGGTCGCTGCGATCGAGGCGGCGCGCTTTGAGCTGCAGCACGTCGACCACGGCCGCCTACCGCGCGCGCCGCGGATCGTCGAGCCGCTCGTCACGGGCGTCGCCGTCAAGCCCAGCTGACGTCGAGCTCCTCGGCGCCGAGATACGTCGCGAGCCGCGCCGCCTCGGACGCGGCGCCCGCGCGGACGGCCTCGCCCGGATCGCCGAACGGCTCGATCTGGAGCGCGAGCCGGCGGCCCTTGCGCTCGTGGCGCCAGACGCCCTCGATACGCCCATCGGCGAGCAGCACCGGCGACAGCCAGCCCTGTGGCCGGTAGACGCGCGCCTTGTGCTCGGCGGCGAGCACCGGGCTGTCCCCGCGCGCCGCCGCGACGACGTACTGGTCGAAGCCGGGCAGCAGCGCGACCGTCCCGCGCGGGCGGGCTGCGGCAGCCGCCGCGACGTCGTCGCGCAGCATCCAGCCCGCGTTGTCGCCCGCGATCGTCACCGCCGAGACCTCCTCGCCGAGCCCCTTCAGCGCCCGGCCCGCCTCGGCCGCGGAGCGGATCCCGAACCAGCGCGCGAAGTCTTCGCGCGCTGCCGGACCGTAGACGGCAAGGTAGCGGCGCAGGACGCCGGCCAGCGCCTCGCGCGGCGGTGCCACCGGCTCCCACGGGCCGAGCCACAGGTCAGGGCGCGTGAAGCGCACCCTCTGTCCGACCGACGGGGCGAAGCAGACGTCGCCGCGAAACGCCGCGAGCTTGGGCATCGTCCCGAAGCTCCCGCGGACGGCCTCGCCGAGGCGGGCGTCGCCGAGCAGCGCCGCCACGGCATCGGCAAGCTCGTCGCGCGTGAGCGGTGGCCCGTCGAGCGCCGTGCGGATCGCAGCGAGGACGCAGACCGCCTCCTCGCTGCTCATCCCGAACGCCTTGCGCCAGCTCGCGGTCTCGTAGCGCGGCTTCAGCGCGCCCTGCGCGCCGACCCACAGCCCGAGCTCCTCGGATGCGAGCAGATGCAGCGTGCCGCGCATCGCCCAGGTCCGCACGAGCGTGCGGTCCTCCCAGAGCGCGTGCGACACCGTGCCGCGGTCGAGGTCGTCGACGCGCGCCCACAGCGTCAGCTCAGCGGACGACTGCACCTGCGCGTGCAGGCCGCAGATCCGCCGCACGACATCAGCCCAGCCTGGCGCGGATGCGCGCTCGGCGAGCCCCTGGCGCTGCAGGCGCCATGCCAGCACGCTGTCCCAGCTCAGCTCGTCAGCCATGCCGCGATCCGTTCGCCGCCGTCAGCGCCGCGGTCTCCAGTGGCACCGGCTCACCGTGATACGCGCGCACTCGACACATGCTCGTAACCGTACGCGGGAACTCCCTCTGGGAGGCGTGCGCTGCTGCATTCAGTCCCGACACGATCGTTCGGGATTTCTCTCGCTGCAGCGCGGGCAGCGGATGTTGATACTTCAAGCATGACTTCCGAGACCGACCAGCTCTGCATCGACGCGATCCGCGCGCTGTCGATGGACGCCATCCAGAAGGCGAACTCCGGCCATCCGGGTCTCCCGATGGCGATGGCGCCCGCGGCCTTCGTGCTCTACCGCACCATCATGCGTCATGACCCGGCCGACCCCACGTGGCCCGACCGCGACCGCTTCGTCCTCAGCGCCGGCCACGGATCGATGCTGCTGTACTCGATCCTGCACCTCACCGGCTACGACCTGTCGCTCGACGAGATCAAGCAGTTTCGCCAGTGGGGCTCGCTGACCCCCGGCCACCCCGAGCGCGACCGCGTGCACGTCACGCCGGGCGTCGAGGTCACGACCGGCCCGCTCGGCCAGGGCTTCGCCAACGGCGTCGGGATGGCGATCGCCGAGCGCTTCCTGCGCGAGCACTACGGCGCCGAGGTCCAGGACCACCGCATCTACGCGATCGTCTCCGACGGCGACCTCATGGAGGGCATCGCCTCCGAGGCCGCCTCGCTTGCCGGCCAGCTCGGCCTCGGCCGTCTCGTCTACCTCTACGACGACAACGACATCTCGCTCGACGGACCGACGTCGCTGAGCTTTGACCGCGAGGACGTCGACAAGCGCTTCGAGGCCTACGGCTGGCATGTGCTCGACGTCCACGACGCCAACGACCTCGTCGCCGTCGAGGCGGCGATCCGCGCGGGCCAGAAGGTCGAGGACCGCCCGACGCTGATCCGCGTGAAGTCGATCATCGGCTACCCGTCGCCGAACAAGGCCGGCACGAGCAAGGTCCACGGCGCGGCGCTCGGCGAGGACGAGGTGCGCGCGACGAAGGAGGTCATGGGCTGGGACCCCGACAAGCACTTCCACATCCCCCACGAGGCCTATGCGGCGTGCTCGATGAAGGACGAGGGCGCCAGCGCGCATGCCGAGTGGAACGAGCGCTTCGCCGCCTGGCGTGAGCAGCATCCCGATCTCGCCACCGAGTGGGACCTCGCCTGGCAGGGCAAGGCGCTGCCCGGGCTGGCCGACGTGCTGCCGGCGGAGTGGGAAAAGGACAAGCTCGCGACGCGCGTCGCCGGCCAGAAGGTCATGGCGGCGTTCGAGGACTGCGTGCCGACGATGGTCGGCGGTGCCGCCGACCTGTCGGAGTCCACGAAGACCGAGTTCCCCAAGTCCGAGCGCTTCACGGCCGAGCGCGCCGGGCGCAACGTCTTCTTCGGCGTCCGCGAGCACGCCATGGGCGCGGCCGTCAACGGGATGGCGGCGCACGGCGGGATCGTCCGCCCGTACGGTTCGACGTTCCTGCAGTTCGCCGATTACATGCGCGGCGCGATCCGTCTGTCGGCGCTCACCGGCCTGCCGGCGGCGTGGGTCTTCACGCACGACTCGGTCGGCCTCGGCGAGGACGGTCCGACGCACCAGCCGGTGGAGCACTTCGCCGCGCTGCGCGCGATCCCCGGGCTCGTCGTGCTGCGCCCCGGCGACGCGCAGGAGACCGCCGAGAGCTGGCGCGTGATCCTCGAGGATCTCGAGGGCCCGGCTGCGCTGATCCTCTCGCGCCAAGACCTGCCGATCCTCGATCGCTCCGTGTACGGGGACGTGTCCGGCGTCGGCAAGGGCGCCTACGTGCTCGCCGACGCCGACGACGCCCAGGCGACGATCATCGCCACCGGCAGCGAGGTCTGGGTCGCGCTCGCCGCGCGCGACGAGCTCGACGTCCCGGTGCGCGTCGTCTCGATGCCGTCGTGGGAGCTCTTCGAGCAGCAGGACGAGGACTACCAGGACTCCGTCCTGCCGGTCGACCTGCCGACCGTCTCCGTCGAGGCCGGCGTGCGGATGGGCTGGGAGCGCTACGCCGACGCGATCGTCTCGATCGACCGCTTCGGCGCCTCGGCGCCGGGCGGGATGGTGCTCGAGGAGCTCGGCATCACGCCCGAGAACGTCGCCGTCCACGTGCGCGAGCTGCTCGGCATCAAGGTCTAGCCCCCGGGTCCAGCGAACTGCGCGGGCGGATCAAGGCTCGAGCACGGCCGAGAGCCGCCGCGCGTCGGCGGACACGGTGACGTGGATCGCGGCGGCCTCGCGCACCCAGGCGATGAGGTCGTGCGACTGCAGGCGCTCGAGCATGAACTCGAAGGCGAGCGCCTGCGCGTGCGAGCGGTAGGTGCGCAGGATGTCGAACGTCCAGCCGGTGGTGTGCAGCGAGTAGTTCGGCGTCGCCTCGCGGTTGCGGGCCAGCAACAGCCGCTGGTAGCTCGCGTCGCGCACGCTGCTCGTCACGACGAGCGAGCCGTCGCCGCCCGCGATCGCCCTGACGCCGGCCCCCATGTATGCGAGCAGCGCGAGCGCCGTCGGGCGCAGCCCGCGGTACGTCGCCTCGCGACGGCGCAGGCGCGGCGCGAGCTCGCCCATCCCCGGATCGATCGCGAGCCCGTACCTGGCCAGCGTTGCGGTGTGCAGCGCGACGAGCCGGCGGTCGTCGTAGGCCGCGCGCAGGTCTGACGGCGTCGCGAAGCGCTCGGTCTCATCGCTGGGATGAAGAGCCTCCTCGGCCGAGTTCTTCGCGGTCTGCAGCGCGGAGATGCGATCGAGCCGCGCGGGATCCGAGCGATACAGGCGCATGATCTCCCGCGCCGCCTCGACGCGCCAGAGGTACGTCGCCGAGTCGTCGCCGAGCGCGGCGAGCTTGCGGTACGCCTCGTCGTGATCGAGCGGCGTGGAGTCGAAGTACAGGCGCGCGTAGGAGACGTCGTCCTCGCCGTAGGCGCGCAGCGCGCCCTGCAGGTTGCCGATTCCCATGTGGTAGCTCACGACGGCGAGGTCGGCGCGGCCGAGCTCCTCGCGCGCGATCGAGAGGTATCGCGCCGCGGCCGCGAGCGCCTTCGGCGGATCGAAGCGCTCGTCGACCTGCCGGCGGCGCGCCCGCAACCGCGCCACCAGTGCGCTGTCGCCCGCGCGCGCGGCGCGCCGTAGCGAGCGCCCGATCCGGCGTGCCCCGCGCGGGTCGACCTTCATGCCGAGCAGGTTGCTCCCGGTCTCGGCGAGGATCTGCGTCAGCCCGACGGCTCCCTCCAGGCGCGGGTCGGCGGTCGCGTCGGGCCGCCCGGCGCTTTCGAGCAGGACGATCGCCTCGAGCGTGTCGGGCTCGATCCCCGCGGTCTCGGCAGCGGTCTCGACGAGCGGCCTGTACCGCGCCGTCCGCGCGGCGCTCGCTCGCGCGCCGGCCGGCGACTTCGCGTAGATGATGTGCGCGTGCCCGCGCGCTGCGGCCGCGGCGAACCCTGCCTCGCGCTCGGGCGTGTAGGCGAGCGGGTCGTTGTCCGCCCCTGTCCCCGGGACGAGCCGCGGCCGTTCCGTATCGCCGCCGAAGAGCGTGACGACGGCGACGGCGGCGAGCACGGTGACGACGAGCAGCGCGAGCACGCGGCGGACGAGGGACGGCATCCGCACCTAGGCTCGCAAAGTCGACACCGAGATGGGCCGCTGGCGGGTGCGCGATGGGGCCGCTGGCGGGTGCGCGGCGGCGACGACCGTCGCCCACCGTACGATGCGCACGCTCGCCGCCGTCGACGAGATCGTCCTCGACGAGGACCTGCTGATCGCAGGCGACAACCTCGCGGCGATGGCCGCGCTGCCCGCCGGCACGTTCGACATGGCCTACCTCGACCCGCCGTTCAACACCGGCATCGAGCGCCGCCGCGGCGCCCTCGGCTACGCCGACGCGTTCGAGGACTACGCCGGCTTCCTCGCGCCGCGCTGCAGCGCGTGCGTGAGCTGCTGGCGCCGCACGGCACGCTGTACGTTCACCTCGACTACCGCGAGGCGCACCGCTGCAAGCTCGCGCTCGACGAGCTCTTCGGCGCGGAGTGCTTCCTCAACGAGCTCATCTGGATCTACGACTACGGCGGACGGCCGAAGTGGCGCTGGCCCGCGAAGCACGACACGATCCTCGTCTACGTGCGCAACCGCGACCGCTACCACTTCGACGACGCCGAGGTCGACCGTGAGCCGTACATGGCGCCGGGTCTCGTCGGTCCCGAGAAGGCCGCGCGCGCGGCAAGCGCCCGAGCGATTGCTGGTGGCACACGATCGTGCCGACGAACTCGCGCGAGAAGACCGGCTACCCGACGCAGAAGCCCGAGGGCATCGTGCGGCGGATGGTCGCGTCGTCGTCGCGCCCCGGCGGCTGGTGCCTGGATCCGTTCGCGGGCGCGGGCACGCTGGGCGCCGTCTGCCGCACGCTCGGCCGCCGCTTCGTGCTCGTCGATTCCAACCCGGAGGCGATCGCGGTGACCCGCGCGCGGCTCGACGAGCCGCTGCGACGGACGGCGTAGCGTTGCGTTCGGCTTCGACATCGCGCCGGCGTCCGCACGCGCGGCGTGCGCGTGACGACGCCGGCCCGGCGATCGCGCGCGGCGCCGTCGCGTCCTGACCCGGCGTTACTGTCGCGCTGTGGCGAGCGCGATCGTGATCGGATTGACCGTGGTCCTGTTCGCCTTCACGGCGACGATCAAGCTCGCCGGCCTGCGCCAGTCGCTCGAGGTTCGCGACCACCTCGGCATCGCCCCCGATGCCTGGCGCACGATCGGCATGATCGAGCTCGCGGGTGCGGCCGGGGTCCTGCTCGGCCTCGCGGCCTGGGCGCCGATCGGCCTCGCCGCCGCCGCCGGGCTCGTCCTCGTCGGCATCGGGGCGACGATCGCTCACCGCCGCGTCGGCGACGCGGGGGCGCCGATCGCCACCGCCGTGGTCGCCGCGGCGCTGGCGCTCGCGTCGATCGCGCTGCTCGCGTCGAGTCCCTGAGCGCGCGGCGGCGCGCCCGTCGCCCGCGACCCAGCGTGCCGGCTGGAACGCCGGCGCCGAGGAGGCGGAGCGCGTGGCCACGCGCCCGTGAGGTCACGAACGCGGTGGCGGTGGCGGCTAGCGGTCGAGGATCAACATCGGCGCATACGGAAGGAGTAGCAGCCGCTGCGGTTCAGGGCAAGCCGAGGACCTCGTGGGCCTGCACTAGGAGATCCGCTCGTCGAGCCACTCGCCGAGCGGGCCATCCGCCACGTCGAGGAACCCCGGCTCGAGCTCGTTCCCCGCCGCGACGACCGCCTCGGCGACCGCGACGTAGTTGCGTCCCGGAATGTCGTAGTGGACCGAGGCGAGCGCCGCCCAGCCCAACGGCGTCGTGAAGTCCCCTGGCCGGGCGCGAGCGGGTCGGCGCCGAGCGCGAGCAACGCGCGCACGAGGCCGGCATCGCTCACCAGGCGGCGTGGTGCAGCAGCGTGCCCTCCGGCGAGCCGCCGACGACGCCGCGAAATCCCGATCCGACGACGTCGACGACGAGCTCGAGCTGACCGCGCAGCGCGGCGAGGATCACGACCTCCTAGCCGTCGGGGTCGAGCTCCTCGGCGAGCGGGGCGGCAGGCCGCTCGCCGCGCGCGATCGCGGCCACGGCGAGATCTCCGGGCGCGACGTCGGTCAAGGCGCCGAGCCGGGCGAGCGCCGCCGCCTGGTCGTCCCGGCCACGCAGCACGGCGTGCTGGTAGGCCGTCCGCAGCGGCACGTCGCCGCGCCACGTCTCGCCGCCCTGGCGCTCGAGGTCGGCGCCGTGCTGCGCGAGCAGCGCCAGGATCTGCGCTCCACGCCCGCGCCGGACCGCATGCGCGAGCAGCGCCCCCCCGTTTGGATCGGCACCCGCGTCGAGCAGCAGGCGCACGTGCTCGGGGCGATCGTCGTCCAGCGCGTGCGTGTCGCGGGTCTGCGCACCGTGCGCGAGCAGGAGCGCAAGGCATTCCGGGCTCGCGGCCTGCGTCGCGTGATACAGCGACTCGCCGTCGTCAGGATCTGCTCCCGCCTCCAGCAGCAGCCGCGTGACGGCCGGATCGTGCACGACGCCGCTTGCGCCGTAGAGCGCCGACATCCGTCCGTAGCGATTCTCGAAGTACGCGTTCGGATCGGCGCCGCGCTCGAGCAGATGAGCCGCGAGCTTGGCGGCCATCCGTCGCCGCGTGGACGAACGCCTCGGCGTTCGCCTCGGCCGCGGCCACGAGCGCCGGCCAGCTCGCGTAGCCGTGCTCGCGCGCCAGCACGAGCTGGGCCCGGGCCAGGATCGGCTCGCGTCCGCCAAGCCGTGCCAGCGCCTGCGGATCGTCCGCACGCGCCGCACGCGTGAGCTCCTTCGCCTGCTTGCGCAGCTGCTCCAGGTTCACAACGACTCCTCCCGTCGGGAGCCCGTTGTCCGCGGCCGCGGGCCAGAGAAGAGACCGAGACAAACGCCGAACGCTGCGAAGACGAGGTGGGCTCTGCCCTACCCGCGGACCGGGTGCGCCCTCGCGCGCCAGCCGACTCTAGCGCAGCCACAAGGTCACCCACGCGCGGCGATTCTGAGGTCGCCGACGGTTCGGCGTTCAGGTGGCTACCGGCGCCCGGACCTGCATCAGCAGCTCCGTGAGGATCGCGGCGATCTCATCGCTGTGCTCGGGCGCCGAGAGCGCGCCATCGGCTCCGAAGGCCTCGTGGGCGCTGCCGACCGGGAGCTCGCGGTCGACGACGCGGGCGCCGGCGGCCGCCAGCACCTTGCGCAGCTCGGCCTGCGCCCAGACGGCTCCGAAGATGCCGGTGCTGGCGCCGATCACGGCGGCGGGCTTGCCGCGCAGGGCCGCGCCGGCGACCGGCCGCGAGGCCCAGTCGATCGCGTTCTTGAGCTGCCCCGGGATCGAGTGGTTGTGCTCGGGTGTGGCGACGAGGAGCGCGTCGGCGTCGGCGATCGCCGCGCGCAGGACGAGCACGCCGTGCGCCGGCGCGCGCTCGTCGTCCTCGTCGAACGGCGGCACGTCCTTCAGCCCGTCGAAGGTGACAAGCCGCGCGCCGGGCGGCAGCAGAGCTGCCGCCGCCCGGAGCACGCGCCGGTTGTACGAGTCCCGGCGCAGCGAGCCGGAGATCCCCAGGACGCGCACGACTAGTCGATGGCGCGGGCGAGCTCGAGCTCGAGCTCGAGCTCGACGTCATTGGCCAGCGCCATGCCGCCCTTGGGTAGCGGCGCGTTCCAGCTCAGCCCGTACGCCGTGCGGTCGACGACCGTCTCGAGCGTGATCCCGATCTTCACGGCTCCGCCGAGCGTCTCGGCCGGGTCGGTGATCACGCCGCGCGCCTGCACGTGCTGCGTGTGGTCCTTGATCGTCAGCTCACCGTCGAGAACGAGCTGCTCGCCATCGCGCCGGATCGCGGTGGACGCGAAGCGCAGCTCGGGGAACCGCTCGGTGTCGAAGAAGTCGGGCGCGCGCAGGTGCGCCTGGAAGTTCTCGTCCTTGACGACGAGCGAGTCCGCGCTAACGCTGCCGACGAGCTCGGCGGCGCCATCCTCGGTGACGGCGAGCGTGGCGTCGAGCTCGTCGAAGCGGCTGCGGAAGGTCGCGACGCCCATGTGCTTGACGGCGAAGCTCGCCGACGAATGCGTGGCGTCCAGCCGCCACGTTCCTGCGGGCAGTCGGGTCGCGGCGTCTGTGGTTGCTGCTGGCATGGTGATGCTCCCTCTGCGCTGGTCGGCGGAACGGACCTTGGTCCGCTTACGTGCCGAGCGTAGCAGAAGCGGACCAGGGTCCGAATAGCGGTGTGGCTATCGTGACCCGCGTGGAGGAGCCCGCCGCGCTGCCCGTCCTGCCGATGCTCGAACCCGTGCAGGGCGAGCGCTCCGACGCCGCGCGCAACCGCCTCGCGATCCTCGCCGCCGCCGAAGCCCTCGTGGCGCAGCGCGGCGTCGACGCCGTCACGATGGATGCCGTCGCGAGCGCCGCCGGGGTCGGCAAAGGCACGCTGTTTCGCCGTTTCTCCGACCGCACAGGCCTGCTGCGTGCGCTGCTGGACGAGCGTGAGCGCGCCTTCCAGGACGACTTCATCCGCGGCCCCGCTCCGCTCGGCCCCGGAGCGCCGTCGCGCGATCGCCTGGTCGCGTTCGGCGAACGGCTGCTGGACCTCATCGAGGTCAACGGCGACCTGCTCGCCGCCGCCGAGCGGGGCGGCGCTGCCAAGCGGCTTCGACACACCGTCTACGCCGCCTACCGTGCCCACATTGCCATCCTGCTGCGCCAGGCACTGCCCGGGCGCGATATCGACTATCTCACCGACGTCCTCCTCGCCCTGTTCGCCGCCGACCTCGTGCTCTACCAGCGCCGCGTCGTCGAGTTGCCGCTGCAGCGACTCAAGGACGGCTGGGGCGCACTCGTCGACGACCTCGTCGACGCTGCGTCGCCGCAACGGGCGGGGTGATCTCCACAAGCTCAGTGGTGAAGCGAACCCTTGCGACGAGGTCTGATCTGCGGAAAAATGTTGGCGTCGTTCACAACTCGGCAACGGAAGAAAACATCGCTGAGAGCGGGCTCCTGTCGCGCCCGCGCCTTGATAGCCCACCGGGCCTCGCCTACGTTCGATGCACGCTCATCGCACGCGAGCGGGGAGGGCAGCAGACCGCCCGAGACACTGAAAAGGGTGAACACGGTGCTCCGAAAGGAGGATCGCGGTCGGTTGCTCTACGGTGCCCGTGTGTCCCATACGTACGCACGACCAATCACCGAAGAGCTGCCTCCCCGCCACGGACGGGCAGCCGGGGGAGGACCCATGCACGACGCCACAGCGACGATGACCCCTGCGCCACCGCAACATATGCAGGCCCTTCAGCGCGCCAACGAGGTGCGCCTCGCGCGAGCCGAGCTCAAGCGCGAGGTCGCGAAGGGGACGATCACCGTCCGCGAGGTGATCCTCAACGGCCCGTCCGAGGCGGCGAGCATGACGATCGCCGAGCTGCTGACCAGCCAACGGCGCTGGGGGACGACGCGCTGCACCAAGTTCCTCGCGGGCATCGGAATGCCCGAAACGAAGACGGTCCAATCGATGACCGACCGCCAGCGCGACCTGCTGGCCAGGATGATCTGAGCGACACCGAAACGTCGGCGCTGCGTCAGCGGCGTTCACGGTTCGGCGTGTCCTATTCTCGAGCACCACGTTGGCGCGAACGAGCTCCGTCTCGTTCGGCTGGAGGTACAAGTGAGGCGTCTGTCTGCGCTGTTTGCCGTTGCGACCGTGCTGGCCTGTGCGGCCGCTGTCGCACCTGCGATGTCGGCGTCCAAGAAGCTGCCCAACGTCGTCGGGATGAACCATCAGGCTGCTCAGGACCGCCTGCAGAGCGCGGGGTTCTACAACCTGCGCGAGCGCGACTGCACCGGTCGCGGCCGCCAGCTCCTATTCGATCGCAACTGGAACGTGCAGCGGATGAGCCCGAAGGCGGGCAAGCGCGTCTCGACAACCCGCGCAATCACGCTCTGCTCGGTGAAGCACACGGATTAGCTGGCCTTGCCCTCGGCGCTGGCTACCTGAACCTCTGTGACGTGCTCTTCGCGGCAGCCCACGCAACTCGTGAAGCGCTCGACGACTATGACGACCGTCGTGGAGTGAGCTGCGCTACGAGCTACGTGGGTGTCTTGGGTTCGGCTGCCGGATGAACGTTGTATTTACATGGGGAAGGGAAGGCCGAGGGCGTGCAGGAGCGCGCCCAGCTGGGGAGCGATGGCGTTTATAGCGCCGTTGATGATGCCGACGAGGGAGACCGCGAGGCCACCGGGAATGTTAGGTGCAGGCATGAGGTTTGCTTTCTGGGACCGCCGAGTTGTAGAAAAGTATGGGCGGCCCGTCGCAGCAACCTACAGCAGCAACTCGCAACTAGCAATCGCCTTCTAGAATATAAGGGCGATCTTCGCCTGGTCGAGCGCACGCCCACCCCGCCCGATCCCGAGCGAGATGCTGTTCGCGGCCTGGCCGGCGAAGCCACGACAACTTGCACGGCTGGTGGGACGACAAGAAGTCCTTGAGTCCGTCCCGCCGGAGCTTGATCGATGAATCTGCGGAGCCGGACGGTGCTGTCCAGTGCGGTCCGTGAGGGCCGAGCGAATGGGAGTCGGTAAGGCGGGCCGAAGGCAGCGGCTGGCCGGCGGCGCGCGAAGCGCGCCTATCGAGGAAGTAGAGAACGTCTCCACTCAAGCGGAGCCCCACGCGGCCCCCTGCCGGCGCCTGCTCGGACCGCGAGCACAGCAGCAGGTGCCGATCACGGAACCCTCGAAGCCGCGGACCAGATGGCCCGCGGCTTGTTCTACAACGTCTGTTCGAGGGATTGACTACCTACGGGTTGCAGGCGATGAGGACGTCAGGGACCACTAGCCCCGGTCCCTGGCAGTTGTCGGTGTCTAGTCCGCCGTTGAGAGTGTCCACGCTCAGGTCGAGGGGAAACGGAGGGCCTGTCAGGCTGTCGTCGCCAGCGTCGCCGTTCAGGATGTCAGTGCCAAGACCACCGTTCAGGCTGTCGTTGCCGGTGCCGCCGTTCAGTTTGTCGTCGCCGGCGTTGCCGTTCACGTTGTCGTTCCCGTCGCTGCCGGTCAGGATGTCGTTGCCGAGGTTGCCAACCAGGGTGTCGGTCCCCTCGCTGCCGGTCTCGGTGTCGTTCCCCGCGCCGCCGGCTAGGTTGTCGTTCCCTGGGCTGCCGGTCAGGGTGTCGCTGCCGTCGCCACCGTCCAGCGTGTCGTTCCCAGCGGCGCCGGTCATGGTGTCGTCCCCTACGTTGCCGGCTAGGTTGTCGTTCCCCGTGCTGGTGGCGGGGCCGCCGGTGATGGTGTCGTTACCGGCGCCGCCGATAATCGTGTCGGCGAACGCCGTGCCGGTGATGGTGTCGTTTCCGCCGCGGCCTTCGATCCGTTTGCCGGGGTCCCCCGCGCCGCAGTTAATGGTGTCATTGCCGGGAGTTCCGATCACGGTCGTAGCGGTCTGGATCACGCCGGGATTGGCTTCACAGAGGGTGACGGCGTGGGCGGCAGTTGCGCCCACGGCCATGATGACAGTGCCGGCGAGTATCCCACTGGCGCCAGCGAGGCTACGCCGAATCAGGTTGCGTGGGCGGGAAGCATGGGTCATAGGATCTCCTCCGTTGCTGGCTGGCCATCGACGAGCAGGCCGCGACGCGACCAGCCCGGATGGGTGCGACCGCTCGTTCGCGATCGAACGAGCGGCTTGAGCAGCTTGTGGCCGTCGCGGTCAGCGCCGGCGTGGCGGAGTCATAACGGGAGCTTGCACCCTCGGGAGGGCTTGGTACTCGGCCCGGCGTGACTCTGTCAGTGGGATTCGAAGTCCTCCCCACCCGCTTCACGAACACCGTAGCAGGAAATAGGAGTCTAGTAGTTGAATGCGTGATTTTGACGGTCGAGAAGGGGTCCAAACCGGTTTAAGTATCTTCGATCAACCATGTACAGGTACATCACGCGCCGGCCAAACGGCCGCCTCGACAACCGCCGCGATCAACGCCGAGGCCGAGGACCGTGCAAGGTCAGGCGCGCGCCGCGTCGTGAGGTGCGTCCCCTCGCGCCCGCGAAGACTGGAACAACTGGCGGCGGCGTGCCTTCTGATCGTGCGTGTAGGCGATTCGCGCTGACGGGAGCCCCGGCCCTACGACCCGCGTCACAGCTTCGCGTCGCTGCTGCTGCGCGAGGGGGCGCTCGGTGATGTACGTCGCGCACCAACTCGGCCACGACGCGCACCTGACGCTCAGGCGGACGGACATGTGATCGACGAGCCGGGCGACTCCCCGCAGATCCCTGCCGAGGATGCGATCCGGGCCGCCCGCAACGGCTCGTGTGTCACCGGTGCGTCACGACGGGATCCCATGCCTCGCCTGGGCATGGTTGTAGAACACGTTCCGCCCGGTGTTTGGGCGGGTCTTCGGAGAGATGGAGCTAGGGGGACTCGAACCCCCGACCTCCTGGGTGCGATCCAGGCGCTCTCCCAACTGAGCTATAGCCCCGAGGAACGGACAGTGTACCCGCGAATAACTGCCTCCAGGGGGTGCGGGAACGGCCCGAATGCGCCGATACGCTCAAACACGTGAGCTTCCGCAACCGCCTGGCCCTGTTCTTCGTCCTCATCGTCATCGTCCCGATGCTCGCGGTTGCGTTCCTGCTGTTTCGCCTCATCGATCGCAGCGAGACGGGCCAGGCAGAGGCCGCGATCGCCCAGAAGCACATCGCCGCGACGAGGCTCTTCATCGAGCAGGGCGCGCTCGCGGACCGCGCTCTCAGGCTCGTCGGCGGCGACCGCGTCTTTACGACCGCGCTACAGCGGGGCGATCTCGCGCGCGCGCAGAACCGCGCCGGGGAGCTCCGCAAGAACCGTGGCATCGAGCGCATCGTGTTCGTTCGCGACGGCAAGATCCTCGTGCGCGTCGGCAACAAGCGTGCGATCGCACCCGCGGTGCGGCGGGTGGTGTCGAGTAACCGGCGGGGTCTCGGGCGCCTGGAGGTATCGGTCACCGACGCCGCCGACTACGTGGACCGCGTGCTCAAGCTGACGGACCTGCAGGTCAGCGTGTTCAACGGCCACAAGGTGCTCGCGAGCGCGCTGTCGGCCGCGAACGCCAGCAAGATGCCGAGCGCCGACGGGGCGACCACGACGTTGCACGGAACCGAGTACCGCGTTCAGAACTTCAGGGCCACGAGGCCCTTCACGGGCCAGAACATCCGCGTCTTCACGCTCGGTTCGATCGCCCCCGTCAGGCCCTCGGACGCAGGCGACCGCACCTTCGCCGGCATCATCCTGCTCGGCTTCTTCCTGCTGGCGATCGCTTGCGCGGTGCTCGTTTCGCGTACGCTGCAGCAGCAGATCGCGGCCTTCCTCTCAGCTGCCCGCAGGCTCGGCGGCGGCGACTTCTCCGCGCAGGTGCCGACCGTCGGCCGTGACGAGTTCGCCGCGCTCGGCGAGGAGTTCAACAAGATGTCGCGCGAGCTCGAGCGGCGGCTCGCGGAGCTCGCGCAGGAGCGCGGTCGTGTGCAGGACTCCATGCGCCGCCTCGGCGAGGCCGTCGCCGCGAACCTCGATCGCGACGCGCTGCTCGAGCTCGTCGTGCGCACTGCCGTCGACGGGGTCGGCGCCGACGCGGGCCGCGCCTGCGTGCGCACGATCGGCGCGGGGACGCTGCAGGAGCGCTCACGCGTGGGCGACATGATCGGGCTCGAGGCCGCTGTGGCGGCCGTCGAGGCCGAGGCGATGAGCAGCGGCAGCGCACGCGAGAAGACGATCGGCTTGGCAACGGCGATCGCCAATCCGCTGCGCGGCGCCGACGGTCGCGACGAGGTGGTCGGCGTCGTCTCCGTCGGTCGCAACGGGCGGCCGTTCACCCCGAGCGACCGCGAGCTGTTCAACTACCTCGCCGGGCAGGCGGCACGCTCGATGGAGAACGTCGGGCTGCACGAAACCGCCGCGCGCGAGTCCATCACCGACGAGCTCACCGGGCTCCACAACCGCCGCGCGTTCGACGATGCCCTCGCCAGCGAGATCGAGCGCGCCAAGCGGTTCCGCAGCGATCTCGGCCTCGTGCTCATCGACCTCGACAACTTCAAGAGCGTCAACGACAGGTACGGCCATCCGCAGGGCGACCTCGTCCTGCGCGAGGTCGCGCGCGTCCTGCGTGACAGCTCGCGCGAGATCGACCACTCGGCGCGCTACGGCGGCGAGGAGCTCGCCGTCGTCCTGCCCGGCACCGACCTCGAGGGAGCGTTCAACCGCGCCGAGCGCATCCGCGAGGAGATCGCGCAGCTGCAGATTCCACGGCTCGACGGCGGCGGCACGCTGAGCATCACGACCAGTTGCGGGGCCGCCGCGGTGCGCGCGGCCGCCGCCGACGGGCGCGAGCTGGTGCAGGCCGCTGACAACGCCCTGTACGAAGCCAAGCACAGCGGCAAGAACACGTCCGTCCGCGCGAGGTAGGCTTCGTCTGAGATGGGATTGCTGGACGACGCCATCAAAGAGCATCTCGAGCTCAAGCGGCGCCGCGGCGCTGACGCCGGTGAGATCTCCCGGCTGGAGAGCGAGGCGCTCGGGCCCGTGCGCCGCTCCGCCGACGGCGTCCCCGACCTATCGGACACCGTCGTACCCGAGGAGCCCGCCGCCGAGGCGCCCACCGCGGCAGCGCAGCCCGCGTCGGAGGACGAGCAGACGGGGATCCGCGGCCCGCTGCCGGGTACGCCTGCGTTCGAGCCGCTGCCCGTCCCACCGGCGCCGGCCGCTGCGCCGCCGCCATCCGCGTTCGAGCCGCCGGCCGTCCCACCGGAGCCGGCCGCTGCGCCGCC
>Ga0136617_10001523_pt1 | contig 20517 bp, 18 predicted proteins | sample AntDrymUQ3222106_2_FD_129672 | JGI IMG/M metagenome (GOLD analysis project Ga0136617, IMG submission 129672) | Polar desert sand microbial communities from Dry Valleys, Antarctica - metaG UQ322 (21.06) | ecosystem: Environmental > Terrestrial > Soil > Desert | place: Antarctica: Dry Valley...
GACGGCCCGCACCACGGCGCTGCCGGCCGGCGTCGCGGCGGGGAACACGGCGGGCCCGCTGACGGGCGTCATCGGCCCTCCTCGAGGGGACCGGGCAGGGCAACCTCGCCGAGGCGCGGCTCCCGGGGAACCAGCGCTGCCCGGACCACGTCGTCGGTCAGCAGCGTCGCGACCCGCTGTGCCGTGCGGCCGTCGCCGTAAGGGCAGGGCAGGGCTGCCACCCGCTGCTGCACCGGGTCCGGCCAGAAGTCGGCCACGGCGCGAAGCACGACCTCCCGGTCGAGGCCGGTCAGCCGCGCCGCCCCGAGCTCCACGCCTTCCCAGCGGGGCGTCGTGGTGCGCATGATGACGGCAGGGACGCCGTAGTAGGACGCCTCCTCCTGCAGCCCGCCGCTGTCGGTGACCACCACGCGGCTGGTGGCCAGGGCCGCGAGCAGCTCGGTGTAGGGCAGCGGCTCGGTGCAGCGAACCCCAGGGGCCGACTCCAGCCGGGTCAACAGCGACTGCTGCTCCAGGCGGGCACGCGTGCGCGGGTGGAGCGGGAAGAGCACTGGACCGTGCCGCACACCCAGCTCCTCGACCAGCCCGAGCAGGGTCAGCAGCCGGGCCGGGTCATCGACGTTGGTGGCGCGATGGGCGGTGATCAGCACGCCGTGCCGATCGGCCACGGGAACGGATGGGACCGCGGCGGCGCGCACGGCGTCGATCGCGGTGTTCCCGACCACCCGGATCCGGGCCGCGGACACGCCCTCGTCGCGCAGGAACCGCGCGGCCAGCCGGGTCGGCGCCAGGTGCAGGGTGGCAAGGGCAGCCACCACCCGCCGGTTGCTCTCCTCCATCGAGGTCTCGTTGAAGGAACGCAGTCCCGCCTCGAGATGGATGACACCGACGCCGTGGCGGCGGGCAGCCATCGCCATCAGCGGGGCCGTGTAGGTGTCGCCCAGGACCAGCACGGCGTCCGGGCGGTGGACGTCGAGGTCACGGAAGGCTTGGGCGAGCAGCATCCCGACGCGGCCTCCCTCGGTCCCCTCGAGCCGCCACGCGGCATCCGGCTCGAGCCCGAACCCGGCAAACACCTCGGCGTACATCGCGGGGTCCTCGTGCTGCCCCGTCGCCACGCACCGGACGCTGTGGCCACGGTCACGCAGGGCGCCGATCACGCCGGCCAGCTTGATGACCTCGGGCCGAGTCCCGACGGGGACCGTGAGCCGTAGCGGCGTCATCCCTCGAAGACCTCGCTGAAGTAGCGCATCATCGACACCCCGGGCCGCGCCACCAACCGTTCCGGGCGCATGGGCAGCCCCATCACCCCGCGCAGATACTCCTCGACCATGTCGGCCCCCGCGGCCAGCGTCAGCGGCAGGCCGCCGGAGAAGCGCGCGTTGACCTCGTGCACGGCCACGGCGCCGTCCTCGGTCACGAAGCCCTGCACGTTGGCCGGTCCGACCAGCTCGAGCGACTTGACGACGAGGGACACGACGTTGAGGACCTCGTGGTCCTCGAACGTCGTCCCTTTGGTCGAGATCCCGCCGCGGGTCTCGCTGCGCCAGCGCGGGGCGACGGAGACGACCGCTCCAGTGGCATCGACGAGGACGTCGGCGGTGAACTCGCGTCCGGTGAGCTGGGTCTGCACGAGTGCGTCGGGCACCTGGCGCAACGCCGAGGCGAGCTGGCTGCGGGTCTGGCAGGCCACCACGTCGCGCGAGCCGCGTCCGAACTGCGGCTTGACGATCCACGGCCCGGTCACACCCTGGGCGCTGCCGAGGCCGGTTGCCGGGCCGGGCAGGCCACTGTCGCGCATGTGCTCGGCGAACGCCCACTTGTCGATACACAGCTCGACCGCGGCCAGCGGAGGCATCAGGGTCCTGACGCCGGCCTCGGCGAGGTAGTCGGCGGCCTTGGCCAGCGAGCGGTACTCCTCGGCGACGGTGCAGATCAGCGCCTGCACATCGGTCAGCGTCGCCACCCGCAGCAGTGCGGCGAGATAGTGGGAGTCGTCGCAGCGCGGGATCAGGTGCGGCTGGTCGGCAAGACGCAACCCAACAGCGGTCGGGTCGGCGTCGACCGCGACCACGTGATGGCCGCGCGAGCGCAGCGCCCGGATAACGGCGACGCCGGAAGGCCCGCCGGCACCCGTCACCAGGACGCGCACCGGGCTCAACGCGTCGTCGTCGGCGGGCATGGCAGCAACGGGGGGCACCGAGGAGGTGCCGCCGCCGGGCGGCGGTGCGACGGAGACCTGGTCGCTGCGGGTGCGGAACTCGTCCGCCCGGGAGGGGTCCAGCGAGGGGGGAGGCACCGCCCCGGCGACGCCGGGGAGCAGCGGTGCCTCGCTCAGGTGGCCGCGCCGCAGCTCGGGGTGGCGCTCCGCGTAGGCCTTGGCCCACAGCCGCAGCTCCACGATCCGCGCGGTCGAGGCCGGCTCCCACTGGCGGGTGGCGACAGCCAGCACGACCGCACCGAGGACCGCCGGGTTGGTCTCCTCCCGGACGGCCCGGAGCAGGGCCGGTGCGGTGGATCCCAGCCCGATCTCGGCCGCGTGCTGCACCGCGGCGATCCGGATCGCGGCGTCCTCGTCGCGCAGCGCGGCGTTGATCCCGCGGCGCATGCGCACCCGGCGCACGGTGCGCCAGGCGATCGCCACGGCGAGCGCGCCGACGGCGAGGATGAATGCCCCGGGCGCCAGCAGGGAGCCCGCGGAGTGAGCAATCGCGAGAGTCTCCACACTGCTCCATTCGGATGAACGGACGGCCACCTTTAGAGGACGTCGCTGACTCGGGCTGCGCGAGGGATCTGCGCCTTGGCGCTGGGCAGCAGCAGGAACAGCATCAGGAAGAACCCGCCCATGGTGTAGGCAAGCGCGAACAGTGTGCCGGCCCAGTCGTGGAAGAGGACCAACGCGCGGTCTCCGAAGCGGTAGCCCATCCACAGCGACCCGCTGATGCGCAGGACGTTGCAGCAGATGATCACGGCGATCGCGGTGCTCAACGCGAACAGCCGCCGCGGCCACGGCCCGTGCAACACGAACAGAGCGATGGCAGCGAGGGCCAGCACGGCGATGAGCGACGAGCAGTACGGCGTGAGCTCGGCCCGGAAGGCGTCGTGCGTGGGGGGAAGCACCTGGAAAACGTGCCCGTTGACCACCGCCGCGCGCTCGCCGACCGGCGCCATCAAGGCCAGCACACCCAGCACCTCGAGGTCCCGCATCGGCCCGGTCAGGGCGTAGAAGCCGACAAAGGCCAGGGCGAGCCCCATCGCCAGGGCGCCGAACACCTCGAGCCGCCGCCGATTCACGTTCGCGCTCCACTGATCGCCGGGACACTGCTGGAGCCGGTCTCGTTCCCGTCCAGAGCCGACCACGATGACCGGGTGGTCTTCACCCACGAATAGGGCCGCCCGAGCAGCCCGTCCACCCAGGCCTTGGTGCAGATCAGCATGAAGATGAAGAAGATCGGGGTCATCCAGGCGATCGACCAGGCGGCCCGGCGGGGGGCGCGGCCCACGATCAGGCCGACCGCCAGCTCGCAGAACGGGCCCGCGAAGAGCAGCGCAGTGAGAGGCAACAGCTCGAAAACGGTGACCGTGGGACCGACTCCGCCGATGCGCAGAGCGGTCATCAGCAGGGTCAACGCGCACAGCACGGGGATGTGGTAGACGAGCAGGAACAGCATCGTCTCGAGCCGCTCCATCACCGAGAGGTGCGGCGAGCGCATGACCAACGACCGGTAGTCCCGCCACACCTGCTGATGGCCACGCGCCCAGCGGTAGCGCTGGCGCATGAAGCGCTTCATCGTCGTGGCGCCCTCCTCGGTGTCGACCGCCGTGATGTCGTAGCGGACCCGCTCACCGAGCAGCACCACACGCAGCGTGAGGTCGGTGTCCTCGGTGACGCTGTCCGGGTTCCATCCGCCGAGCCGCCGCAATGTGGACGCCCGCACCGCACAGTTCGCCCCGCCGTACGCAGGGAGCTCGAACAGCGCCTGGCGCCCGTACTCGTTGACGAGGTAGCCGGAGAAGTAGTCGATCGCGATGGACCGGGCGAGCTTGGACTGGACCGAGTTGCGCACGATGCAGCGCCCCTGGACGGCCGAGACCCGCGGGTCCTGGAAGTGGCGGACCAAGCGGTCGATGACGTTGCGCCGGGGGATGTGGTCGGCATCGAAGATGACGATGATCTCGCCGCGGGCGACATCGGCAGCGTCGTTGAGCGCTCCCGACTTGCCACCGCCGGCTCCGGGTGCCCGGTGCAGCACCCGCATGTGTCGCTCCCCCGCGGTCAAGCGGTCGAGCAGCGCACCGGTGGCGTCGGTCGAGCCGTCGTCGACCAGGATCACCTCGAGGCGCGACCTCGGGTAGTGCAGCGCCGCCAACCCTCTGACCAGGGACTCGACCACGAGCCCTTCGTTGTGACAGGCCACCAGGATGCTCACGTTCGGGCGGTACTCCAGGTCGACCTCGGGCACGCCATAGAGATCGTTCGGTGCCCAGCGCACCGACGCGCACGCGAAGGCGACGTGGCGGAGGAAGAATACGAGAAAGGCCAGGTTGACGAAGACCGTGCCGACGACCAGTGCGGTTCCGGCACCCCACCAGGCGACGAGGAACGCGCCGGCCGCCAGCAGGTAGAGGAAGGTCCACGGCGCGGCGTCAATGCGACTGGGGGGCCGGGCGGTCGCCCCGCCGGCGGTCATTGCGGGACCGCGGAGAGTGTGGGCTCCTCCGCCGTGTCTGGCCCCTCCAGCCGCAGAGTGCCTCCCGCAGAGCGGGCGCCGATGTCCCAGACGAACCGCGGGCTCTCGAACGCTTCCGCGTAGCACAGCTTGGCCCGAGCTCCCCAGTAGCGCGCGGTGACCTCGACCTCCTCGAGGTCGACCATCGGGCACTGCATCACCTGCGACCAGTGGGCGCGAAGCGCCGCGAGCTTGCCCGACAGGGCCACCTCGACGTCGACGAACACTGTCGGGTCGAACGACGTGGTGGAGGGAGACTGGTAGAAGAGCACCCGCTCCAGCCGGCGGCCGGCCGCGAGAGCGGCAGCGGAGGTGGCCACGTGGTCCTGGTGGGTGTCCCCCGGCGCATGGGAGTAGATGACGTCGGCGTCGACCTGGCGGACAACGGCGTCGATGAGCGAGACGGCCTCGCGGCCGGTGGGGATCGAGCCGTCCTCGCAGTGCCCCCAGACCAGCCGGGCACCGATGATCGCTGCGGCGTCCTCCTGCTCCCTGATCCGCGAGGTGAGCCCCTGCGGACCGCGCTCTCCTGGGGTCATAACGAGCATGGTGACCTCGTCGCCCGCCTCGACGTGGCGGAGGAGGGTCGCCCCGCAGCCGAGCTCGATGTCGTCCGGGTGCGCCCCGACAGCAAGCACCCTCATGCCGGCACCCCCAGGCGGCCGCGCCGGCCGACGAGCACGGAAAGCGCCGCGGCCGCCATCAGGGCGATGCCGAGGAGGAGCGCGTGTGCGCTGCCGATCATGGAGACCGGCTTGGTCGGGCAGGCCGGCGTCGAGTCACTCGTGGAGGCCTTGTTGCTGCCCAGGGTCCAGGTGCGGTCCGTCCCGGTGACCGTGGTGACGAACGCGTTCTGCACGGTGCCGGGCGGGAAGTCCAGCCACTGCCCCTGGTCGTCGGGGCCGGACTTCATGTTGTTCTTGCCGCCGATGTCGATGTGGAGGATCTTGTCGCTGGGGTTGCTGTAGCCCCAGGCGATGGTGCTGGTGCCGTCCCCGTTGGACCAGATGCACTGCACAGCGGGTGTCAGGTCCTTGCAGGCGGGGTCGCTCATCGGGGTGCAGTTGATGGTCTCCACGGCCTGGGCCGGCGCCGCGACAGCGAGAGACGACGCGAGCAGCACGGCCATGACAACAGCGCGCAGCAGCCAGCGGGACCCCCGCCGGTCGGTCCTGCTCGACGCTCGCATCTGCCCACGCTCCTGTCCGAGTTCGCACCGTTGCCGCTTAGGTGTCGGCGAGATGAGCGCGATCTTGAACTCAACGTCGGCATCCTGGGGTCGAAACCACAGGGACCAGGTGGGTCGCAGTTCCACCCGGGCGGACTAGCCCGATCGGGTGACCCCGGGCAGCCGAGAGGACCGGCACCCCGTGGCACCGGTCCTCTCGTCCGCAGCGCGCGGGTCAGTCCTCGTCGCCGCCGTTGCCGCTGCCGTTGCCGGGAACGGGCATCGTTTTCTGCACCTGCATGAGGAACTCGGCGTTGCTCGAGGTCTTCTTCATCTTGTCCAGCAGCAGCTCGAGTGCCTGCTGCATGTCCAGGGCGTGCAGGACCCGGCGCAGCTTCCAGGTGATCTGAAGCTCGTCCTTCGGCATCAGGATCTCCTCCTTGCGGGTGCCGGACGGGTCGACGTCCACAGCCGGGAAGATGCGCTTGTCCGCGAGCTTGCGGTCGAGCTTGAGCTCCATGTTGCCGGTGCCCTTGAACTCCTCGAAGATCACCTCGTCCATGCGCGAGCCGGTCTCGACCAGCGCCGTCGCCAGGATCGTCAGGGAGCCGCCGTGCTCGATGTTGCGCGCGGCACCGAAGAACCGCTTCGGCGGGTAGAGCGCGGTCGAGTCGACGCCACCGGAGAGGATGCGCCCGCTCGCGGGAGCCGCGAGGTTGTAGGCACGCCCCAGCCGGGTGATCGAGTCGAGCAGGACGACCACGTCGTGTCCGAGCTCGACCAGCCGCTTGGCTCGCTCGATCGCGAGCTCGGCGACGATCGTGTGATCCTCGGCCGGCCGGTCGAAGGTCGACGCGATGACCTCGCCCTTGACCGAGCGCTGCATGTCGGTGACTTCTTCGGGGCGCTCGTCGACAAGCACGACCATCAGGTGACACTCGGGGTTGTTCTGGCTGATCGCATTGGCGATCGCCTGGAGCACCATGGTCTTGCCGGCCTTGGGCGGGGAGACGATCAGACCGCGCTGGCCCTTGCCGAGCGGTGCCACCAGGTCGATGACCCGGGTGGTCAGGATGCCCGGCTCGGTCTCCAGCCGGAGCCGGTCCTGCGGGTAGAGCGGTGTCAGCTTGCCGAACTCGACCCGGTTGCGGGACTTCTCCGGCTCCGCACCGTTGACGCTGTCCAGGCGCACGAGCGCGTTGAACTTCTCCTTGCGCTCGCCCTCACGGGGCGCCTTGACGGCGCCGGTGATGGCGTCGCCCTTGCGCAGACCACTCTTGCGGACCTGCGCCAGTGAGACGTAGACGTCGTTGGGACCGGGCAGGTAGCCGGTGGTCCGGACGAACGCGTAGCTGTCGAGGATGTCGAGGATGCCGGCGACCGGCACCAGGACATCGTCCTCGTTGATCTCGGGCTCGGCCTCGTCGGGCGTGAAGCCCTCGCGGCCGCCTCGACGGCTGCGGCTGCGGTCGCGGTAGCGGCCGCGGCGGCGGCTGCGGCCACCGCGACCGTCGAAGTCGTCGTCATCCCGGTTGCTGTTGCGGCCGCCCTGGGGCTGCCGGTCACCCTGGGGCTGCCGGTCACCCTGGGGCTGCCGGTCACCCTGGGGCTGCCGGTCACCCTGTTGCTGCCGGTCACCCTGGGGCTGCCGGTCACCCTGTTGCTGCCGGTCACCCTGGGGCTGCCGGTCACCCTGGGGCCGGCGCTCGCGGCGCCGCCCGGCGCCCTCGGAGCGATTCTGCTCGGGGGTGTTCTGCTCGGGGCTGTTCTGCTCGGGGCTCTGCTGGGAGTCCGAGCCGCTGGCTGACTCGCCGCTGCCTGACTCGAGGCCGCCGGCATCGGCGCTGCGCGCAGCCCGCTCCGACCGGTCGGCGCGCTGGCGGCGCGGTCGCTCTCCTGCCGATGCGGGAGCGGTCTCGGCGGGCGACGACTCGTTGGATCGGGCGGCGCCGGCGGCGGACGCGTTGCCGCCCTGCCGCTCCTTGATGGCCTCGATCAGCTGTCCCTTTCGCATCCGCGCGGTGCCGCTGATGCCGAGATCGGAGGCGACCGCCTGGAGCTCGGGCAGCACCATGCCGGACAGCCCGCCGTTGCGGCGCTTGGCCTTCGCTGCGGACGTGGGGGCCGAGTCATCGGCCTTGGTGTCCCTGGTCGACCCCGTGGGGGCGTCGAGGACATCGGTGGTGTCGGACACGCTTGGTCCTTCCTCATCGAGCGGCGCCACCAGTTCTCCCGGTGGCGACCGGTCGTGCTCGCTCCCGGCGAAGAGCCGGGGATCCGCCCTTGAGCGGGCGGAAGTTCATGGAGATCCGTCACCCTGCTGCTCCCCCGGGCTCCGCCGATCGGCTCGACCTGTCGAATGCCAGGTCAGATCAGGCGGGGGGCCACGGTTGTCGTCGTGACGGTGGGAGCGCCAGCTCCGAGGAGTGGTGGCGGTGCACCGGCTGGCTTCTGCTGCGGCGCCTGGTGCGTTGTGGAGCGTAACACCATTGTGCCTTCGAACCTTCCCCGATGCTCAACTCGGTCACCCTGTCAGCCGGTCGTGATGCTCGCGCGCGCTCCTTCCAGGTCGAGGGCGAGCCTGCGCGCAGCCCAGCCCGGCCCGGCGAGGCCCTCGGCCGCGGACAGCGCGCCACCGTCACCGAGCGCGAGGACGCTCGGCCCGGCGCCGGACACGACCGCAGGCACACCGTCGGCCCGCAGCCGGGCGACCAGAGCAGCAGTGGCGATCATCGCCGGCGCGCGGTAGTGCTGGTGCAGCCGGTCCTCCGTCGCGGCGAGCAGCAGCTCCGGGCGCCGGGTCAGCGCCTCGACGAGCAGGGCGGCGCGCCCCGCTCCGTGGGCCGCGTCCTGATGAGACACGACGGACGGCAGCATCCCCCGTGCCGTCGTGGTCGCGAGCCCGTCGGCCGGCACGAACACCAGTGCCTCCAGGCCGGGGGCAGGTTCAAGGCGTACGGCGTGCGCGGATCCCTGGTCGGACCACGCGATGGTGAACCCGCCGAGCAGGCAGGCCGCGACATTGTCAGGATGGCCCTCGATCTCGCTCGCCAGCGCCAGGAGAGCGGCACCCGTATCGGGGTGGCCGGGATCGTCTCGATGATCCGCGAGCCTCGCCGCGGCCAGCACGCCGGCCACGATGGCGCCGGCCGACGATCCGAGGCCCCGCGACTGGGGGATCCCGTTGACGCAGCTCACCGAGAGGCCGGGAGGGCGCACGCCGAACCGGTCGAACGCCGCCAGCATCGCCCGCACGACGAGATGAGAGTCGTCTCGAGGAAGCTGGTCGGATCCCTCGCCGACGACCTCGACGCTGGACCCTGATCGCGCCGTGGCCTCCACCGTGACCTCGTCGTAGAGACCCAGAGCCAGCCCCAGGGCATCAAAGCCCGGACCGATGTTGGCGCTGGTCGCCGGGACGACGACGGTGACCATCTGGTGGCTCATCCGGCTTCCAGCCCGAGCTCTGCGGCCGCCGCCGGGCCGTTCGCAGGCACCGTCCTAGTGTTCACCGTCAGCCCCGACAGGGCGGTCTCCACGTCCTTGAGGCCGTTGCCCGTCACCGTGCAGACCACCAGCCGTCCGGGCTCCAGCAGCCCCTCGTCGCAGCGCTTCAGCAGACCGGCAACCGATGCCGCCGAGGCCGGCTCGACGAAGACGCCTTCGCGCGCCGAGAGCAGTCGTTGCGCCGCGAGGATCTGCTCGTCGGTGACCGCCTCGATCACCCCACCGGACTCGTCCCGAGCGGCCACCGCCTGGGTCCACGAGGCCGGATCGCCGATCCGGATCGCGGTGGCGACCGTCTCCGGGTCGGCCACCCGCTGACCCGACACGATCGGTGCGGCACCGGCGGCCTGGAAGCCCCAGAGCAGCGGTCGCTTCGAGCGTCCCTCCTCGGCGTACTCGCCGTAGCCCTTCCAGTAGGCGGTGATGTTGCCCGCGTTGCCGACCGGGAGGCAGTGCACGTCCGGTGCCCGACCCAGAGCGTCGACGATCTCGAAGGCCGCGGTCTTCTGCCCCTCGATGCGGAAGACGTTGACCGAGTTGACCAAGGAGACGGGATAGCTGTCGGCGAGCGCCCGGGCCACCCGCAGGCAGTCGTCGAAACCGCCCTCGATCTGCAGCAGGCGGGCGTCGTGGACCAGGGCCTGCGCGAGCTTCCCCGCGGCGATCTTCCCGTGGGGCACGAGCACGACACAGTCGATGCCGGCCGATGCTGCATAGGCGGCCGCGGACGCCGACGTGTTACCCGTCGAGGCGCAGATGACGGCCCGCGACCCCTCCTCCAGCGCCTTGGAGATCGCAACGGTCATGCCACGGTCCTTGAACGAGCCGGTCGGGTTGGCCCCTTCGACCTTGAGGTGCACCTCGCATCCGGTGCGCTCGCTGAGATGACCAGCCCGCACCAGGGGGGTGCCGCCTTCGCCAAGGGTCACCACGGGCGTTCCCGGTCCGATGGGCAGGCGCTCGGCGTACTCCGCGATCACTCCGCGCCACAACGTCGCCATCAGTGCCCCTCCACCCGCATCACGCTGAGCACGTCGCGCACCACGTCGAGCCCGCGCAGCGCCTCGACCGTCGCAGCCAACGCGGAGTCCGCGGCCTGATGGGTCACGATCACGAGCTCGGCGTCGTCGCTGCCGTGCTTCTCCTGGCGGACGGTCTCGATCGAGACACCGTGCCCGGCGAACGCGGTCGCCACCTGCGCCAGCACACCGGCCCGGTCGGCCACGTCGAGGCTGACGTGGTAGCGGGTGCGGGTGTCGCCCATCGGATGCAGGCGGAGATCGGCGTACGACGACTCGCCGGGGCCGCGCCCGCCGGTCACCTTGTGCCGGGCGACCGCGACAACGTCACCCAGAACGGCGCTGGCCGTCGGCGCGCCGCCCGCCCCCTGGCCGTAGAACATCAGCCCGCCGGCCGCCTCGCACTCGACGAACACCGCGTTGAACGCCTCCCGGACACTGGCCAGCGGGTGAGTGAGCGGGATCATCGCGGGGTGGGCACGCACGCCGACGCTGCGGCCGTCGTCGGAGAGCTCGGCGATCGCGAGCAGCTTGACGACGCAACCCATCTCCCGAGCGCTCGCTATGTCGGAGGACGAGACCTCGGTGATGCCCTCACGGTGCACGTCGGCTGCGGTGACATGGGTGTGGAAGGCCAGTCCGGCCAGGATCGCGGCCTTGGCGGCAGCGTCGAAACCCTCGACGTCGGCGGTGGGGTCAGCTTCTGCGTAGCCCAGCGACTGGGCCTCCTCCAGGGCCTCGGCGAACCCAGCACCGTTCTCGGTCATCCTGGTCAGGATGTAGTTGGTGGTGCCGTTGACGATGCCCAGCACGCGGCGCACGCGGTCGCCCGCCAATGACTCGCGCAACGGGCGCAGGATCGGGATGGCTCCCGCGACCGCCGCCTCGTAGTAGAGGTCGACGCCGTGAGTGTCGGCGGCAGTGAAGAGCGTCGCCCCGTCCTGGGCGAGCAGGGCCTTGTTGGCGGTGACGACGGATGCGCCGGCCTCGAGCGCGGCCAAGATCAGCGACCGGGCCGGCTCGATGCCGCCTATCACCTCGATGACGATGTCGATGTCGCCACGCGAGACCAGCGACTTCGCGTCTGCGGTGAACAGCGATGCCTCGACCGGCACGTTCCCGCGGTCGCGATCGGGCCGGCGGACGGCGATGCCGGCCAGCTCGAGTGGGCGACCCACCCGCGAGGCCAGGTCGCCGGAGTGCTCGGTGAGCAGGCGCGCGACCTCGCTACCGACGACGCCGCAGCCGAGCATGGCGACCTTGAGCGAGTCCATGTCGGCAAGCCTGTCAGAGATCAGCGGGCGACGTGGATGTTGAAGTCACCGGTGCCGAGCGAGCCCATGAGGGCGAGCCAGAGGGGCAGGTAGGCCTCCAGCCCACGGGCCGCTGCGATGCCGCCGAGATCGCGTATGGCCTTTGAGGGCCAGCCGAAGGTTTCGAGCAAGCCGGCGATCTCGCGCTTGGCCGCGTCGTCGTCGCCGGCCATGAGCACGTCGTGCTCGCCGGGGACGCGGGCCGGTTCCACCATGACCTTGCAATTCATGGTGTTCAGCGACTTGACCACCCGGGCTCCGGGGAACTCGCGCTGGATCTGCTCACCCAGGCTGTCGTCGTTGACGACCGAGAGTCGCGGCGGGAATCCGCCCGAGAAGTCCAACGGGTTGGCCACATCGAGGAGAACCTTGCCCTCGAGGTTCTCGCTGCCCGCGGCGCGCAGAGCGTCCAGGGAGACCACACCGCTCGTCGCGTTGATGACCAGCTCGGCCCGCTCGGCCGCGTCCTTGAAGGTGCCGTGGCCCGCTCGCTCCGGGAACTGACGGCTCCACGCCACCGCCTTCTCGTTGTGGGCCGTGCGCGATCCCATCGCCACGTCGTGGCCGAGCTCGACCAACTTCGTCGCGAGAGTCCCGCCGACGGCGCCCGTCCCGAGGACACCGATCCGCATGGGCATCTCCTCTCCGCCGGATCAGTCCTCATCACCGGGAACTCATGGGATCAGCTCCCCATCACCAGACCCTCGATCGTGTGGGACTGGACCAGGGGGCGCAGCGCAGGCACGACCGAGCAGTGCAAGCGGTCGAGCAGGCCGGCCGGCAACGCCGTGGCATAGTCTGCGCTCAGCTGCAGGCAGTGCGGTCCGGGGTCCACTTCCGGAGCAACGACACCGAGAATCAGCACCGGCCGGGCGATGTCCGAGCAGTTCGGGGTGCCTCGGTGGATCGTCAGCCCACTGCGCACGGACATGTCGCCGAGGCTCGGCATCCGCGCTTGCCGCAGGTCGTCGTAGCGAGCCGTGGACCCTGCGTGCGGGAACATCCCGTGCTCGAACCCCTCACCGTCATCCCAATGTGTGCCGGGCGCGATCTCGAACGGCCCCATGTCCGGGGTCACGTCGACGGCGGTGAGGTTGAAGGCGAGGCTGCTCAGCCGGTGCTCGTCGCGCGTCTCGGCAGGGATTGGGAAATCGCGGTGCCACGGCTGGTAGCGCGATCCCGGGAGTGGTACGTCGAAGGCAACCTCGACGATCTTCCAGTCCGGTCCGAGCACGGCAGTGCTGAGCCCGGTGACGACCGGATGGGTGACCAGGTCGACAAAGCCACGCAGCTTCTCCGCGTGCACCGTGAAGTAGAACCGGTTGGTGCCCCGGTTGACGGTGCCGTCGGGTCGGCTGCGGGCCTCGGTGAACAGTGCCTCGAAGTCCGCCAGCAACCGCTCTCCCCAGGCACGAGGAAGTGCACCCGGAACCCCCGCGATGCCGTCGCGGTGGAGGGCGCCGTGCAGGCCGGTGACGCCTACCGGCACGGGACGGACGTTGGTCGTCACAAAGGTCTCCTCGGGCACTGTTGTCCGCCGGGTCATGGGCGGTTCAGCTCTTCCGGGCACGCTACTCCTGCGGAGTGAGCAGCGCGCCCTCTTCGGGTCCGCGCTGTTCTGACTTGTCCACAGGTCCCGAACCGGACAGGCCGGGATTCCTTTGTCCACAAGGGTTTCCTGGTGGTCTGTGTCCATCGGGGCTGTCGGTGGTCGGCTCTACGGTGGTCTCATGTCAGAAGTCCTGAACCCGCCGGTCACCACCGCGGTCGACGATGCGCTGCACGCGTTGGACGATGCGCTGGACCGGCTGGCGGCCGCGGGGCTCTGCGGGCTGGGCAATCAGGAGCTGACCGGGGCGGTGCAGTCCCTGCACCGGGTGGCGTGCATAGCGCAGGCCCAGTCGGCGCGGCTGGTCGCGGAGGTCGACGCGCGCGCGGCGGCGACCGAGCTCGGGGCGACCTCCACCGCGGCGTGGCTGATCTGGGCGCTGCGCATGCATCCCGGCGCTGCTCGTCGCGCGGTCCGCGACGCCCGTGCGCTGCACGTCGATCCAGCCCGGCCGCTGGTGCCGGTCGCCGACGAGAGCGCACCCGGCGGGCTGGCGGTGACCCGGGCGGCGTTCGCCGACGGGGCGGTCTCCGCCGAGCAGGTCAGCGAGATCGTCTCCGCGCTCGACGCGCTTCCCCCGGGCATCGACGCCGAGACCCGTGCCCGCGGCGAGGCGTTCCTGGTCGGGCAGGCCCGCAGTCACGGCCCGCACCAGCTGACCCGGATGGGCAAACACCTGCTGCACACCCTGGACCCCGACGGGCCGCACCGCCTCGAGCTGGCCGAGAACGCCCAACGCGAACACCGCGGGCTGGCCATCACCCGCCGCCGCGCCGGCGGGTTCCGGCTCCGCGGCGACCTCGACGACGAGCTCGGAGCGACCCTGCTCACCGTGCTCGACCCCCTTGCCGCACCCCGCCCCGCCAGTCCCGGTGACCGAGTGCGGGACACCCGGTCGGTGGCCCGCCGCTACGCCGACGCCCTCGCCGACGCCCTGCAGATCGTCCTCGGGTCCGGGCGGCTGCCCACCCAGGGCGGGGTCCGGCCCACCGTGGTGGTGACCATCGAGCTCGACGCTCTGCGCCGCCGGCTCGGCGCCGCCGGCGGGGATCTGCGCTTCGCCGGGCCCGTGACCGCCGAAACCGTGCGAAGGATGTGCTGCGACGCCGGGATCATCCCCATCGTCCTCGGCGCCAACGGCGAACCCCTCGACGTCGGGCGGTTGTCCTACCCCGTCACCCTCGCCATCCGCCGCGCCCTCGAGGCCCGCGACGGCGGCTGCGCATTCCCCGGCTGCGACCGGCCCCCGACCTGGTGTGCCGCCCACCACAACGTGCACTGGGAACACGGCGGCCCCACCTCCATCGCCAACACCGTCCTGCTCTGCGACCGGCACCACATCACCGTCCACCACCACGGCTGGACCGTCCGCATCGCCGCGACCGGGCTCCCCGAGTTCACCCCGCCCCCCTGGATCGACCCCCACCAGGTCCCCATCAGCAGACCGTGGCGCCCCACCCTCGCGCAGGTTCGACCCCCACCACCACACCCACCACGCCGATGCTGAGCCGCGGACAGCGCTACGACAGTGACCCGACTACCCGAGGTCGAGGGCGAGCACGTCGGCCATGGTCTCCCGGCGCAGCAGGACCCGGCTCGCCCCCTCCGACACTGCCACCACGGGTGGACGGGGCAGGTGGTTGTAGCTGCTCGCCATCGACCGGCAGTAGGCGCCCGTCGCCGCTACCGCGAGCAGGTCGCCCGGCTCGACGTCCGATGGCAGCCAGGCGTCCTTGACGACCACATCGCCGCTCTCGCAGTGCTTGCCGACCACCCGGGCGAGCATCGGCGGCGCGCTCGAGCTGCGGTTGGCCAGCGCGACCGAGTAATCCGCGTCGTACAGCGCCGTGCGGATGTTGTCGCTCATGCCGCCGTCGACCGAGACGAAGGTGCGCAGCCCCTCCACCGGCTTGACCGTGCCCACCTCGTAGGCGGTGACCGTCCCCGGTCCGACGATGCCGCGGCCCGGCTCGATCGCGAGAGCAGGAACGGACAGGCCGTACGACGAGCACTCCCGCTCGACGATGGTCCGCAGTGTGCTGCCCATCTCGGCGACGTCGACCGGGTCGTCGGCACCCGTGTAGGCGATCCCGAAACCCCCACCAAGGTTCAGCTCGGGCAGCTCGATCCCCATCTCGTCCCGGACCTGCGCGAGCAGGCCGACCACCCGGTGGGCGGCCACCTCGAAGCCCCCCGCATCGAAGATCTGGGAGCCGATGTGGGAGTGCAGCCCGGACAGCTCGAGGCCTGGCGCGGCCAGCACCCGTCGTACCGCCTGCAAGGCGTCCCCGCCCGCGAGGGAGAAGCCGAACTTCTGGTCCTCGTGGGCGGTGGCGATGAACTCGTGGGTGTGTGCCTCGACGCCGACCGTGGTGCGCACGAGCACCCGCTGGCGCAGTCCGCGTGCCTCGCACATAGCCGACAGGCGATCGACCTCTGCGAGGGAGTCCACGACGACCCGGCCCACACCTGCGTCGAGTGCCGCTCCGAGCTCGACCACGGATTTGTTGTTGCCGTGCAGCAGGGTCCGGTCAGCGGGGAAGCCCGCCTGCAGCGCCACCGCGAGCTCGCCGCCGGTGCAGACGTCGAGGCCGAGACCTTCCTCCTCGACCCAGCGGGCCACCGCGGTGCAGAGGAACGCCTTCGCGGCGTAGAAGACCGAGGCCCCGCCGAAAGCGGCACGGTAGTCGCGACAGCGCTGCCTCAGGTCGTGCTCGTCCAGGAAGAACGCGGGCGTGCCGTGCTCCGCGACGAGCTCGCGCACGTCGTGCCCGCGCAACGTGAGCGGACCGTCCGGGCTGCGCCGGGCACCCAGCGGCCACACCGCCGGGTCCAGGGCGTTGAGGTCGGCCGGTGGGCCGGTGCGGAGCCCTTCGTGGGCAAGCTCGCCGGAGCGGGGGCCGGCCGGGTGGACGCGCACCGGGGGCTACATCCGCTCGGGGGCGGTCACGCCGAGCAGGCCGAGCCCGTTGGCGAGGACCACCCGGGTGGCCTCGACCAGCCAGAGCCTCGACCGGTGGAGGTCGGTGGCCTCCTCGTCGCCGCGGGGCAGCACCCGGCACGCGTCATAGAAGCGGTGATAGGTGCCCGCCAGCTCTTCGAGGTAACGGGCGACCCGATGTGGCTCGCGCAGCTCGGCAGCCGTCGCGACCACCTGCGGAAACTCCCCCAGCGCGCCGAGCAGCTCACCCTCTCGATCGTGGTCGAGCAGCTCCGGCCGGAATCCCTCGGCAGCTCCGCGGTCCAGCCCGAGGTCGGCCGCGTTTCGCAGCAGGCTGGAGACCCGGGCGTGCGCGTACTGCACGTAGAAGACCGGGTTGTCGTTGGTCTGCCGGGACCACATGTCGAGGTCGAGGTCGATCGGGCTGTCGGCGGAGTAGCGCTCGAGCGCGTAGCGCCCCGCATCCGCGCCGATCGCCGCGACAAGCTCCTCGAGGGTCACGGTCGTGCCGGCCCGCTTGCTCATCCTCAGCGGCTGACCGTCCTTGAACAGGTTGACCATCTGCCCGATCAGGATCTCCAGGTTGACCTCGGGGTCGTCCCCGTAGGCCGCGGCGAGCGCCTTATAGCGCCCGACGTAGCCGTGGTGGTCGGCACCAAGCATGATCACGACCTTGTCGAAGCCGCGCTCGCGCTTGTCGAGGTAGTAGGCGGCATCGGCGGCGAAGTAGGTCCATTCGCCGTCGGCCTTGACCAGCACCCGGTCCTTGTCGTCGCCGAACGTCGTCGTGCGCAGCCAGGTGGCGCCGTCCCGCTCGAACACGTGCCCCTGCTCTGTGAGCCTCGCCATGGCCGTCTTGAGCTCGCCCTTGTCGTGCAGGTCCTTCTCGTTGAAGTAGACGTCGAAGTGCACGCCGAAGCCGGCGAGTGACTGCCGGATCTCCGCGAACATCAGCGCCATGCCCTCACGCCGGAACGTCGCCGTGGCATCGGCGTCGCCGCTGCTCATCGTGTCGGGGCTGGCCTCGACCACCGCAGCAGCGATCTCCGCGATGTAGTCGCCGCCGTAGCCGTCCTGCGGCGTTGGCTCCCCCTTGGCGGCCGCGAGCAGCGAAGCGGCGAAGCGGTCGATCTGGACGCCGGCGTCATTGAAGTAGTACTCGCGCACGACCTCGGCGCCGGTCAGCTGCAGGATCCGGGCGAGCGCGTCGCCGACCGCTGCCCAGCGCACGTGCCCGAGGTGCAGCGGCCCGGTCGGGTTGGCCGAGACGAACTCCAGGTTGAAGCGGTGCCCCGCCGACGTGGTTGACCTTCCGTAGTCCTCGCCGGCCGTGACCACGGTGCGTGCGAGATCGCCCTGGGCTGCGGAGTCCAGCACGATGTTGATGAACCCCGGTCCGGCGACGTCGACCCTCGCGACGCCCTCCGCTGACCGCAGGTGGGTCGCGACCGCCTCCGCGACCTCGCGTGGTGGACGCCCGGCGGGCTTGGCCAGCTGCAGCGCGATGTTGGTGGCGTAGTCGCCGTGGTCCTTAACCTTGGGCCGCTCGATCCTGACGTGGTCCGGGGGTTCGACAGCGAGCTCGCCCGCATCGACAGCAGTGCGTACGGCGGCTGCCACCGCGTCGGCGAGCTCGGCTGGGGTCACCCGTCCAACGTTAGTCGCCGGCCGGTGCGGTCAGGTCAGGACGCCTCGCGGGTCGCCAGGTCGCGGATGGTGCGCACCAGGGCGTCGGGATCGAACGGTTTGGTGAGGTAGGCGTCCACGCCGACCGCCTCGCCGCGACGGAGGTCGATCTCCTGCGCGCAGGCCGAGACCATCGCGATCTTCACGGCAGAGGTGCGGGGGTCGGCGCGCAGTCGCGCCACGGTGTCCAGACCGTTCAGCCTCGGCATCTTCACATCGATGGTGACCACGTCCGGCCGCACCTCGAGAACCTTGTCCAGCGCGTCCTGCCCGTCGACTGCAGTGATCACCTCGAACCCTTCGAGCTCGAGGTTCATGGTGATCAGCTGTCGGATCACCTCGCTGTCGTCGACGACGAGCACACGAACGAGCGGGGGCTCCATCCAGCCGAGGCTAGCCGCCGTCCGCTCGCGGGGAGGCAGAATGCCAAGGCTGGTACGGTTTGAACGGTCCCGAGCCCCCGTAGCTCAGGGGATAGAGCATCGCCCTCCGGAGGCGGGAGCGTAGGTTCGAATCCTACCGGGGGCACCCATTGAAACAGTCGGTCTACCAGGGCTTGTGCGCCGCTCGGAACTGACGAAGCGTCAGACCGCACGCAATTCTGAGGAGCAGTTTGGCCCTCGCCGGTCAGCGTGGCCCACCGGTGACAGCGGTCGCCACCTCGTCGAGGGTTCGTCCGATGATGTCGGGTCGGGTGAAGTGGCCCGGGTATGGGGTTCCCCGCCGGTCCAGCCATGCCGCGTGCATTCCGGAGCGCTTGGCGCCGTCGATGTCCCAGGGGTGCACGGCGACCAGCAACATCACCTCGAGTGAGGTGCCGCACTGCTCTGCTGCGTAGGCATAGGCCTGGCTGGCCGGCTTCCAGGCCCCCGCGTGCAGGGAAAACCGCGGAACAACCTGCTGACCCGCGCCGGTGTCGAAACCAGGCGACCCGCGGCGCGCGGCGATCGCCGCGGATCGAACCTGCCGTACCGTGCCCTGGCCGAATGAAGGGGATTGCGTGATGGACGGCGAAGGCTCCGCTCGCGAGCGCCTGATGCGCTACGACCTGGTCGTCGTCGGTATGGGCTCGGGGGGTCTGGTCGCCGCCGAGTTCGCTGCCTCGATCGGGCTCAAGGTCGCCGCGGTGGAACGCGATCGGGTGGGCGGGGACTGCCTGTGGACCGGGTGCGTGCCGTCCAAGACGCTGCTGGCCTCGGCGAAGGTCGCACACCACATGCGCACTGCCGACCGGTTCGGCCTGCCGGGCGTCGACCCAGTCGTCGACCTGACGCGGGTGTGGGAACGTGTTCGGTCGGTCCAGCAGGACATCGCGGAAAGCGACGACGACCCCGCGCGCTACCGGGCGATGGGCATCGACGTCATCTTCGGGCAGGCGACGCTGACCGGGCCGCACGCCGTGCGGGTCGACGGGCGCACGCTGCTCACCCGGTTCGTCCTGCTCTGCACCGGCAGCAAGCCGTCGGTCCCGCCGATCACCGGACTGACCGAGGCCGGCTTCCTGACCAGCGAGACTCTGTTCACGGTCAAGGAGCCGCCCCGCAGCTGCGTCGTGATCGGCGGCGGACCCATCGCCGTGGAGATGGCCCAGGCCCTCACCCGGCTCGGTGCGCGGGTGCACCTACTGCAGAAGGGCGACCGGATCCTGCCCCGCGACGAGCCGGAGCTGACCGACATGCTGACCGCCACCCTGCGCGGCGAGGGCGTCGACATCGACCTAGGGGTCGAAACCGACCGGGTGCGGGCCAGCGGCCACTCCAAGATCGTCGAGGGGACGTGCGAGGGCCGGCGCCGTCGATGGGAGGGCGCAGAGATCCTGGTCGCGGCGGGCCGCCGGCCCACGATCGACGGCCTCGGGCTCGATGCGATCGGTGTCGCGTCCGGCCCCGGAGGCGTCATCGTGGATGACCGGCTCCGCACGAGCGTTCCCTCGGTCTACGCGGCAGGGGACGTGGCCGGACGGTTCCTGTTCACCCATTCGGCCGGCTACGAGGCGGTCCTGGCCGTCCGGAACATGTTCTTCCCCGGCGCCTCGAAGCCGACCGGCCTGGTGCCCTGGTGCACCTTCACTGACCCCGAGTTGGCCCATGCCGGTCTCACGGTTGCGCAGGCGCGGGAGCGCCACGGCGACGACGTGGAGGTCTCCCGGGCCGACCTCGCCCACTCCGACCGCGCCCGCGCCGACGGGACCACCGCGGGAAGGGTGCTGCTCGTCACCGTCAAGGGACGCCTGGTCGGCGCCCACATCCTCTCGCCGGTGGCCGGGGAGATGATCCACGAGCCCGCGTTGGCCATCCACCAGAAGCTGAAACTGCGCGACCTTGCCGGGCTGATCCACGTCTACCCGACGCTGACGACTACCACGAACCTCTTGGCGGCCGACGCGGCCTACGCCAGGGCCCGAGGGCTGCGGTGGCTAGTCCGTGCCACCGGTTGGCTGGACGGTCGCCTACGCGACCGGTGACGCGGCACCCGCTCTGCGAACCACTGACGGCCTCAGGCCAGGCTCGCGTTGGCAACCGGCGCGGCGAAGGACCTGCACCA
>Ga0136617_10001524_pt1 | contig 20517 bp, 12 predicted proteins | sample AntDrymUQ3222106_2_FD_129672 | JGI IMG/M metagenome (GOLD analysis project Ga0136617, IMG submission 129672) | Polar desert sand microbial communities from Dry Valleys, Antarctica - metaG UQ322 (21.06) | ecosystem: Environmental > Terrestrial > Soil > Desert | place: Antarctica: Dry Valley...
ACCGTCCGCACCGGAAAACCGTCACCCACCCAATGTGGCTTTGGGTTGTCGTAAACGCCCAGGATTTGCTTCATAAATGTAGCTCTTGGTTCGCGGGTCGGCCGCGGTTTTAATCCTCGATCATGCGATTTTAGTCCACTCCGCAGGCGACCGTTTTCACCGCGCGGCAGTTCGATCTGCGCGGGCGATCTCGAGTCGATCATCCATTTGGTCTGGAGCTACAATGCGCTGATCGTCCCTGGCTCTAGCTGGGCGGGTTCGTTGCCACGAAGTCGAGCGCTGGCGAGGATCTTCAAGACGGCGGGCGTGAAGGCGGATTGATCGAAAATATTGCCGAAGGTTTCGCGGCCAAGCGGACGGCCGCTCGTTCTGGGAAGCGCCCGAACCTGGTCTTTGTGCTTGCCGACGATCTCGGCTATGCCGACGTTGGCGGCTACGGCGTACGCACCTCGTTCACGCCCAATCTCGACCGGCTGGCCGCCGAGGGGTTGCGGTTCACCGACGGCTACGCGAACTCGCCGGTGTGCTCGCCGACGCGCTTCGCGCTCATGACCGGGCGCTATCAGTATCGGCTGCGTGGCGCGGCCGAGGAGCCGATCGGGGGTGCTGCGCGCGGGTGCGCCCAACTGGGCCTGCCGTCGTCGCATCCGACGCTTCCTTCGCTGTTGCGCGCCGCCGGCTATCACACCGCGCTGATCGGGAAGTGGCACCTTGGCTACCTGCCGCATTTCTCGCCGCTCGCCAGCGGCTATGCCGAATTCTTTGGGCCACTCGGTGGCGGAGTCGACTACTTCAGCCACGCGGACCGCGCCGGCGTTCACGATCTCTACGACGGTGACGACGAGGTCCGTCGCAGCGGCTACCTGACCGATTTGATCAGCGACCGCGCCTGCGAAGTCATCCGCCGTCAGTCCCACGCGCCGTTCATGCTGTCGGTGCATTACACGGCGCCGCACTGGCCCTGGGAAACGAGGGGGGACGAGGCGGAGTCGCGTCGCATCGGCAACCGCATCCTCCATGTCGACGGCGGATCCGTCGACACTTACCGGACCATGATCCGCCACATGGACGAGGGCATCGGCCGCATCCTCGACGCGCTGGAGGCCGCGTCAGTCACGGACGACACGCTCGTGGTGTTTACGAGCGACAACGGCGGCGAGCGGTTCTCCGATACCTGGCCGTTCGTGGGCAGGAAGATGGACCTGCTCGAAGGCGGCATTCGCGTACCGCTCATCGCCCGCTGGCCGCGCGCGATCGCGGCGGACACGGTCACCGCACAGGTCGCGATCACGATGGACTGGGTGGCGACGATGCTCGACGCAGCGCGGGTCGCGCCTCACCAGGACCATCCGCTCGACGGCATGAGCCTGCTGCCCACGTTCGCGGAGCCTTCGCGCGCGATTCCCCGCAACCTGTTCTGGCGAATGAAGCATCGCGGCCAGCGGGCGGCGCGCTCTGGCGACTGGAAGTACCTGCTGCAGGATGGCTTCGAGTTCCTATTCGATCTCGCGCACGATCACCGCGAACGCGCCAACCTGGCTGCGCGCGAGCCCCGCAGACTCGCCGACCTTCGCGAGCATTATTTGCGCTGGGCAGCAGAAATGCCCGGTGTCCCCGATGAGGCAAAGGTGTCGCTCGCCTACGTCCCCGGCGATCTCGCCTCGCCGACGCAGTGAGGGGTTGCTTAAGTTCACTGGAGCGCGCCGCGTTTACGCGCAGCGATGGGACCGCCATCATGCCGATGGATTCCAAGGACCTCGATGTGTGCCCGCGATCCCCGCGTCGACGGCTGTGCGCTCAGCTATCTCCGCGATGCATTCGGTGTTACTTGATGCTCCCGGCGACGGCCGCTTTCTCGGCTTTGGAAGCATCCCGGCCTTTCGCGCGGGCGTCCTCGCGCGTCCTACGCCGCTCGGCGTATTCCCGCTTCCGCTGTTCGAACGCCTCCCGATGCGCGATGTACCGGGCTGCGTACTCGCGACAAGCAGTGAGGTGCCGCGGCGCGACATCGAGGCAGTACGAACGGCTGTCCGCTGTCGCCGACGTCGCGGTGAGGCAGAGAGCAATTGTCATCAGCGCACGATGCACTGAATTCACCTATCGCATTAAAAATCAACAGATTACGCGGCAATCGCGAAACGCACTGGCATTGCCTTGCCAGTTGAGCCAGGACGCTCTAGTCCGTTTCGCATGAGTTGGAAAAAGCCGACGCAACGGTCGTGCCATGCGCGCGTCGCCGTACCGATGGAACGCCGCGGCGTGGCTGCGCGCCGGGCGCGTCGGGTCAGGGGTAAAACGGGCGGGCCGCCGCTAGTGTCCCGGGTCGTTCATTCGTTGCGTATGGGAAGACGCCGTGCCGAAGGTCGCCATGCAAAAGTGCCGATTCTCGGTACTTTTGTGCAGCGAATGAGCGACTGCTGACGCTAAAACGCGGGTTTCACTTCTGCAAATTCTTCCACAGCATATCGACGAACTTGGCGGGCGGCAGGAAGCCCTTGCCCCATACGGCGTCGTACTCAGCCGTGGGCTTCGCAGCGATCGCGTCCTCTAGTTTTTTGCCTTCCTTGATCTGTGCCTTGATGCGGGCAGAAACTGTCGCCAGCATGTCGCGATAGCTTTGCAGATCGGCCTTGGTTGCGAGTGGGCCGTGGCCGGGAATGAGCTTGGTATCGTCGTTGGCCGAGCTGAGCACCTTGTCCACAGCGGCGATCATGCCGTCGGCCGAGCCGCCGCTGGACGTGTCGATGAACGGATACAGCTTGTTGAAGAATATGTCGCCCAAATGGATCACATTGCTTTGCTTGAAATGGACGATCGCATCCCCGTCGGTGTGGCCGTTGGCCACGTGAAAAACATGCACCTCGTCGCCGTTGAGATGGAACGTGACGTCGGTCGTGAAGGTCACGACGGGAAGCGCCTGCTTCGGCGAGGCCTTGACCGGCATGCCCAGAAATTCGATGAGCTGCGCAGTCGACATGCGCTTTCTGACATTGTCGTGCGCGACGATCAGAGCACCGGCTTTGCCGAAGTTCTCGTTGCCGCCGGTGTGATCGAAGTGCCAATGCGTGTTCAGTACGAACTTGATCGGCATCTTGCGGAGCTTGGCGATGGCAGCCTTGATCTTCGGCGTGAACGGAGCGAATTGATCGTCGATGACGAACACCGCGTCCGCGCCGATCGAGACGCCGAGGTTGCCTCCGGCACCGGTCAGCATGTACGTCGTGTCGGTCAGCTTCTCGGTTTTGATTTGAACCTTGGAGAAGTCCTGTTGCGCGAAGGACACGGGCGACAATAATGCGACGAACGCAACGCCAAGCGAACCGAGCCATCTTGATCTCATCCCACGTCCCTCAATCGAGGCTTCCGATGAAATCCGCCTTGCCGACTTCCACGCCGTTATGTCGAAGGATTGCGTAAGCGGTCGTCAGGTGGAAGTAAAAATTGGGCAACGACGACTGTTGCAGGTAGTTGAGCCCGGTAAACGTCTTGGGTTGCCCGCGAACAGGCCTCGTGATCTGCCGGCCTTCCGACCCGTCAATCTGCGCGGCGGTAAATGTCCTGACGTATTCGAGAGACTTCTCGACGCGCGCGATCAGCTCGGTGAACGTTTTCTCGTCATCTTCCATTGGCGGTGGTTCGACACCGGCGAGCCGCGCGCTGGTGCCGCGCGCAAAATCGCTGGCAATCTGCACTTGGCGCGCGAGGGGCAACATGTCCGGAAAGAGCCGGTCATTCACGAGAACCGCGTCGTCGATCTTCTTCGCCCGCGCGTGGGCGACGGCCTTCTCGAGAATGGTCTTAAGGCCGGTCAGCCCTCGGATGAAGGCGGGTACTGAGGCTTGATACATGGAGATGGTCATGCAGGTTCCTAAAGAGAGCAAACGCGTGGATAGTGCAGGGGAATGCCATGGGCTTTGAGCTCCGAGGAAAAATCTTGCCCTGCGTCTCGGATCAGGCCTCGGCGGATACACGGGCATTGCGGACAAGCAATTGCGGATTTTACGCTAGCGACGGCCATCGCCCGCGGACGTGCGCTCGTGGGTAGACGCTGGCGGAAGGATCGAAGCGGTCCTCGCCGTTCGTCACAGCAGCGTTAGCGCGCGGGGTCACCGCGTGAAATGCGAGCTTGCCCGCATGCTGCCGGCGCAACAATAAGCGCAGCACGTCGATGTCGAAGGCCGGCCTCCGCGACGCTTCGATGATGTCCGCCAGCTCGCTTTCGTCGCGCGCCGTGCCGAGCCAACACCAGTCCTGCAACACATGAACGTCGACGCGGTCGCCGCCGTTGGTGCACTCGCGCAGCAATGCTGGCCCCGAATAAGGCCATCGGGGGATGGCGTATGACCGGAGCGCGGCGCGTAAACGCGCATCGTGCGACGCGGCGCTTTCTACTCCGACACAAGCTCCTGCACACCGGTACAGTTGCCGTTGGAAACACGGCCCTTCGCCGCGCCGCTCGAGGCGCAGTCGCCTCCAACACAACGCATGTTCCGAGGCGAGCACGCGTAATTGTTCGCGGGCGCTACGCCGCGAGCTGAAAGGGCCGTAGCTCCCTGCGAGGTCAGGCGGCTCAAGCGCAGTTGCCGCGACGAACTGCGGCATGCAGTCATCCGATAGCGTGAGCACGCCGGCTTCCTCTTTGCGGCGGAGCAGGCGGTTATGCGCGGGCATGAGCGCTTTGACCAATGTCGCCTCGCGCAGCAATGCACCAAGCTCTCCCGCCGTGGTTTCAAACTCGATCCGGCGAATCTCCTGCGAGAGCCGCAGGTCCGTCTCGCTCATCCAGTCGCTCGAAAAATGGGCGCTGACTCGATCGCGAATATCGAGGCTCTTGCCGATATAAAGCGGCAATGGATTGTCGCCGTAGAAAAGATAAACGCCCGAGGTTTGTGGCAATGCTCTCAGTGCGTCCTCGGGCAGTTGCGGAGGAAGACTTGGCGTCCGCAAAACGCGTTTGACTGCAGAGGCAATGATGTCTGGCGGCCATTCGCGATAAAGCGCCGCGACGAATGCCCAGATTGCGCGCGCGTCATCCAACGCGCGATGCCGATCGACGATGGCGATGTTGTGTCGGGCCACCACGGCGTCGAGGTTGTGACCGTGGACGCCAGGGTAGAGCCTTCGCGACAGGCGCACAGTGCACAAAGCGCGTGCGGAGAAGGGACGGCCGATGCGTGAAAACGCGTGCTTTAGAAAGCTGTGGTCGAAGCGCGCGTTGTGCGCAATGAATATCGCGCCGTCGAGTCGAGCCGCGATGTCGGCCGCGACTGCGCTGAACGGCGGGGCGCTTCTCACCATGGCGTTGGTGATTCCGGTCAGAGCGGTGATCGCCGGTGGGATCGACACCTCGGGATCGATGAGCGTGCTCCATTCGGAGATACGCGGAAGTTTTGCATCGCCGTCTGCATCGACGCGGACGATCCCGACTTCGGTAATGCGGTCGCGCAGCGCGCTGCCTCCGGTCGTTTCCAGATCAACGAAGGCAAGCGACGGAGCGAAGAGCTGCATGGGAGAGCAATTCGGCGCGCGCATCTGAAATGACCAAAGGGATTGACACGCGAACGTTCGTTCGCTATTCTACCCAGATGTCGAACGATCGTTCCTACTTGAATGCCCTGCAGGATTACTACGCACGGCATCGCGTGCTGCCGTCCTACGCCTCTATTGGCGGCCTCTTGGGCCTCAAATCGAAGTCGTCGGTCGCGGCATTGGTGGCGCGATTGAAGCTCGCTGGATATGTTGAATCGACACCGGATCGGCGCCTTGCACCGACGAGCCGATTTTTCGCTCGACCGCTCGCGGAATCGCCAGTTCACGCCGGCCTGCCGGACGCCGTAGCGGATGGCGCGGCGGAAGCGCTGACAATCGACGACTACTTGATCGAGCACCCATCGCGGACGGTGCTGATCCGGGTGAAAGGCGACTCGATGATCGAAGCCGGGATTGTCGAGGGCGACCTAGTCGTCGTCGAGAAGCGTCCTACTGCGGAAAAAGGCGAGATCGTCGTCGCGATCGTCGATAACCAGTTCACGTTGAAGCGGCTCGATATCGAGCAAGGCGCCTTCGTCCTCAAGGCCGAGAACAAGGCTTACCCGGTGATTCGCCCCGAGAGCGCGCTGGAAATCTTTGGCGTCATGGTCGGGCTCGTGCGCAAGCTTTAGGGGTCAGATACATAACAGAGGAGGACTCCAGACAGGACTTTCCAGTGTCTGTTACGTATCTGACCCCGATTCGCGGCGAGCGATCACCGCAGCCACTCCAGCGGCGTTACACGCGCGCCACTTCGACTAAGCAATCGTAAAACGTTGCCGCGCGTCCGAGATCGGTGAGCGCTTGTGACGTGACGGCATTCGCGTTGCAACCATCGGGCGCGAGCTTTTGCCACCAGATCGAGGGCGCAACGGCGACGCCCGCGCGTGCGCGATCGGTGACGCGCGCTGTCGCAGTGAAGCTGCCGCGATCGTTGAAGATGCGCACGTTGTCGCCCTCTCTTATGCCGCGGGGCGCCGCGTCCACCGGATTCAAATCGAGCTTGGGCGATGTCTCTTCCGATACGAACTTAGGGAGATTGGCAAAGGACGTGTTCAGAAAATTGCGCGCCGGCGGCGAAATGAACGCGAGCGGATAACGCGCGGCGAGCGCCGAATCGCTCGCCGCTGATTCGCGCGGGGGAACGTAGTCAGGCAAGGGATCGAGCCCCTTTGCAGCCATCGTCGCATTGAAAAACTCGCACTTGCCGGAAGGCGTCGGAAAACCGCCTTGCGCGAACGGTGCGTAATCGAGCGGCACATTGAGACGCGTGAATCCGTCGCGCTTCAACATGTCCCAGTCAAGATCGCGCGCACGCGGATCATCGCGCTGCCATGCTTGCCGCGTCAGATCCTCGTCGCTGTCGCGGAAGCAGGGCTCGCTGAATCCCATTTGCGCAGCCAGGCGGCGAAACACTTCGGTATTCGGCAGCGCTTCACCGAGCGGTTCAATGGCCTGGTTGTTGGCGAGCGCGTACAAGTGCCCGTACGAGCTGTGGACATCGATATGCTCGAGCTGCGTTGTCGCAGGCAGCAGGATGTCGGCGAAGTCCGCGGTATCGGTTTGGAAGATCTCGTGGACGACGACAAACAGATCGTCACGCGCAAAACCGCCGCGCACTTTCGACGAGTGCGGCGCGACAGCCACCGGATTGGAGTTGTAGACGTAAATCGCACGTATCGGCGGATCCCGCGCATCAAGCAAGGCATCGCCGATCGCGGTCATATTGATCGTGCGCGGCTTGCCGCGGATCAAGTCCGGGCGCTCGAGCGCATGTTGATCGATCGGATAAGTCCCCGAAGACGACAAAAGGGCGCCGCCGGCAGGGTGGCGCCAGGCACCGACGAGGGCGGGGAGGCAGGCGATCGCGCGAACCGCGTTGCCGCCACCGGCAACCCGTTGCATGCCGTAATTCACCCGGATGGCTGCGGGTTGAATCGTGCCGTAGTCGCGCGCGAAGCCCACGACTTCCTCGGACGTCACGCCACAGGTCTCGGCGGTGCGCTCGGGCGTCCACGCGGCAACGCGTGCGGCCAACGCGTCGAAGCCCACCGTATGCCGGTCGATGTAATCTCGATCGAGCAATTCTTCTGCGATCAACACGTGCATCACGCCAAGCGCCAACGCTCCGTCGGTGCCGGGCATGAGCGCGATGTGCTGATGGCACTTCTCGGCCGTCGCGCTGCGATACGGGTCGATCGCGATCAGCTTGGCGCCATGGCGCTTTGCTTCCTGTGCGCGCGTCCAGAAATGCAGGTTGGACGTGATCGGATTGCTGCCCCAGATCACGATCAAACGGCTATCGACATAGCGCTCCATGTCCATGCCGATCGCAGCCCCGATGGTGGCAGTCCAACCTGCTTTACCGGCCGCCGAGCAAATCGTGCGGTCCAGAAGCGATGCACCGAGACGGTGGAAAAAGCGGCGATCCATGGAGCAATACTGCAATAGACCCATCGTGCCAGCATAGCTATAAGGAACAATCGCCTGGGGACCGTCTGAGGAATCGGAGATTGCCTGGAAGCGGTCCCCAATCGTGGACAGCGCCTCGTCCCAACTGATGCGTTCAAAGCGACCCTCGCCTTTTTTGCCCACCCGCTTCATAGGGTGCAGCAACCGTTGATCGGAATAGGTGCGTTCGAGGTAGCGCGCGACCTTGGTACAGAGAACGCCTTGTGTCGTCGGGTGGTCTGGAGCGCCGCGCACCTCGATCGCGCGGCCGTTCTCCACCGTGGTCAGCAACGCACACGTATCGGGGCAGTCGTGCGGACACGCGCCACGGACGACGCGGCGCGAGAGGAGGGTGGACGGATCGAGTGGCATGGGTGGCCTAAAGCGCAAAAGGTGATTCTACTTAAAACGCGCGGACGCACGGTAACGCATCCACCGGTTATTCTTACGCCATGAACGTGCGAGCGCCGGCAATCCCCACTGTCACCCTGCCGGATCGAACGCCGGTTCCTGCGCTTGGGCTCGGAACCTGGAAGATGGGCGAGCATCGCGACCGTGCCAAGCGCGAGATCGCCGCGCTGGCGCACGGCGTCGACCTCGGGATGACGTTGATCGACACCGCGGAGATGTATGGCGACGGCGGCGCCGAGAAGATCGTCGGGCAAGCCATTGCCGGGCGTCGCGACGACGTCTTCATCGTCAGCAAAGTCTATCCGCAGAACGCGGGCGCGCGCAGCGCGGTGGCCGCCTGCGAGCGCAGTCTCAAACGTCTCGCGACCGATCGCCTCGATCTCTATCTGCTGCATTGGCGCGGGAGCATTCCGTTGCGTGAGACGGTTGCCGCGTTCGAGCATTTGGTGGCGAATGGCAAGATCGTGCGGTGGGGCGTGTCGAACTTCGACGTCGCCGACATGGACGAGCTCTTGCGACTTCCCGAAGGATTGCGCTGCGCAACCAATCAGGTGCTCTACAACCTGACCGAGCGCGGGAGTGAATGGAAGTTGCTCGATCGGTGCCGCCGCGACGATATTTCCATCATGGCGTATTCGCCGGTTGGTCAGGGAGCGCTCAGCAAGCACCGCAAGCTCGCCGAACTTGCGAAGACACTTTTCGTCACACCCGCACAACTGGCACTTGCCTGGACGCTCGCGCAAGCGCACGTGATCGCCATTCCGCAGTCAAGCAATCTCGCCCACATCAGCGAGAATCGCGCAGCGGCGAATCTCAAACTTGACTCGGCGGCGCTGGCCGCGCTCGATGCGCTGTTTCCGCCGCCTGCTGGGCCGAGCCGCCTCGCCATGAACTGAATTTGCCGCGACGCGGCAACGAACATCCCCCGCTGGCGGCGCCGTGCCGCCTCGCCACGAACTGAACTTGCCGCGACGCGGCAACGAAAATCGGCCGCCGGCAGGCGTGCGGGAAGGCCAACTTCGCCGCGTTGCTTGGTTTCATTTCGCTTGTTCGCCAAAGACTTCCGCCTCTCGTCGCGGTGGTTTTCCATCAGTGGCACGTTTGGTGCTTTGGGTTCGCCATGGACCGATTGCCAGTGCCAAACCCGCTAGACAGGAGAACACCGTGAAATATACGCACTACGATTATCTCGAGCTCGCCCCAGGGGCAAGCGCGGCGCGTATCGAGATTGCGTACGTCGCCGCTCTCGAGCGTTTTCAATATGGCGCAACAGATGCGGGACAGGATTTGTCCGGGCTGGTGCGCATGGTTCATGCTGCGTACGAAATCCTGTCGCACGGGGAGCGGCGTCGCGCCTACGATGCCCACCTCGCGCAGGAAGCCGCAGGCGCCGACCAGGAGTTGAAAGCGATGCTCGACGGTCAGCCCGCCGCAAGACGCCGCCGTGCGCAAGAAGCACCCGAACCGCTGCGCGTCGCGTTCGACGCCCTCGCGGCCTGATCAACCACTCCCGCTCACCGTTTAAAACGGCCGCCGGGAAGATTCTTCCAGACTGCAAACAGCGATGCGGTCGGCGGCCGTTTCCTCATTCTCGTCGCGCGCTGCGCGGCGCAAATCCGTGCACGCTAGCGGTCGCGGATCCCCGCGCCGTGCTTCAGCCGTTACGCGAGCGCGGCGCCAAGTCGCGACCACCGCTGCGCAACCTAGCATGCGCACCGGTGCGCGGTCTCTCCGCCGCGTCGGCCGCCGTCATCGGCCGGTGGCGCTTATGCCCCGCGGGTTTCTTCCCCTCGTCCTGCATTAAGCGCCGCAGCTAAAACTCGCAAGAGCGCACTCAATACCACCGATTGGGCGTTGCGAAACCGAGGACGTTTCGCGATACCTATCGTTACGACGCGTCTGGCGCAATGACCGTTTCGCAGGTTTTCGGCTCAACGATGTCTTCGAGTCGCATCGGCCTTCGACCACAGTCTCCTTAGAATTTCGAAGTAACGCAGTGTCTCCACGGCGCTCCCCCAGGCCTGCTACAGTCGAGTACGCATCGCGGCTGTGACGAGCGAGCTCTGCTGGGGCTAAAGCGTGTTGTCGCGTGCCGCCGCCTTATCGTTGTCCGCCATGCTCGAACCCCATGTGCTCGCAGCGCTCGCCGCCGGGCATACCGTCGTCACGCCAAACAATCGCTTGGCGCGTCGCCTCGCTGCGCTACACGACGCCGCGTTAAACGCGAGCGGCGTGCGCTCGTGGGAGGCCGCTGCCGCCATGCCATGGTCGGCGTGGCTTCATTCGCTGTGGCGTGAGGCGTTGCTAGTAGGCGCCCTCGGCGAGGGGGATCGCTTGCTGCCGCTCACCACGACTGCGCACGTATGGCGCCGCGTGGTCGAGGCTGATGCCGATCCTCGCTCGCCATTGCTGGACACTGGTGCGGCGGCCGAACTTGCGGCGGACGCGTGGAACCTACTTCATGCATGGGGTAGCGGGGATATAGCTTGGCGCGCCTGGCCGCAAGCAACCGGCGCTCCCGTAGACAACGATCCGGCGGCTTTCGCGCGCTGGTCTCTGCACTATCGCGCGCGTCTTCACGCGCTTGGTGCGATCGATCACGCGCAACTTCCCGAGGCCCTGGAGCGCGCCGCAGCTTCAATGCCGATGTGGCGCGAGCGCACCGTTGTGCTCACGGGGTTTTTGGAATTCGCTCCACAGCAGACGCGGCTGATTGCCGCTTTGACGGCCGCAGGGATGCGCATCACCGTGTGCGATTCGGTCGTGTCGGGCACGACCTCGGCCCGCCGCGCCGAGGGGGCGACTCCGCGCGAAGAAGTGCGCCTGGCACTCGGTTGGGCCCGCGACCGGGCACTGGTGCAGGCGAACATCACCATCGGCATTGCCATCGAAGACTTGGCGCAGCGCCGCGCGGAAGTGCGCGCTCTTGCGGAGGATGTGCTTTGTCCCGAGCTGCAGTGGCCAGGGCGAGAAGCAGACGTACGGCCCTATTCGATCTCGCTTGGATTACCCCTCGGGAGCGTACCGCTCGTCGCGACCGCGCTTGACGTGCTCGCACTCATCTCCGGCCCGCTCCCGATGCACGCGGCTGCATTGCTTCTGCGCTCGCCTTATCTACCAGAAAGGCAGCGTTGGCCGGACCGGGCGAGCGTTGAGCGCACCTGGCTCGACGAGGGCCGCCGCACGGTTGCCTGGCGCGATGCGGTGGCCGCGCTCCAGGCAGTCGATCCAGCGCTTGCGGATGTGTGGCGCGCACTCCATGCGTTCGAGGGACCGCAGCAAGCGAGAGCGCCGCGCGCATGGGTCGACGCTTGGCGCGCATCGTTGAGCGCGATCGGTTGGCCTGGTGATCGCGGGGTGCTGGATAGCGCCGAGCATCAGGCCCTCAACGCATGGGAAAAATTGCTCGAGGCATTCGCCGACATCGCCGCCGTCGAGCCCTCGATGCGCGGCAACGACGCGCTGCACGCGTTACGCAGCCTCGCAGACACACAGGTGTTCCAGCCTCAGTCGCCGGCAACAACCATTCAAATTCTCGGGGTTCTCGAAGCGGCGGGTATGCCGTTTGACGCGTTGTGGGTGGCCGGCCTTTCCTCCGACCGCTGGCCGCCCGCGCCCGAGCCCAATCCATTGTTGCCGCTCAAATGGCTTCGTGAACGCGCTGCACCCCGAGCGAGCGCGGCGCGGGAGCTCGCTTACACGCGCGTGCTGACGGGCGTTCTTGCACGCGGCGCAGAAGAAGTCGTATTCAGCCATCCGCAGCAGCGCGACGATTCTCCCCGCACACGGTCGTCGTTGCTGGACGATGTGGACGCAGAGCCCGTGCTGCAAAGTGCGACGCCAATCACGACGGCGCAAGTCATCGCCGGTGCAGCTGCGCCATTGGAAAGTATCAACGATGAGCGAGCTCCGCCGATCCCACAAGACACGCCTGTTCCTGGCGGAGCGAGCCTGGTCGAGGCGCAAAGCGATTGTCCGTTCCGCGCGACGGCATTGTTTCGGCTGAAAGTCGAGCCTTGGCCCAGCCTGCCCGAGGGCCTCGATGCCTCGGCACGCGGCAATCTCATGCACGAGACCATGGCGGCGTTCTGGCGCCAGTTGGACACGCACGCGGCGCTCGTTGAGCTCGCGCCCGGCGCAGTCGCAGACGTCGTGGCGAATTGCGCAGCGCAGGCCCGCGCGCGCTCGCCGGCGACGCGCTGGGCGCATTTGCCCGCAGCCGTCGCCGCGGGGGAAACGCGGCGGCTCACCGGCCTTGCTTGCCGCTGGATCGAAGGCTACGAGCGCCCGCGGCCACCATTCGTCGTGACGCGCGTCGAGGCCAGAGCGCACGTCAAGCTGGCGGGACTGTCGCTGCGCTTCAAGCTCGATCGCGTCGACAAGCTTGCCGACGGCGCAAGCGCCATCATCGATTACAAGACCGGCAACGTCGTTTCCGAGGCGAAGTGGTTTAACGTCCGTCCACGAGCGCCGCAACTCGGTCTGTATGCGCTCGCGTTGCGCGCCGAGGCGCCCGATGAGACGGTTCGCGCCGTCGCCTTCGCCCAGATCAAGCCAGGCGAGATGGGCGTCCACGGTATCGCCGCCAATCCCGCAATGTGGCCCGACCTGACTTCAACGGCCAATCTCGCCGGACTTGCAACGTGGTCATTCGTCGAGGCGTGGTGGCAAGATTCGCTTGGAGCATTGGTCGGCGAGCTGCGCGACGGCATCGCCACGGTCACTCCGCGTGATCGCCGCGAACCGTGCCGTTACTGCGGGTTGCAGCCGCTATGCCGCATTCGCGGGGAAGCGGCCGCGAGCGTCGACGAACCCGGCGATGGCTGAGCGCGCGGCAGCAACAATGCAAGACCGTGCCGAGCGCACGCGTGCGCTCGACGTCACGCGCTCATTCCTCGTGCAGGCGCCGGCTGGCTCCGGCAAGACGGAATTGCTCATCCAACGTTTTCTGGCGCTCCTTGCTCGAGTGAATCGGCCGGAGCACGTCCTGGCGATGACTTTCACGCGGAAAGCCGCCGGCGAAATGCGCTCGCGCATCATCGCGGCACTCGCTGACGCACATGCGGAAAAGTCCGTCGCCGGCGCACATTTAACCAAGACCCGCGAGCTTGCGTTCGCTGCACTCGCGCGCGACCGCGAGCTTGGCTGGGAACTTCTGGCCCATCCCGCTCGGCTCGCCGTGCACACCATCGATGCGCTGTGCGCGGGAATTCTCCGGCAAGCGCCGTTTGCGACGCGAGTCGGCGCGCGACCCAAGGTCGTCGAGCACGCACACCCTCTTTATCGGCAAGCGGCTCGCGATGCCCTCGCTCAAGCCGCCCCCGATGACCAGGAATGGCGTGCGCTCCTTTCGCATCTCGATAACGACGCCGAGCGCGTCGTTGGACTGCTCGCCACGATGCTCGGTAAGCGCGACCAGTGGCTGCGGCCGCTGGGTCGAGCGGATCCTCTCGCGCTACGTAACGTGCTGGAAGCGACGCTGCGTGCGGAGGTTGAAGGCGAGCTCGACAACGTTCGGCAGGTTTTTCCGGCGACGCTTGCTGGCCCGCTGACCGAGCTCGCCGCTTACGCGTCAAGCAACCTCGCGTCTCTACCGGCACAAGCGATGCTCGCGGCCGCATTGCAGCGCTGCGTTGCAGCAGGCGGCCTCCCGCGCGCAGGACCAGAAGCACCCGACGATTTTCGCATCCTCGCCAATTGGCTGTTAGTCGCCAACGACCCCCAATTTCGGCGATCGACAAACCACAATCAAGGGATGCCGGCGATCACCAAAGGCGCCGGCGCTGAGGTTCGGAGGATGCACAAGATCAACATGCACGAGCTATTGGCGCAGATGTCCGCCTGTCCGGGGCTCGCCGACACCTTGCATGTTGCACGCCAGCTACCGGGCGTTGCCTACGACGATGCGAGTTGGGAGATCGTCGCTGCACTGCTCGCGATTTTGCCGAGGGTTGCAGCACAGTTGGTCGTGACGTTCACCCGCGAGGGGGTGGTCGATTTCGTGCAAACGGCGTTGGCCGCTCTCGTCGCCTTGGGCGAGCCCGACGCGCCGACCGATTTGCTGCTGCGGCTCGACATGCGCATCGAGCATTTGCTGCTCGACGAATTCCAGGACACCTCACAGACGCAGTATGAGTTGTTGGCACGCTTGACTGCCGGCTGGAGTCAAGGCGACGGACGGACCATATTCGTCGTGGGCGACCCGATGCAGTCGATCTATGGGTTTCGCAATGCCGAAGTCCGCTTGTTCCTCGACGCGCAAGCACAGCGTCGTATCGGCGATATTCCTGTCGAGTTTGTCGACCTCTCGGCGAATTTTCGATCGCAGGCAAACCTCGTTACCTGGGTCAACGACGTGTTTGCTCGAGTTCTCGCCCAGCGCCATGATCCGTGGCGCGGTGCCGTGGCATTCACAAGGTCGCAAGCGGAGCAAGAACCTCATCCGGGGATCGTGCCTACCCTCGAGGTGTTGCGCACGGATGAAGACGAAGCGCAACGCGTTACAGAGCTTGCGCATGCCGCGCTAACCGACGGCGCTCCCGATGTTGCGATTCTTGTGCGCGCCCGACCACATTTGCGCACCATCTTGCCTGCTTTGCGCAAGGCGGCCATTCCCTTCGCCGCAGTCGAGCTCGATCCTCTTGGCGACCGACAGGCGATGCTCGATCTTGTCTCGCTCACGCATGCACTGACGCAACCGGCGGATCGCTTAGCATGGCTTTCCGTGCTGCGGGCACCGTGGTGCGGCCTTACCTTGCCCGATCTATTCGTCCTGGCGCAGGGCAACGGCGCGGGTCTGCCGGAGGTGCTCGCGCAACGGCATGAAGCCGCGTTAAGTGATGATGGACACGCGCGGCTTGCCGGGGTGGCTCAAATCCTCGAGCGCTCGCTTGCAGCGCGCGGGCGGATCCCGCTGGTCGAACGCGTGCGCGGAACCTGGCTCGCGCTCGGCGGACCCGCATGCTGCGAAGAGCGCATCGACCTGGATGCGGCAGAACTCTTTTTCAAGCTGCTCGCTGAATATGAATACGCCGGTGACGTCCGCGATTGGCAAGCGTTTCGAGCGGCGCTCGATGATTCGCGGGCGGCACCCGATGCGGATGCGGAGGCGCCGGTCAAAGTCATGACGCTACATCGCGCCAAAGGCCTTGAATTCGATACCGTGATCCTACCGGGCTTGGCGCGGGCATCAAAATCGAACGGGCCCGAGCTCTTGCGGTGGCGGGCGCGTGTTGCGGGGTTGATGCTCGGACCGATCGCAGCCCGAGGCGAGCGCGACGGACCCGTCGCCGACTATCTCAAGGGCCTCGCCAAAGCTGAAGTGGATGCCGAGCTCGGGCGGCTTTTGTACGTTGGCGTCACGCGCGCAAAAGTCCGCTTGCATCTGACGGCGGTCCTGCAGCCGAACGATTCGCAAGCGAGTGGGTGGCAACCGCCACGCGCGGACGCCGCGTTGCACAAGCTCTGGCGTTCTACGGTCGGCACGATTGCCGCGCCAGCAACGATTCCGGCAGTCGTCACGGGTGAGACGCGGGCTCCTCAGTTGCACCGCTTGCCGATCGAGTGGCAAATGCCGCCGCTGCCGACCAGCATCCTGCTCTCAGCGGCGACGCTCGCGACAGCCGATACCGCGCCTCCGGTGTTCGATTGGGCCCGCGCCACCGCGGCGATGATCGGTACCGTGGCGCATCGCTTTCTCGCGCAAATCGCGCATGAGGGACTCGCAGCTTGGCCGCTTGAACGGCTGGTCAGTTTGCCGTCGCGCGTGCGTGCGGCGCTGCGCCATGAAGGCGTCGACGAGGCTTCGCTCGCAACGGCAACTGCACACACCGTCAGTGCGGTTCAGCGAACGTTGAACGATGAGCGCGGGCGCTGGATCTTTAGTGGCGAGCACGCCGAAGCAAAAAGTGAATGGGCGCTCGCGGGTATCGACGGCAGTGCTCTCGTTCACGTCACGATTGACCGAACTTTCTTGGCAGCGGGAGAGCGCTGGATCATCGACTTCAAGACTGGACGGCACGAGGGCGGGGACACCGCCGCGTTTCTCGATCGCGAAGTGGAGCGTTATCGAGCGCAGCTGGCGCAGTACGCGCGAATCGTCAGTGCTCTCGATCGGCGGCCAATCCGGCTTGCGCTCTATTTTCCGCTAGTCGAGGGGGGCTTTCGCGCTTGGGCGTTCGCTCAGTGAGCGGCAACGGAGCGGCAACCAACGTGGCAATTGAGCGAATACGCTAAAATCGACCGTTTTCTCCCGTGATTTGCTACGGCGATCAAGGCCATAGTCGCTCGCCTTACTCGCCGGCAACCTTCCAGTGCGAATCTATCGCGGCTTTCCGGTGCAAGCCACCGGGCCGGTCGCTCTGACGATCGGCAATTTCGATGGAGTGCATCGCGGGCATCAGGCGATGCTCACGCGGCTCGTCGAGGCCGCCGATGACCTGCGCCTGCCACCGGCGTTGTTGACGTTTTATCCGCATCCGCGCGAATTTTTTGCACGCGGCAGTGCGCCGCCGCGGCTCACCACTCTGCGCCAAAAGCTCGGCTTGCTACGCCAATTCGGAGTCGCAACGACGTTCATCGCCCGTTTCGATGCCCGCCTGGCCACGCTCTCGCCGCAGGCCTTCGTCGAGGAGGTATTGGTTGAGCGATTGCAAACGCGCTGGGTGCTCGTCGGCGAGGACTTCCGATTTGGCCAAGGCCGTGCCGGCGACCTCACGTTGCTGCGTGCGCAGGCGCGGACGTTCAGCGTCGAAGCCATGCGACCCGTGGCTGTCGATGGCGCGCGCGTTTCTTCGAGCGCCATCCGCGATGCGCTCCGGATGGGCGACTTGGGTCGCGCCAGTGAATTGCTGGGTCGGCCCTACATGATCTCGGGCCGGGTCGGGCATGGCGACAAACTAGGACGGAGCCTCGGATTTCCCACTGCCAACATTGCGCTCGCCGCGAATCCACCATTGTCCGGAATATTTGCTGTCAGAGTCCACGGTCTCGACGGCCCAATCGCACCTGGCGGAAAAACTCATACAGGTGTGGCGAGCATTGGTGTACGCCCGACGATCAAGCATGATGCGAAGCCGCTCCTCGAAGTGTTCGTGTTCGATTTTGATAGGACGATCTACGGGCGTCGCATAAGCGTCGAATTCTTGCGCAAGCTACGCGATGAAGAGAAATACGACGACTTGACCGCGCTGACCACGCAGATCCGCGCTGACGTGGCGCAGGCACGTGAGTACTTCGCTTCCGCGCGTTGACGTGCGCCAGAAAAACACCATGCCGGACGATCCAAAAATCGACTACAAGGCAACGCTCAACCTGCCCGACACGCCGTTTCCGATGCGGGGTGATCTCGCGCGGCGGGAGCCGGGGTGGGTGCAGGACTGGCAGCAGCGCAAAGTGTACGAAACGATTCGCGCAGCGTCGGCAGGACGCCCACGGTTCGTGCTGCACGATGGGCCACCCTATGCGAACGGCGACATCCATATCGGTCACGCCGTGAACAAAATCCTGAAGGATGTCATCGTCAAGAGCAAGCAGCTGGCGGGCTTCGATGCTCCGTACGTGCCAGGTTGGGACTGCCACGGCATGCCCATCGAAGTGCAAATCGAAAAAACCTACGGCAAGCATCTGCCGACGGCAGAAACCCAGCGGTTGGCACGTGCGTACGCGACCTCGCAGATCGCGACGCAAAAAGCGGACTTTCAACGCCTCGGCGTTCTCGGCGATTGGGATCACCCGTATACGACGATGGCTTTCCGCAACGAGGCAGACGAGATCCGAGCGCTCGGCAAGATTCTCGAAAAAGGGTATCTCTATCGCGGCTTGAAGCCTGTCAATTGGTGTTTCGACTGCGGGAGTGCTCTCGCCGAGGCGGAGGTCGAGTACGAGGACCGGGTCGACGTCGCCATCGATGTCGGATTTCCCCTCGCGGAATCCGCTCGCGGAGAGCTGGCGCGGGCATTCGGTTTAGCCACGCCACCAGGTGGGCCGGTCTACGCCATCGCGTGGACGACTACGCCTTGGACGATTCCCACGAATCAAGCGTTGAATGTGCATCCGGCGTTGACGTACGCACTCGTCGCCACGGCGCGCGGGCATTTAGTCATTGCGCAGGATTTAGTCGCGGCGTGTCTCAAGCGTTTCGGTCTCGACGGTAAGGTTGTCGCAACGACGTTGGGTCGGTCACTCGAGCTGATGGCGTTTCGTCATCCGTTCTACGACCGCGGCTCGCCGATGTATCTAGGCGAGTTTGTCACGCTCGACCAAGGCAGCGGCATCGTCCACTCATCGCCCGCGTACGGCGTCGATGATTTTTTAAGTGCGCGGCGCTACGGCATGCGAGACGAGGCCATCGAGAATCCGGTGCAGGGTGATGGACGCTACGTCGATAGCTTGCCGCTCTTCGGGGGCCAGACGATCTGGGACGCCAATCCGCGCATCGTCGATACATTGCGCGCTGCCGATGCGCTCTTTCATGCGGAGAAGATCACCCACAGCTACATGCACTGCTGGCGGCACAAGACGCCGGTCATCTTCCGCGCGACGACGCAATGGTTTGCCGGAATGGATATCGTTCCGCATGCCGGGCCAACGAAGACTGCGGAAACGCTGCGCACGACCGCTCTGCGCGGCATCGAGGCGACGCAGTTTTTTCCGGCATGGGGCAAGGCGCGGTTGCACGGCATGATTGCGCATCGGCCGGATTGGACCTTGTCGCGCCAGCGGCAATGGGGCGTGCCCCTGCCGTTTTTCGTGCATCGAGGAACCGACGAGCTGCATCCGGACACTGCGGCGTTGCTCGAGCTCGCCGCGGCCAAGGTGGAGCACGGCGGGATCAAGACTTGGTTCGATGCGACTAGCGAAGACTTCGGCGTCGATGAGACGCAATACCGCAAGCTCACCGATACGCTCGACGTTTGGTTCGACTCGGGCGCAACGCACGAGACCGTGCTGGGCGGTCCTGCGAGCCGCGCCGAAGGCAAAGGCTCGCATTCAGGCGAGACCGCTTTTCCCGCCGACCTGTATCTCGAGGGGTCCGACCAGCATCGCGGATGGTTTCATTCGTCGTTGCTCTCGTCGTGCATGTTGAACGGTGTGCCGCCGTACAAGGCGCTCTTGACGCACGGATTTGCAGTCGACGGCGCGGGCAACAAGATGTCGAAGTCGAGAGGCAACGTGGTCGCCCCGCAAAAAGTTGCCGGCACCCTCGGTGCGGAAATCCTGCGGCTCTGGGTCGCGGCATCCGACTATTCCGGAGAGCTCTACGTCTCCGACGAGATTTTGAAACGCGTCGTCGAGAGCTATCGGCGCATTCGCAACACACTACGCTTCCTGCTTGCGAACACCGCCGACTTCGATCCTGTGCAGCATGGTGTGGCGATTCCCGACCTGTTCGAGCTCGACCGCTACGCACTGGCGCAGGCGCACGTTTTGGCAGCAGCCGTCACCGGCGACTACGCCCGCTTCGAGTTTCACTTAAGTGTGCAGCGTTTGTCGACATACTGTTCGGAAGAGTTGGGCGGCTTCTATCTCGATGTGTTGAAGGACCGGCTCTACACTGCGGCGCGCAGCAGCCGTGCTCGGCGCTCGGCGCAAACGGTGCTTGCGTTGATTCGCGACGCGCTGCTCAAGCTCTTGGCGCCGATCTTGTCATTCACGGCGGAAGAAGCGTGGCGCATCGTGCATCCCGAGGATGCGACGATCTTCATTCACACGTGGAATGGTGCCCCACCGGCCGTCGCTGACGCCGAACTGCTCCTTGCCAAGTGGCAGCGGATTCTCGCGGTGCGGGCCATCGTGCAAAAAGAGCTGGAATCGTTGCGGCAGACGGGAGCGATCGGGTCGTCGCTCCAGGCCGACGCGACGATCAGCGCACCCGATGAGACCCGGGGGCCGCTCGCCTCGCTCGGCGATGACCTGCGTTTCGTGACGATCACCTCGACGGCGGTGGTCGTGCCTGGCGACGAGTTGGCGATTCGCGTGACGAAGACCGAGAATCCCAAATGCGAGCGCTGCTGGCACTGGCGTGCCGATGTCGGGGTCGATCCGGCGCATCCAACGTTGTGCGGGCGCTGTGTGGCGAACCTGTTCGGTAGCGGGGAACCGCGAGCGTTTGCATGATCGCGCATC